>OCTX011803170.1_pt1 | contig 14403 bp, 13 predicted proteins | sample 1539691 | NCBI WGS metagenome assembly OCTX01 (sample SAMN02144231, study PRJEB22623) | gut metagenome | biome: sheep rumen | host: Ovis aries | place: New Zealand | reverse complement strand
CGGCCATGCTGTCAGAAAAATGGTTCCGGAAGCGGCAGAATTTCTTGGCGATACGGATCATGACAGCAAAGTATATTTTTATGATGCCGTATGTGAGAATGCCGGTATAGAGAGAAGAGTGGGCATATCCATCGATGACCGCTACGGCACTGTCGGTTCAGGCGCTCTTATAAATATGGATTATGTCAGCCCCGGCATGAGAACGGAAATCTGTATGCAGGGCTTTGCTTCCACGGAAGAAGAACTGGATATAATCAAAGACATTTTTAAAGCTGCAGGCACCGGACTTGCATCCGGAAACATCCTTCTAGGAGCAAAAAAGGCAAGCGGAGCCGGACGCTTTAAGGTGGATGAGAACAGCGAAAAACAGCCGGTGGGACAGATGCTGGTACTGGATCTTTATAATAAGAAGGAGCGTGTGCAGTACCTTCAGGGCGTGGAGGCATGTTTTGCCTCCTGCAGTGAAGAACTTGTATTTCCGGATATTTCAGAGAAGGGATGGGATACATATATCCTTACAGCGGACGCCCCTTCCGGAATCCTGGTTGCAGGCGGCAACGGCGAGGGAATTGCCGATAAAGTCAACATGTACAGGCTGGTCAGGGATGGCGAAGAGAAGGAATATTTCATTCCCGGAACAACCATCAAGGGATATCTGCTTGCATATGGAAGGATGGCAGCCAGGGCGCTGAACGTCAGCGGTGCACTCCTGGATGAGATCTATGGATGCAAAGGAAGCGGCCTTGATCAGAATGGCGAAATGACAGGGAACCAGTCCAGAATTTTTGTCAGAGACTGTCTGATCCGGGAGCCCGGTAAGACTATTCATAACCGGATCAAAATTGACAGGTGGCTCGGTTCTGCTGTAAATGGAGCCAAGATGAATTCGGAAGTGCTGTATACTGGTGAAAAAGCCCCCATTAGCATTGAAGTGTCTGTCAGCGATGAACTGGAAGAATCTGTCAGGGATCTTGCCAACGGCCTTATATACCTTGCTCTGCGTGATCTCGGAGCCGGTCTTACCACGATCGGAAGCGGTAGCAGCATCGGACGGGGACGGCTGAAGGGCAGAGCACTTTCCATTAAAGGATCAGAATGCCCGTTTGACGGAAGGACGATCCGACTGGGTGAAAAGGAAGACTACATCAGGAAGTGCCTGAAAAAGTTGGAGGAGTACGGAAATGATCACAAATAAAAGAAATCTTACAGACGTATTTGATAAGTCCGTATTGCTGCAGGAAGGCTATACAGATGCCTGGGTCCAGTCTTTAAACCAGGTGGCAATCGGCTCTTTATCGGAAGTAGAACTGGATCAGGATACGGTCCTGGAAGCCAGAATTGTCGGCCATGGTAAGGAAATTCATGTTTTCGGCTATCAGGAGGACGGGATTGAAGAAAAGCTCAGGGCAGTCGAAACGATCCTGGAGGATCAGGACCAGTACATAGATTCCAAAAAGCAGACTCTCCGTAAGAAATACGGCGATTATGTGATTATGAGGCAGATCCTTGGAAAAGATGAGGATGGTCAGGCTTATGCTGTCAGAACCGTTCTTGCTGAATACGGGAAAGGAGGACACCAGAGATGACGTCATTTGCACCTTATAATTTCGTTCCTTTCTCCAAGGTATCGGTGCCCCAGCCCTATATGAAGCGGGAGGAGCTTCCACCACATGGCGAAGTCCGGGAGAATGCGCTGACCGGAAGGATCGAATATTCTCTTACCGCTGTAACGCCTGTTGCAGTGGGAGGAGACCGGGATCCCAAAACCAATAAGTCTTATTTCTGCAGAGATGCGGAAGGCGCCTTTATTATTCCGGGCAGCTCGGTCAGGGGCTTTGTCAGAAATCATGCCGAGATGCTGAGCTTTTCCTATCCGGAAATGATCGACGATACGAATTTCATGTATCGTAAATTTGCCGGAAACAGTAAAAAACTCCGCAATGAGTATGGAAGCCGGCTGAAGGCCAGTCAGGGAGCAAAGATCCGTGTGCCCGACGGTGTCAAGGCCGGATGGATTTCCTGCGACATAAACGGCCATTACTATATACAGCCTGTAAAGGGGTTCGGCAGTACGGGAACAACATTTTTCCAGATCCATGAAAGAGATCTTCGCCTTGCGAAAATACTGAAGCCGGAACAGTATATGTACAAAAGATTGATCGACAAGTTCTATACGACCAGCAGAAGTATGTTTGATATCAGAAATGATCTCAAGGATTACAACAACAGGATAAAAAGGGAAGAGAATCCTGAGTATGGACCGTATCGGGGCGGAATCGTTTCTTTTGATTACGTTGGCGACAGGATCCGTAATATCGGCAGCGGATCATTTAAAGGCAGGGTCCTGAATTCGGAAAGAATGCGCGGCAAGACCCATCATTACCTTGTATCGGAAGAAAAGTCCGGAACCAGGTTCGAGATCAGCCGGGATCAGATTCTGGATTATGAAAAGGATTATGAAAGAAACTGTATTCAGAACGGGAAGCTGAAGACATATAAAGAGTTTTACCAACTCCCGGAGAAAGGCCGTGAAAAGCTTTTCTTTTATAAGGTGGACAGCGGCACGAACAGGCTTGTCGGCTTCGGCCCCACTCCCTACTTCAGGATTTTCTTTGAGCACTCCACCAGAGAAGGCATTCCTATGACAAAGAAGGAAGGCTACGACTACGCCACTTCCATGTTTGGCTACGTTGGTGCTGACGGCAGAAAGAAGCCTGAAGCATACAAGGGCAGAGTATCGTTTGGGGATGCAAGACTGGATGCTGAGACGAAAACGGTCTTCAGGGATGTTCTTCTGGCTGGTCCCAAGGGAACTTCCGTGCATATGTACTTGGATCAGACCGGGAAAAATAAAGATACCCTGTCGACCTATAATGACCCGGATATGGAACTCAGAGGATATAAATTCTACTGGAAAAGAAGTGAGATTCCGTTCAGTGAAGGAAAAGACACTGTCATGAGCCATCTGGAAACACTTCCTGCCGGTTCTGTATTTAAAGGAGAGATCTGGTTTGAAAACCTGTCAGAGGATGAACTGGGGCTTCTGCTTCTTTCCCTCCGGATCAGTGACAATGAAGAAGACCATGAGTCTTATCTTATTGGCGGCGGCAAGCCCTATGGTCTCGGCCAGGTCAGACCCGGCAGTATCAGCCTGCATATTCTGAATCAGGAAAAGCGCTTTACGGAACTCAATATCAGCGAAGAAGACAGGACTTCCGATATTCCTGCATTAAAGAAGCTTTTCAAAAAAGTCCTCAGGGAAAACTATGGAATAGATCCAGAGAAGCAGGACACATGGAGGGTGCTTGGCCAGTACGCAGGACAGGAAAATATGGATTATTGTCTGGGGCCGGATGCATATATGGCTCTGCAGAAACAGAAACAGGATAATCCTGACAAGCCCAATTATGCAAGCTATGAACCTCTTCCTACGGCAGCAGAGATTATGAATAAAAAGGACACCGCAACAGCTGGAAGCCGTCCTGCCGTTCCTGCCAATGGCAGACAGACGGATCGAAAAGCTTCTTCCGGCAGCAATAAAGGCTCTATGGTCTGGTTTGCAAAATACAGACTTTCCAGGGAGCAGGAGGAACTGGCAAGAAGCTATGGCGCTAAGGGCAGATGTGACAAGGTGCCGGAATGGTGTACCAGAGAACTTCTTCAGGAGTATGCAGCGACCTGTCAGACAGTGCTTCTCCCCGGAACTACAAGGAAAGACCTTATTGAGTTCGCAAAGCAGTTGTTTGATCATGTATATGTCTCGGTCAAAACGGGGCAGCGTGACGACGGCTGGGACCAGCTTCAGTAAAAAATGACAGAGCAGTAAAAAACAAAATAAGAATCCTTCCCTTATGGAAGCAGTCATATTAACTGCGGGCCGTTAAGGGAAGGATTTTTGTATCATGATCGGATATTAGGGCAGATATCGTAAGCCAGGGCAGCCTGGGAGTATTTGTTTTTCAGCATTTCCGAAAAATCCGCCGGTTCAATAACAACTGCCTCTTTTCCAAACTTGAAAAAGTAGTACTCTATCTGCCTTCTGGTACATTTAAAGGAATACACGGCGCCGCCATCATCCAGAGATTGTCTGGCTATGATACTGGAGTTTACGGGCCTCATATAATACTGGCTTTCGAATAATTCTATTCCTTTCCTGCTGAGGCGGACTTTTATGGTTTCTTCTGTATCCCGGAGAAACTGCGCTCCCTTGTCTTTCAGTATCCTGCTGATCCAGGATTTTTCAGCATTACTGATGCTGCCGCTCCCGAATGATTTGGCATATTCTTTTATAGAATCCTCTTTGATCCTTGAAATCCGGAAGGATGCCGGCTCGTATTTCTTTTCAGTAGAATCTACAGGGCAGGAGAGGGCTATAAGATAGTGGTACTGCCTGGCCTGATCGGCAACGATTTCAAATGGTTTAATGCGGCATTCGATCATCTGGCTGGCAGCTGTCATGTATTTGATGTGCAGGATCCTTGCCTCCTCTTTGGGAAGCATAATTGCTGTATGCAGGCGTGTCAGCAGGCTTTTAAAGAATATTTCCTCCCTGTCGTAAACAGAAAGGGATGCATAATCTTCGATTAGGGCTTTGATATAGGCGCCCTGGGAGGGATAATAGTCCTTTTCCTGCCAGTCTTCCGTTTGGTACAGGTCTTCCCAGATGTCGTTCTGCAGCCTGATTTTGTAAGACTTTTCTTTGGAATAAGATTGAAGCCGGCTGCGGTATTTACTGATATCTTCCCTGATCAGCGCATCGATCACAGCATTTCTGCTTTTTTCAGTAAGAATACCTTTCTGAACTCTGGACAAGACCTGGCTGTAATAATTCTTTTTGCTTTCAATCACGTAACTGACGGATGCCGGGGAGTCTTCCCTGGAATTACGGATGATCCTGTTAATGCATCCGGAGATGTTTTCGGAGCCCAGGAAATTGATGGAATCCTCCCGGATCACCATATCCGCTTCTATGCTGAGCATCAGGTGCTGTCTCTGTTCACTTCCGGTTGAATTTTTCATTTGAGTTCACCTCATATGACTGCGTAATAAGTAAAAATGGCATATTTAGCGAGAGAATATGAACAAAAAAACTTCTTCCACGCTCGCTTACATTCACCATATCATAAGGTACTATATATGTACAGAACAAAACAAAGCAAACAGTTTTCAAGGAGGTACCTTATGAAAGATAACGCCGTTTCCAAAATCATCATCATTCTCCTCGTCGCCCTCTACCTCTTCTCCCCCATCGACCTTCTCCCCGGCCCCATCGACGATCTCATCGTCGCCATCGCCGCCATCAGGAGTCTCCTTGAATAGGAGCTCCTGACCGGCCGCAGCAGGGCCTGTTCTTACAGGCCCTGCTGTGAACCTTAATCACAGAATATGAAATGTGCTATACTTATGGAAATGACAGATTACAGAAACACATGCTGTTATCCCCTACAGTCATACTTTATCAGGAAGAAAACCCAAACAATATGAATGATATGATCAGAGCCATGCTTGACGTTCCTTATGTCAGGCTCAAATTTGAACTGGAAATGAAAGAGAATGCTGCGCTTCCGGCCAGCAAGCCATCGGCTCTTCGGGGCGGCATGGGTCAGATGCTGCTCAAAAGCTGCTGCGTTGCAGACAGGAACTGTGAAGCCTGCCGGTTTCGGAAAGAATGCATCGTTCAGCGCATTATGTATTCTCCCTTTGCGGTGAAACCTTCTTTTGTAACAGAAGGGGAGAGCATCGGATTTATTATCATTTGCGAGGACTACAGGAAATCCTGCTGTCAGGGCGATATACTCACATTTTCCATGACCCTGTTTGGGGGAACGATCGTCTATTTCTATCAGATCCTTCAGGCTTTCTATATGCTTGGCCTTGAAGGCCTGGGAAAGGAGAAAGCACAGTTCAGTATTCAAAGAGTCATGAGCACCGGCGGCAGTCCTCTTGTATCGGGTATGGATATTGATATGAGTCAGTACAGGATCCGTACCCTGGCTGAATATGTCCAGTACCGTAAAAGAAACGGCAGACAGGAAAAGAGGATGAAATTCCATACCCCTGTTTCGGTCAAATATATGGGAGAACAGATCCAGAGTTTTAGTCCGGAAGCAGTTCTTTCGGCTCTATGCAGAAGGATCTATATGCTGGATTGCTATATGGGGATTGATGTTCCTCAGTTTGACATTTCGGGCAGACTGCCGGTAATGACTGGTCAGGGGGCCAGAACGGCAGGCACTGCCAGGTTTTCTACCAGACACATGGAAAAGATTCATCTCAACGGAATCCAGGGCTTTATGGATCTGGAGGACATAGATGATGATATATATGATCTGCTTCTTGCCGGCGAGATCACCCATATCGGGAAAAATACAAAATTTGGATTCGGACGATACACTATGCTTTCGGCAGAGCAGGAAGATTAAAGAATACTGGCAGAACGGACTGATGGACGAAATGCCAGTAGATAAGGAGGCCTATGCTTATAAATTTTACAAATCATCCTTCGGAAAAATGGCCTGCTGCACAGCTGGATACAGCAATTGACCTGTATGGAGCGGTAACAGACTATCCCTTCCCGACAGTATCTCCGGAGGCTACAGAAAATGACATTGCTGTAGTGGCAGATGAAAAAACTGCCGGAATTCTGGAAATCCTGCAGCAGTATCCTGAGGATCATAATGCTGTTCTGTGCCAGGGCGAATTCAACCTGTGTTTTGCAGTAGTAAACCGCCTTCTGGACCTCAATATTGAAACAATCAGTGCTACGACTGAAAGAATTACCACAGAAGATTTCGGAAATGGAACTATAAAAAAGACTTCGGAATTTCGCTTTTCCGGATTCAGAAAATACAGCAGACAACAGGGAAACCAAGAGACAGATTAAGAAAGGAACAGAAACTATGAGCACCAGAGATTTGATTATGTTTGCTATGAGTACCTTGCCCAGAAACCCTTCCGTGAATGCCTATATTCCACCAGATGGGAGTGAACCTATTGCTTATATAGGGCAGATGGAGCCTATTGTAGAGTGGATTATGCAGACAAGAAAAGAAAGCCTGTTTGATCTGGTTATTCTCTCTTCAAAGGAAACATATCTGAGCAAGCAAAACAGAGAAACAGCGGTACAGTTCTTTGCGAAGAACATTTGTGACGCTTTTGAAACGAGAATCTCAGAAAAAATAAGTGTTGATGAGAGTCGTCCTTTCAGCAGCTATGAATCTGAAGACAGGAAAATAAGATTTATCCTGGTTCCGATGAATCTTGACCAGCCGATGCAGGCAATTCAGAGCACGGTTGAATATATAAGAGAATGGAAGTTGAGAGACAGTCCAGATGCAGCTGGCAATTTTTACCTGGATATTCATGGGGGTCCCAGAGACATGGACCTGATTCAGAACGCAATCATCTCATTATTGAAAATTGATGGCATCATTCCTGCCGGAGTGTATACAGGTTATTTTAACGAAGGCGAGAGTGAGTTCCATCATAAGGATGCGTCCTATGCTTATGGGATGTTTGACTTTGTTTCAGCAATGAATGAATTTATTAATTATGGCCATGGGAGGGCGCTGAAAGAATATTTTGACAAGACAGGTAATAGATCAAAAGAAGAAATCAAAGTTACAGCAGCGATAGATGAAGTCTCCCGCGGACTTGAACTTTGTGATCCCGAAGCCTACAAGACTGGCCTTAACAGTCTTAACAAAGCTTTGGATGCTCTTCCGGGAAGTGCAACTTCAGAATTGAATATCTTCAGAGAGTATATAAAAGACAGTTTTGGAGATTTACTGAACAAGAAAAAGCGCACTACGCTTCTAATTGTGAAAAGATGTATTGAAAAAGAATTGTTTCAGCAGGCCCTTACCTTTATTGAATCGTCTATGCCTGCCGAAATAGTAGAAAAGAAACTTCTTTATTATCCGATGACGACAGAAAACTATGAGAAGATAGATGCTTTAGGAATTAAAAACCATACCAGTGGTTCAGATAGAAAGTATATTTTCATCGATAATCAATTAAAAAATATTTTTTATTTTCCGATAGGAGAGGCTAATGATCTGAACAAGGCCGTTGCTGAGTTTTCGGATCATTTTATAGACTTTATGTCACTTCTATCAAAGGAAAAAACTATGCAAAACGTAAAAATGCAGACAACGCTAGGAATAAATGAAAATGAGATTAAAGGTATTAACACTGTTTTTGAAGGGCATGATAGAACACTTTTGGGTTACTTTCTAAGAATGCACAAGGCTCTCAAGAAATGCAGAAATACAATTCATCATGGCGATTCGAACAGACCAGATTTTGAAAAGATTCAGAAACTGCTGAAGCTGTATGTGGCTTATGGTGAAGCATTATACAGTAGGGCAGAGAAGAAATAAGCGAAGAATTTGATTATCGACACGGAGACAGAAATGAAAGACGTACCCTATCCTGTAATCGATATGAAAGCGACTGGTAAAAGAATCCGGGAGCTGCGCCTTGAAAAAGGCATCAAAATTGATGATATCGTTACCTATATGGGTCTCTCTTTACCCCAGGCTATTTATAAGTGGCAGAGGGGAGACAGTCTGCCTTCGGTGGATAACCTTTATGCTCTCAGCATGCTCTATGACACTCCTGTTGAGGAGATTCTGGTAATCCAGAAGCAGGACTATTAATTCAAACCTGCTTCTGGATTGATCTAAGCCAATTAATATAAGTACTTTTTTTTATAAGTAAACTGTATATGTGCCAATAGGCTTTATACAAAATGCGTTAGGTGCATATTTGTTAAACGAATTTCTTTTCTGACAGTAATATCTAAGCGATGATTGTCGGAACTTTACACTTACACTGATGGTTGATTGGAAATACGTGCAGGTGTAATATATTTATTGTAAGAGATGAGCTTGATCATCTGTCTATATGGATGCTTGCGGAGCGCGTGTGAGTAGTTTCGGCAGTTGGCAAACGGGAGTTGCTTTCAGGGCCGTTTCGGAGCAGAAATAAAGGCGATAAGGAGAAGATGACCGGGATTTGTAACAAATGCGGGATTGTTAAAGTATGGTATTTTTAGGAAAATATGAACAAACTGTGAACAGCACAAAAAAGAAAGTGAATTGACTTATTTTCAGAATATTCTGAAAAATACTTGCATAAACACCCTCGAAAAATGGCGTAAATAAGCCATTCTTAAGGGGGTACCGTAGAAATGATGGTTCGCCCGTGTAGGGCATTGACACTCTTTTTACTCTTGCCATTAACTTGTTCCTCCTTAAGTAGAAATGATGGTTCGCCCGTGTAGGGCATTGACACGCTTTGTCTTTCCAGAAGATCCAGGTTCCAAGCAGATCCGTAGAAATGATGGTTCGCCCGTGTAGGGCATTGACACTTTTGAACACGTTCATCATGTTCTCCTTTCTTTTTATAAAGTAGAAATGATGGTTCGCCCGTGTAGGGCATTGACACTTGTAGTTACTACCAGTAACTGCAAATACTACTGCGTAGAAATGATGGTTCGCCCGTGTAGGGCATTGACACAACTGCATGATGGCCTGAGGAGTTTCATTGGTTTTTGCGGTAGAAATGATGGTTCGCCCGTGTAGGGCATTGACACACAACGACTGCTGACAACATCATCTGTTTCTTTTTCGTAGAAATGATAATTCTCTCTTGTAGGGCGTTGGCTCATCCCGAACGTGGCAATATGCTCAAGAATGATGAGCCTTGTGATGTAAAAAGCTGTTCAACTTGAGTTGTGCATTCAGAAACTCAAATTAAAGAGTCAGGACTAAACTGGCTCTTTTTTGATGGCCAAGGTGGGCTGCCTGTCATTGGTTTTTATGAAATGAAACAGGATGTAAATGATACTGCTCGCCGATTGAAAGAGCAGGATGTCATAAGAAAACAGAGGCTGGATTTCTGCAGCAAGTATATTCCTGTATTACAGATGATTGAGGAAGATCCAAGTCTGAAAAAAGCCTGTGCGATCTATTACAACTGTAATGATGGAAAACAGGGGAGCCTGATTCGCTATCTTGACAGATATTTTATTAAAGAAGCCTATTCGAAAGACATGGTAGTAGACAATTATAGTGAATTGGTAGAAGCGGGAGGAATGAGGGATAAAGTGGCGGCACCTACAGAAGAAGATGTGAAATCCCTCTCACTCGAACAAATTCTTGGCTGCATAGCCTGGCACTTCAGAAGGGATCATTTTGACAACGGGACACTTATAAGCAAAAGTGTCGGAGAAGGATATATGCTGCGGATGCTGAGAGCGTATGTTGCCAAAGAACCATATTAATTGTTCACTGGTTTTCATTAGTTGAATCATTTTGAAGGAGAAATGTTGATGGACCTGTTAAGTGCAAAGCTGCCGCCTGTTTATGAGAGAAATCAAAAAAGTATTATTTTGATCCTATAAGGAAAAGGCTGATTCAAGTTACACCGGAGGAAACAGTAAGACAAAGGGTTATATCATACTTGCTTGATGAACTGAAAGTCCCTGCTGATATGATTCGGGTAGAAGAACATTTATCTCACTATGGTTTGGACTCGAAAGACAGAGCAGATATTATAATAGAGGCAATGAACAAAGATAATCTATTGTTTCCGTTGACGGTCATTGAGTGCAAATCCGATAAGACATATCTTGATAAGAGAGCAATGGACCAGGTACTTGATTACAGCGATGCACTGGGAAGTATATATACTTTGCTGACTAATGGCGGAACTTATTTCTGTTATAAGTTTGATCTAACGACTAACCAATATGTGTTGATTGAGGACCTTCCGGATTATCAGTCTATGCTTACAGGTGATTGTGTAGAATTGCCGGAAATAGGCCCGTTTGAAAGGATTCCATATGAATCGCTCAGATCATTTATTCTTGAGACGAGAGAAAAACATGAATATTCGGAAATAAGTAAAGATACACCGCTGGAACTAGCTGTCCCCATATTAAATCTTTGGGAATGCTTATGCGATACAAGTGTAACAATTCCTGTTGGGAAGTACGGACTCTTCGAAATAATTGAAGACCTTGGAGTAAGAATGCTTACTTATGGAAATGCTTCAGGTGGTATATTTTATGGTCCGTATAGATCATTTCTTGTTCAAGTTGATGGAGATACAGAAATCTTTTCTATTGGTATTTCGAACTATATGACATGGGCAGAATCGAAGAAAGAAGATGGTAAATTCATGACCAGTATAAACGTAGCTCATGATGATGAAAAAACATCACATCACTCGCTTCAGCTACTGGTAGATAAAGATGTGGTATTAACAAAGAAGAAAATAAGAATATATCATAATGGAAGGATCGCGATAGGACGAATCGGTAGCGGGAAAAAGGCAGAATTACGTGAGTTAGTGGCTAAACGTTATCCAAAGATTCTGCAAAATGATAAATACTATCTTGGAGGTTTTACTTCAGACCGTCTTCTTTACTTAGACAATCCCGATGTAATTGATCTCATAGTAAATCTTATTTCATATGCTATAGTAAGAGATGAGTATAGGGAAATCGTGAAAGCCGTTAAAGCTTAACAGACATTAGAAATGGCTTAGATGATACAGTGAACCTTATCCCTTGAAAGATTTGATTTTATATTGACTTTAAGAATTTGTTGGTTTTTACAGACTTCTGTCTGGCCCTAATCGCCGTTACAACGTGTCGACAATCGAAACAGATAAATATACTGCTTTTGCGGGAGAAGACAAACAGTTGCAGGTAAAAAAATACTTTTCTGCATCGAAATAGAAGAGCCAGCCGCTATTGAGAATGGTGATCTATATGGCAAATATGCCAATAGTTTTATCTGGCTGTGGAAACAGTATCTGATTATAATTACTGTTCATTTAGATTGATTTGAGCTGAGACTGGAAAGAAGAAAAGAGTGGTTTTTCGAGAGAACTAGCTTGTTATACTGGCTGAGGTTATGGAAATACCATATCAGACCTGAAGCATTATCATAATGGTAAGACAGATTGGAGTATTTACTATGCGGCTTGGAAAAGAAGACATAGCAGACAATATCATCATCATAAAAATCAACAGGAGCTATAAACCCGGTATGTCTGATCTGCAGCTGTATGATGTTACCAGAGGCTGTTGGAGAATCAGCATTCCTTATGCCAGTCGGGCAGACTATGCCCTTGCAGTTTCTTATGGTGTGGTGAAAGAGGTTTATCAGATATTTCAATGGTACCAGGCTTCAGAGGAGATAAGAGAGACCATCGAATATGATCCCGAAAAGGAAAAAGGCAGGATTATCTTCAGAGGAAAAAAAGCACTAGAAGAAATAAGGCGGAAATATATTGGAAAGAATGTGAAGGACTTATATAAACGGGGAGATGCCTGCCCTGCTAGAGTCTTTATGGCATATAGGCGGAGCTGATTTGCTCTATTGCGAGTCATTGTTATTTCGGAGGCATATTGAATGGATATTTATTTCGACAGTTGTACAGAGTATCTATATGAATATCTGAGTGAATCATCCCAAACAGAAGAAGAGCGCGAGATGGCCCATCAGTTATACGAATCGTTACCGGAACTGAAAAAAGGATGCCTTTCCGCAGGGATATGTCCCAAAGGAGAGTTTGAAAGAGGATATATCTGCAGAGAAAATCTGCGGGTTGCGACTGCAGAAGTAATAAAGCAGATCGGCCGGGAAAATTTATGGATGGACGAGACGGCGAAAGAAGTATGGGATAGGACTAAGGATTTTATAGAAGAGATTGGAGATGACAGTGAGGCAGACAGGGCCTGCGTTGTAGTCCGAAACCTTTTGGTTTTACTGACAAATATGATAACCCAGTCCGAAGCTATAAAAGCGGCTGAGAAAGAAAAAGAAAGTCAGCAGAAAGGTAATCACTTGAACCTGTTAAAGCAGCGTGCTGTGAAGAGGCTAAATGCAAAACCTGTCATGAAGCTGGAACGGTTTGCAATCAGTGAAAAAGCGGTCGGGCTGTTTCTTGCCCTTGTCAAAGCAGAAGATGAGCATGGACAGAAGAGAGCAGCATTTAAGGTTGTGAATAAAGTGAATCTTCCCACCATGAAGAATTTTTCGGTAGACCAATACAGACGTATTTTCTATAGAGGCATAATTCGAAAAATCAGTTTAGAGGAAAAAATCATATGAGCGATGTTGAATTAATGGTTAAAATCTCCCGAGAGGCATATGATCTTTATAAGGCTGGAAAGGCTACGCTTTCTTCCGGCGGAGTACGTCTGCTGGACGGAAGTATGTTTAAAATGTATCAGATTATGGAAGAGGGCGCCCAGGAATCTCTTGCACAGCAGGGGATGGGGCTCTTAAAAGAACTCAGTAAAGGTGCTGCTGCAAATAATGCCCTGCTCAAGGATATCGGCAATATGGTAAATATTGGAAATGCACTTAACCAGAAGAATTTTGAAAGTCTGATGAAGCTGACAAAACTAAGCTGGATCCAGGTGGGGCTTGAAGCCGTAAACTGTGTTGCTACGGTGGCATGCTTTGCGGTAGTCAACAGGCAGCTTACCGATATCTCCGGCCGTCTTTCTCAGTTTGTTGACGAATACAGAAAGGATAAAGTAGATGAAATCCGCATCCTTGTTTCCAATCTGATCACAGCGAACGGGATACTTAAGAATTTTAACTTTACGGATACGGGAATAACCCAGATAGCTGAGTACTTAAATCAGGCACAGATCAGGATTCAGAACCTTGCCGCTGACTACGAGAACAATGAATATGGAACAGGAAAAGATACATTCCAGCTTCTTTATAATCTGACTTCCGCGTATACAAGTGTCCTTAAAGAGTACGGAGCACAGTATTATTATCATAGTGGAGACTTTCCACCTCTGTATGATTCATGGATCGATACATTGAGTTATGTTGACCAGGATTCCTTCAAGAATAGATTAAAAAGGTCCATCTGGATTCTGGAGCCGACAGCAACATCGGAACAGATGGCAGATGCCTTTAACTTTTCGATTAACGCGATCCATATGCAGATCCTTTCCTTATTGAAATACAGGGAGCTGATCAAGATCCTTCCGGAAGAAGCATATAGGAACTTTGATGAATTCCTGAAGAACAAAATGGAAAAGGGAGAAGTCGAGATCGTTGATGGGGACGAAATGACAGAAAATGAAGCGGACATGCTTCTTCAGGAAAATGGATATATGGCAGCATAATTGGTGTTATTGACATACTTGAGCAGAAAGTTGCCCTTGTAATTTTTTCCATCTCATATTAGTAAGAAAAAAATATACCCGGTATCTATTCCTTGCAGCAAAAATAGATACCGGGTATGTCTATAATCAGCTGATGTCCGCGTCTGTCTTCAGCTGATATGCCGCAGCAGGGGCTTATAGCTGAAGGAGATGACGGAAGGGTTCTCGTTTACGAATGCTTTGATGTCTCGGTA
>OCTX011074199.1_pt1 | contig 14407 bp, 14 predicted proteins | sample 1539691 | NCBI WGS metagenome assembly OCTX01 (sample SAMN02144231, study PRJEB22623) | gut metagenome | biome: sheep rumen | host: Ovis aries | place: New Zealand | reverse complement strand
GTGAACCTGCTGTTACCAATGACAAGAACTTAAGCAATCTAATGACAATTCGTGTGAGCAGTCTGGTGACAGTTCATGAGATCAGTAACAGTCCGATACCGGCTGCTTTTTTTATGTGTATAGAAAACTCATAAAAATGCACATAAAAGTAATCAGTTCTTTTGGCTAGAGTGAAAATTATATCTGATAGAATGTCCATTTCGGTATGTCTGATGCAAAAAATTACGTGTAAGCGTTGCTTTATTAAAAGATGCAGAGCTTCTTCTTTTTAAAGTTTTCCGACTCCAAGAACAGAGCGAATTGCGGCACAAGACCACATATAGGAAGCATTTGGATCAGACGAGTTACCGTCATCAATTGCAGCAATATAATAAATCGAACTATAGAAACTGCCAGAATAGGCAGCATCACTTACTGTGCCATAATCTGTTGTTTCACCGATTTTATATCCTTCGTATTTTTGAGTATCGGAACTATACAATCCCAAGTATCCTCTAGCAGTATAAATGATGCTGTGGACTTTTCCGTTTCCATTGATGATAGCAAAGAAATGACCGGATCCGTCTTGTAAACTTGGCACTTCTGATAATTTTACAACTTCGTTGTAGCAATCTTTCAGGTTAACACCAGCAAGAGCACTACTTGCTTTAATCGGATCTCCAGAAGAACTAGCGAGTGTTGTTGTACCTCCACTAGAAGCTTTCCATTGAGCTGAACCTGCATATAATTCAGATGTTACAGTTTGTACTGCTTCATGTAACATTCGAGTTTCTGCAATGACTTTGTTTTTTTTCGCTTTTTCAATATATCCTGTTAATGCTGGAATCAGCAATGCAGCAAGAATGGCTAAAATAGTTAATACAACAATCAGTTCTACTAAAGTAAAACCACTTTTTTTACTTTTAGAATATTTCATTTTGTAATGTCCTCCTCATATAATCAAGTGTTTTTTATTGAAAATACAAGCTTTTCAGCCTTTATTATCTCAGTGAACAAGCCTATGTTATGAGCAATTCGATGTATCAGATACTGAAATAGCGGATGAAGGGTACACGAAATAAAACGTCATTGTTTTATTTATACTGGCCGTGTGTATACCCATCCCTCTATGGCAGCTAACCTCCTATATCCACCAGGATCATCTCTGTCTCCAGAGGTCCTAACTTCCTTCGTCCTGCCTGCCCATAACCAGGGTGTCAGCTATGCTCCTATACGAGGTCCTGCCTCATGGACTTTATGACTGCCGACTACTGGCTCATTCTTTGTATTATTGATTACTGACTCGCTTCCTGTACCAGCACTTCGATTAGTGGACGTTACCTGTTACATTCTGCTTTGTTCAATGACAGTCCAGATGACTGCCTCCTACATTGTTACTTGTTTGATCTATGCTGCCTGCAGATATACTGCCGGTCTCTTGATATCGCTGATCATCTTCTTAGGATCATAGTCCACACCTTTCGTCAGCATTGCATAAAAGACTCGGATCAGTTTTGTTGCAACGGCCATGAGTGACTGCATCTTCTTTAAAGGGTTTTGTTTTCTGGTCGTGTAATACACATGAAGTTCTCTGAACTCCGGATTCTTCGCCACAAGTGACATTGCAACCTCGAAGAGCAGATATCTAAGTCTCTTCCGACCTCGTCTGCTTATTGTTGTCTCGCCCTTGTGCTTGCCTGAACTGTTTTCAACCAGTGCCAAACCTGCAAGCTTCTGCAGTTCTTTTGGGTTGTCAAAGCGACTGATATCACCAACTTCTGCAAGGAATCCAGACACAGTCTTGATTCCTACACCCTTGATTTCCAAAAGCTTTTCAGCCATTGGGATCTGCTTTACCAGTTCTTCAATAAGAGCCATAACTTCCTGAAGACGAGCATTTCTGGATTCATAATCCTCCAAAAGCATCCGAATTTCCATTCTTGCGGACAATGCACCTTCTTTACTTCCGACACTGTGCTCAGCAGCTTCAATCAGGGTCTTTGCCCTCGCTTTTCCTACTGCTCTTAACTTTGCATTTCGCCAGATTTGGTTCACTCCATCGATACCCAACGTCAGGATATCTTCCGGAAGTGGTGCTATTTTAAGAATCATCATTCCGCTTTTGGCATCCGGTTGCCCGTAAACCGTCTTGTATTCAGGAAAATATATATTGAACCAACGACTGATCCTGTTCTGAATTCTTGTAAGTTCCGCCTGTAACTGAAATCTCATGTTTGAAGCTGTTCTAAGATCAGCATAAACACCGTCCGGCAGGTATGGGATCATATATCGTCCCTCTCTGACTAAGCCTGCAATGACCTTCGGATCCTTACGATCATTCTTTGTTGGATTGTTGTCGTCGAGTTCTTTTGATTTCTTCACATGATGTGGATTTACCAGAACCGGCTTCATCTCATTATCCTGAAGGAACTTTCCGAGATTGAACCAGTAGTGCCCAGTAGGTTCCATCCCCGGAACCACCTTATCCTTGCCATGCTTTTCTTTGATGTTCAAGATCCATGCCTTAAATGTCATGAATCCAGCCTCGTTATTACTAAATTTAAAAGGTTTCTTTGAATACTCGATTCCCCTGAAATCAAAAGCTCTGGCATAATGCGTTTCACTTCCGACATCGATTCCAAGCACCAAAGTTGTTTCAGTTATTGCTTCAATTTTTGCGTTTTGTGTGTTAGACTTCATTGTAGATACCTCTCTGTTCAATAAGATTTTTACCAACCGCCAAGTCAGTAGTCTTATTGTACTCTGAGGTATTTTCAATTTTCAACATCCACGTTTTTTATTATACAGGAAGCTCCTATACTTTACTTAGTAAGTATAAGGGATAGTTTGTCTGAAAACAAGAAGAACTATGATGATTAATGCATCCTCTGTTTCGAATTCTCCTGCACAAAGGAAGAACTACACAAGAATCTTGTAGATATTTGTCATGACCGTGTTCTTTTAAAATATCATAAGATAATTTTTCCTTTTCACATAAATTTCTATTATAAAGTAACACCGCAGCTGAAAACGATCTAGTTTTGTTTTTGGTGGCTCACTATAGAGAACGGGTATTCTTGCAGGGGTGAGAGATGGATCCAGATAGAGAATGAATTTAAAAGAAAATAATATATATTTCCCCATACTTTGTGTATGTACAGCTAATTGAAATATTCTTATAATTTAGTTAAATAAAAAAATAGGAGGTACTATAATGGCAAAAAAGATATTAATAACTGGAGGAGCCGGATACATAGGAAGTCACACTGCACTGGAACTTTTGAATGAAGGATATGAAGTTGTTGTATACGACAATCTTTGTAATTCATCAAAAGAATCTTAAAAAAGGGTAGAAGAGCTTACCGGAAAGCACATTACATTCTATGAAGGAGATGTAATGGACGAAGCTGCTTTAAAAGCAATGTTTGAGAAAGAAAATGTAGATGCAGTCATTCACTGTGCTGCACTTAAAGCAGTCGGAGAATGCAGAATATTTATTTATACAGAATTTTGGAAAAAAGGCGGTAGGAGTTCCAGTAAGAGAAGGATATAAAGTGATTTATGGCAAGAAAAATGAGATTGTTGAACCTCTGAAGACAAGAATTCTGAAGAGAGAAAAATAAATAAAAGTATGACAATGGTTGGCAGATTTTTAAACGAAATCGTTTCATTGCAGCAAAAGAGCTCTCTGTGGAATACACAGGGAGCCTTTTGCATATTTTTATTTTTTTGTGCTATCAGCATCGATGACAGACTGAATCTGTTTCATCAAAGTATCATAGTTATCTTGATTATCAATTCCGCCGAGCATCGGATCACCTACAATATTACCATTTCTATCGACCAGTATTGTTGTAGGAAATGCCATAATATCGGACGCATATTTCCCTGCATCTGAAGAAGAGTCAATGGAAAGATTGCGATATTTAGCACCCTGCTTTTCGAGAATAGTCTTTGCTTCTTTTATAGCAGTTTTGTTTCCGTCGAAGGTTTCTGTGTTGATACCTACAACTTCTCCACCCATTGATTTGATTGCATCGTTTAATTCGTTAAGTTTAGATAATTCGGCAACACAAGGTTTGCAGCCGGTGAACCAGAAATTGATGACAGTTACTGCATTTTTGGAAAACAGGCTTTCATCAACAGAATTCCCATCATAATCCTGACCAGAGAAATTCTTGAAAGGAGATGCGTCTTTGGAACTGTTTTTCTGATCAGTCTTATCAGATCCTGTATTTTTCTTTTCAATCTCAGCGATCTGTTCCTCGATTTTTCGGATAGTTTCAATATCAGCGGTAAGTGTTTTCAGCTCGTCATCTGTAAAAGACTCCTTGTTTGATTCAACAGTGTCAGCCAGAGAATCCGCATAATTTCCATTTGGATTCGCAGCACTTTTATTCATCATGCCAAATGCTTTGTTCCATACATCTTCATGATCTGCGAAGATCTGATTTTCCTGCTGATATAAATCATTCAGTTTAGAGTCGGAATCGTCTGCAGATTTTGAGCCGGATTCAGTCTTGGTATTCTGAGATTTTTCTGTGTCTGCAGTTCCTTTCCCGCTACATGCTGTAAATAATAATGCTATGCAAAGTGTTAAAATAGAGAGAAATGTTCTTTTTGTTTTCATAAATAATTGCTCCTTAAAATAATAGTAATAAAATTAATAGTTACCGGTTGGTTATGGTTGATTGCTGCTGTTCTTTTTTGGGGCATGTTTTTCCCAGAAACTGATATTGGATCGCATCTTTTGGACAAGCCTTGATGCAAGCCCCGCATCGTATACATTCTGGATGATTCGGAGTCTTGCACACATCAATATCCATTTTACATGCCTTTGAACATTGATTGCATCCGACACATTTGCTGCCTTCAACTTTAATATTAAGAAAGCTGATCTTATTAAATAATGAATAGATCGCTCCAAGAGGACAGATCCATTTACAGAACGGCCTGTAAAACAAAATACTCAACACAACAACTGTAATTAAAATAAGACATTTAAAAGAAAAAAGTGTTCCAAGTGCAGACCTTATAGCAGTATTTCCAAGTGACAGTGGTATGGCTCCTTCCAAAACACCTTGTGGGCAAATGTATTTACAGAAGAATGGATCCCCCATCCCTATAGAGTTCGTTACAAACAATGGCAGAAGAATAACGAAAACAATGAGGATTATATATTTCAGGTATCTTAGCGGTTTCAGCCGGGCTGTGGAAAATTTTTTCCCGGGGATTTTATGAAGTAAATCCTGAAACCAGCCAAACGGGCATAAAAAACCACAGATAAATCTTCCGAGTGTCACACCGAGCAGAATGAAAAAACCGGTTATGTAATATGAAAATTTAAATCGGGAGGATCCGATAACCGCCTGAAAGGCTCCAATGGGGCAGGCTCCTGTCGCAGCAGGACAGGAATAGCAGTTTAATCCTGGCACACATACTGTTTTAATCTTGCCCTGATATATTTTGCCTTTAAGTAAATTGGGAATATGGATATTGGTAAGTAATGTGGCAATTGCCTGTATCAATCCCCGTATTCTGGCAACTTTTTTTGATAGTAATTTCGTTTTTTTATCCAATTCCAACACACTCCAGACATAATTTTATTGCTTTGCCAAAGACGGCAGCAGCTTCACCTCGGATCACACCATAGCCAATCATGGCTGTACCTGTGATGAATATTACAAATTGAAATATTTTTTTGCACTTCAAGATTTTGTTACTCCTTTCGTTGGTTGTATTTGTTGACCAGCTGACTTCGGTATTATACAATAGTCAGTGTGAAATTTTCGTTAAGAAGAGGGTGGAATGATTTTGAGATTATTAATAGTTGAAGATGAAAAACAAATATGTGATGCGGTTGCGAAAAGTCTGTATGATGCCGGGTACGAGGTGGATACCTGTTATGATGGGGAAGAGGCATTGGAATACATCCTGACAGAAAATTATGATTTGATTGTTCTGGATCTGAATCTGCCCGGCATGGATGGGATGGAAATCCTAAAAGAACTCAGGCAGAGCAATGAGGAGACAAAGGTTCTTATATTATCGGCAAGAGGGCAGATTGCAGATAAAGTCGAAGGGTTGGATGCTGGTGCGAATGATTATATGGAAAAGCCGTTTCATCTACAGGAACTTGAGGCTCGTATCAGAAGTCTGACAAGAAGGAAATTTGTACAAAAGGATGTATGTCTGGAAAGCGGCGATATCATGTTCGACACGATAAAACGTGAGGCATATGCAAAGGAAACAAAGATTTCCCTGACAAGAAAAGAAAAAGGAATTTTGGAATATTTGCTTCTTAACCTGGGAAGACCGGTAAGTCAGGAGGAATTGATGGAGCATGTCTGGGATGCATCTGTGGATAGCTTCAGTGGAGCCATCCGGGTGCATATGTCTTCGCTAAGGAGAAAGCTTAAGGCAGTGCTTGGATATGATGCAATTATGAATAAGGTGGGAGAAGGATATAAAATACGAGAGGAGTCTGATTGATGAAAAAAATGTCACTGCAGTGGAGACTTACTTGTATAACTACATTGTGTATTGCGATTATATGTGGGTGCCTGACAATGTTTGTCTATAAAAATGGTGTGTATTATATGGATTCCCTGCAAAAGGCTGTTGACGCTCAGGGAGATGACAGCGGAGGTGGTTCGGAAGAAATATACATCAGCATACCAGAGGATAAGTGGGATGAGTTCTCAAATGATTTTTCTGTTCAAGTGTACAATAATAAAGAAGACTACAAAAGAAACAGTCTGATAGTTTCGGCTTTATTGGCTCTCCTTGGTGGAGTGGCCGCATATTTTATAAGTGGACATGCGCTTAAACCAATTCGTGAGTTTTCTGATAAAATTGAAGAAGTGCAGGCTCAAAATCTGGCAGATTCGGGAATAGAAGAATGTAAGATTAAAGAACTGAATCAGCTTAGTGTTTCGTATAACAAGATGCTTGAACGCCTCTCGGATGCATTTGAGATACAGAGACAATTTATTGCGAGTGCAGCACATGAGCTTCGAACTCCATTATCGTTAATGCAGGTACAGCTTGACTTGTATCATTCCACTCAGCATCCGGGCAGTGATGCAGACACCGTACAGATGATAAAGATGTTGACGGAACAAAATGACAGGCTTGGAAAGATGGTAAAAACACTTCTTGACATGAGTGAGCTTCAGACTGTAGGACGGGATGAAAAAATTATCCTTAATGATCTCGTTGACGAGGTATTGGAAGATTTAGAACTTTTTGCACAGGAAAAGAATATAAAACTTATTGGAAAATATAAGAATATAACGATGATTGGAAGTGATATCCTTATTTATAGGCTGGTATATAATCTTGTTGAGAATGCTATAAAATACAATCATCTAGACGGTCAGGTTACAGTAAATGCATACAAAAAACAAAAACATATTTACCTGTCAGTAGAGGATACCGGAAGCGGAATTCCGAAAGAACTCAGGGAACGTGTATTTGAACCATTCTTTCGCGTGGATAAATCCAGAAGCCGAGAGCTTGGTGGTGTAGGACTTGGACTTGCTCTGGTTCATGAGATCGTGAGAGTGCACGATGGCAGTATCAGCATTAAGTCAAACCCTGCAGGTGGAACAATCTTTGAGGTGATTTTCGACCAGAAATCAAAGGAATAGTTATTCAAAAAAAGAACAAAAAAAGATGCTTGTAAATAGGATTGACTCCTAACTGATTACCATATATTATTATATATTGGTAAACATTGCTGAACATTGCAAAACGTTAGTCAGCATTTAGTGTTTTACAGGTTTTGTAGTACTGCGCGATTTTGACCCCAAAATGCGACGAAAAACAGTAAAAAAACTGGCAGAAAAAAAGCCCGAAAAAAGAAAATAATTAAAGATTTACGAAAAAAACAATAAGAAAATTATTGTGCAACATGTACAAAAATACAAGGAGGTTTAATGAGAAAGCTTGCGTTAAATGATGATATATTACTAAAAATAGAGAAACCGGCACGTTATATCGGAAATGAAGTGAACTCGGTCATGAAAGACCCTGAAAAGGTGTCTATTAGATTTGCCATGTGCTTCCCGGATGTGTATGAGATTGGGATGTCGCATCTGGGTATCCAGATCCTTTATGATATGTTCAATAAGCGCGAAGATGTGTGGTGTGAACGTGTCTATTCGCCGTGGACGGATCTCGATCAGATTATGCGAGAGAGAAAGATTCCGTTATTTGCACTGGAGTCCCAGGATCCGGTAAAGGAATTCGATTTTCTTGGAATCACGCTGCAGTACGAGATGTGTTATACCAATATCCTGCAGGTTTTGGATCTGAGCGGCATCCCACTGGCAGCAGAGGAAAGAACGGACGAAGATCCGATCGTGATCGGCGGCGGTCCGTGTACGTATAATCCGGAGCCGTTAGCGGAGTTCTTCGACCTGTTCTATATGGGAGAAGGCGAGACGGTCTATGATGAGCTTCTGGATGCCTATAAAAAGAATAAGAAGCGTGGCGGAACGAGGAAAGAATTTCTGGAGATGGCAGCAGAGATCGAAGGTATCTATGTTCCGGCATTCTATGATGTGACTTATAAAGAAGACGGTACGATTGAAAGCTTCCGTCCAAATAATCCGCATGCAAAAGAAAAGATCAAGAAACAGGTAGTCATGGATATGAGCAGTGCAACGTATCCGGAAAAGCCGGTCGTTCCGTTTATCAAGGCAACACAGGACCGTGTCGTGCTTGAGATTCAGAGAGGATGTATCCGCGGATGCCGTTTCTGTCAGGCGGGAATGTTATACCGCCCGACCCGTGAGAAGGATGTAGAAGTATTAAAAGAATATGCATACAAGATGCTGAAGAATACAGGACATGAAGAGATTTCTTTAAGCTCCTTAAGTTCCAGTGATTACAGCCACTTAAGAGAGCTTGTAATGTTCCTGATCGAGAACTTTAAGTCGCAGGGAATCAACATCAGTCTTCCGTCGCTTCGTATTGACGCATTTTCTCTGGATGTGATGGGACAGGTACAGGATATCAGAAAGAGCAGTCTGACATTTGCGCCTGAAGCCGGATCACAGCGTATGCGTAATGTGATCAATAAAGGGCTTACAGAGGATGATATCCTCGGAGGTGCCGGACAGGCGTTCGATGGCGGCTGGAATAAGGTAAAGCTTTATTTCATGCTTGGACTTCCGACAGAGACGGAAGAAGATATGAGAGCCATTCCGGAACTTGCTGACAGAATCGCCAGACGTTATTACGAGATTCCGAAGGATCAGCGGAATGGAAAGTGTCAGATTACAACGAGTACGTCGTTCTTTATTCCAAAACCATTCACCCCGTTCCAGTGGGCAAGAATGTATACGAATGAAGAATATATTTCAAGAGCAGCGATCGTAAAGCATGCATTTAATGAACAGCTTAACAGAAAGAGCCTGAGATATAACTGGCATGATGCAGAGGTTACTGTGCTGGAGGGTGTCTTTGCAAGAGGGGACAGAAAGACGGCAGCAGTAATTAAAGAAGCGTATCGTCTGGGATGTCTGTATGACTCCTGGAGCGATCAATTTGATAATGAGAAATGGATGCAGGCGTTTGAAAATACAGGCATTGATATCGCATTCTATAATCACAGGGAGCGTCCGCTGGATGAAGTGTTCCCGTGGGATTTCATTGATATCGGTGTAACGAAAGAATTCCTGAAGAGAGAATGGAATCAGGCAATGAATGCAGAAGTAACACCGAACTGCCGTATGAAATGTTCCGGCTGCGGTGTCGCAAAATGGAAAGGAGGTGTCTGTATTGAAAGTAAGAATTAAATTCCGCAAATATGGAGTCATGCGTTTCATCGGACACCTGGATGTGATGCGTTATTTCCAGAAGGCGATCCGCAGGGCAGAGATTCCGATTGCATTTACAACCGGATACAGCCCGCATATGATCATGTCATTCGCACAGCCGCTCGGAGTCGGTGTGACAAGTGACGGAGAATATTTTGATATCGAGATTACGGAACCGATTTCTTCCGAGAAGGCGGTTGCCCAGTTAAATGCAGTGATGGTGGAGGGCGTAGAAGTCATAAGCTTCCGCGAAATCTCATCGGATAAGAAAGCAAGCGGTATGACGATTGTGGCTGCAGCAGATTATAAAGTGACATTTCCTGAGACATTCCAGCATGCGGAAGAGATTCGTACACTTCCGGAGAGCTGGAAAGAGAAGGTGGATGCATTTATAGCACAGCCGGAGATCGTTGTGTTAAAGAAGACAAAGCGAAGTGAAAAAGAAGTCGATATCAAACCAATGATCTACAAAATGACTGCATTGGACGATGGCATCTATCTGTACCTTGCAACAGGAAGTGAGCAGAATCTGAAGCCGGATCTGGTGGCAGAAGCGTTCTTAAAATTCGCAGGAGAAGATCCGGAAGAAATACCGGTGCATATCCACCGCATTGATGTGTATGCAAAGAATCCGGAGGCGGCAGAAGGACAGACTGAGTTTATAACACTGGAAGGTCTTGGAAAAGATATTTTATAAAATAAATCCAGAGATCATTTACAGTGATTACTAAAATGATACAGATATAACGGACTTCCATTAATCTGACAGGAGTGATAAAACAATGAGCAAAAAGGAAGTAAAGACAAATGCCATGCGTATGCTGGACCGTGCAAAAGTCTCGTATACATATGAAGAATATGAATGCGATGATTTTACAGACGGTATCCAGACCGCAGACAAACTTGGATATGACCACAAACTGGTCTATAAGACACTTGTAACAACAGGGAAGACGGGAAACCATTATGTATTCGTAATTCCGATCGAAGCAGAGATTGATTTTAAAAAGGCAGCAAAAGTTGTCGGTGAAAAATCGCTGGAGATGCTGCATTTAAAAGATCTGACCAAAGTAACCGGATATGTGCGCGGCGGCTGCACGGCGATTGGCATGAAGAAACAGTTCCCTACCGTAATCCAGGAAGATGCAAAAGAGCTGGAATATATGCATGTCAGCGGCGGAAAGCTTGGAATGCAGATCAGGCTTGCACCGTTAGACCTTCAAAAGGTTGCAAAAGCAGAATTTGCAGATGTGATCCGTCCATAACCAGATGTGGTGATGGTGTGCAGAGCATCTGTGTATAGACGAAAAGTATGTATGTTTATGCAGTAGTTCTAAAAATCATCCGCTATTCACGTGCATATTAACACATTATTGCATTGAAGTGCGCACGAAAATGATGTAAGATAAATACAGTTACGTTTTTATAGCGGAAGAATATGAATACATTTCAGAAAATACTTGGTTGGAGGAATACGAAAAGTGAAAAAAGTTGTAAAATTTGGTGGTAGTTCGCTTGCAAGTGCCGAGCAGTTTAAAAAAGTAGGTAACATTATCAGAAAAGAGGAATCCAGAAGATATGTCATTCCATCTGCACCTGGTAAACGTACGCCGGATGATACAAAGGTAACAGATATGTTATACAGCTGTTATGGACAGGCAATTCTTGGAGAAGATGCGGAAAGAGATTTTGAAGAACAGTTAGAGGTAATCAAAGAGAGATATAACAGCATCATCAGAGGATTGAACTTGGATCTGAGCCTGGATGAGGAATTTAAAACAATCCGTACAAACTTCAGCAAGAAAATCGGCAGAGATTATGCGGCTTCCCGTGGAGAGTATCTGAATGGTATCATCATGGCTGCATATCTTGGATATGAATTCATCGATGCTGCGGAAGTAATCGTCTTTGATGAAAATGGTAATTTTGACGGAGATGAGACACACAAGATCCTTTCTGAAAGGCTGGAGAATACAGAGCGTGCAGTTATTCCTGGATTTTATGGTGCAAAGCCAGACGGAAGTATTCAGACATTCTCCCGTGGCGGTTCTGATATCACAGGTTCGATCGTTGCAAAGGCTGTACATGCCGATATGTATGAAAACTGGACAGATGTATCTGGTTTCCTGATCGCTGATCCAAGAATCATCAAGAATCCAAAGCCGATCGATGTGATTACATACAGAGAATTGAGAGAGTTGTCTTACATGGGAGCAACTGTACTTCATGAAGATGCAATCTTCCCGGTACGTAAAGAAGGTATCCCGATCAATATCCGCAATACCAATGCACCGGAAGATAAGGGAACTCTGATCGTAGAAGATACTTGCAGAAAACCTCGTTTTACAATTACAGGTATCGCAGGTAAGAAGGATTTCGCTTCTATCACGATTGAAAAAGCGATGATGAATTCCGAAGTCGGATTCTGCCGCAAGGTTCTGGAGGTGTTTGAAAATAATAATATTTCCATTGAACATATGCCGTCAGGAATTGATACGATGACAATCTTCGTTCACAGAGATGAATTTGAAGAAAAAGAACAGGATGTCATTGCCGGAATCCACAGAGCCGTAGAGCCTGACTTCCTGGAACTGGAATCAGATCTGGCGTTGATCGCTGTTGTGGGAAGAGGTATGCGTGCAACCAGAGGAACTTCCGGACGTATTTTTGCTGCACTCGCACATGCGAATGTCAATGTCAAGATGATCGATCAGGGATCCAGTGAGCTGAATATTATCATTGGTGTCAGAAGTCATGATTTTGATGCCGCAATCAACGCGATTTATGATATTTTCGTAAAAACAATGATTTAGGATCTCGCGTAGATAACAAGAAAGATATTTAACTTTGCAAGTAAGAACATTACAATGCTTGTAAATTGTAATTAAGAATTGGGGAGGCTATTATTAGCAATGAATATTATGTTTTTCCTGAAGCCAAAGAGTGAGCTGGCATATATCTATGACTATCACACACTCCGACAGGCTATGGAGATCATGGAATATCACAAGTATTCGTGTGTGCCGATACTGAATAAAGAGGGGAAATATGTCGGCTCGATCACGGAAGGTGATGTCCTGTGGGCATTAAAAAAGCTGGATATCTTTAATATAAAGGAAGCAGAAGATATCAGTATTATGAAGATCAAACGCCGTGTAGACTATCAGTGTGTAACTGCTGAGTCAGACATGGAAGATCTGATCGGCCGTGCGATGGAACAGAATTTTGTACCTGTTATCGACGACCAGGAACATTTTATCGGTATTATTACCAGACGAGACATTATTGGTTACTGTTATGACAAATTGAAAGAATGTGGGACACAAGATGATCATTGATTTTCATACACATATGTTTCCAGATAAGATAGCCGGGCGTACGCTCGACTATCTTTCTGGCATTTTTGGAGCAAGTCCGTTTGCGGATGGGACATATACGGGACTTTATAATTCTATGGGAAAAGGAGCAGTTGATATTTCCATTGCACTTCCGGCTGTGACGAAGGTATCGCAGGTTGCATCGATCAACCGGTTTGCATCTGCGTATACGGAAGGACCTGTCATCTCTTTTGGCGGGATTCATCCGGAATGTGAGAATTATAAAGAGATATTAAAAGAAATAAAGAATCTGGGATTGAAGGGGATTAAGCTGCATCCGGATTATCAGGATATGTATTTTGACAATATCCGCTATGAACGTATTATTGATGCAGCATCAGAACTGGGACTGATCACAGTGGTGCACGCGGGTGTTGATCCAAAATGTCCGGAGGATGTACACTGTACACCGGAGATGGCAAGAAAGGTTCTGGATGATGTAAAACCGGAGAAACTGGTGCTTGCACATATGGGCGGCAATGAAATGTGGGATGATGTGGAACGGTATCTGGTGGGACAGAACGTATATTTTGATACAGGAGTCATACTGAATACAATGCCGCAGGAACAGTTCTTACGGATCGTACATATGCATGGTGCAGACAGGATTCTGTTTGGAACAGATTCTCCGTGGGCAGATCAGAAGAATTTTGTGGCGTTGTTAGAGCATATGCCACTGACAGAGGAAGAGAAGGCTGCCATCTTTTCAGAAAATGCAAAGAAATTGCTGGGAATATAGCAGACAGAAGTAAGAAAAGAAGGCTGCAAAATGTTGATGATACAAAAAATGTAAAAAAATAAAAAATATTCCGGATACCACTTGCATTTTGGAAAAATGTATGCTATTATCTTCTAGTATGCCGCACAGTGAGGTTGAAGTTCTGCTGAAATTATCAGTCAGACACCGTAACTGGCGAGTAATGATAATAGGAGGTGCCATATGTACGCAATTATAGCAACAGGTGGTAAACAGTACAAAGTAGCCGAAGGCGATATCATTAAAGTAGAGAAACTTGGTGTAGAAGCTGGAGAAACTTTTACATTTGACCAGGTTCTTGCAGTAAGTGACAACGGATTAAAAGTTGGTAACCCGACAGTTGCAGGTGCAACAGTTGAAGCTTCTGTAGTTGAGAACGGTAAAGCTAAAAAAGTTATCGTTTACAAGTACAAGAGAAAGACTGGATACCATAAGAAAAACGGTCACAGACAGCAGTATACTGCAGT
>OCTX014563652.1_pt1 | contig 14408 bp, 2 predicted proteins | sample 1539691 | NCBI WGS metagenome assembly OCTX01 (sample SAMN02144231, study PRJEB22623) | gut metagenome | biome: sheep rumen | host: Ovis aries | place: New Zealand | reverse complement strand
ATTTTAAATTAAATAATTAATTATATTTCATAAATATCATATTCTTTTTTAAATTATATAAAAATAAAAAATAATAATTTATCTATATAAAAATAAAAATGATATTAAAACATAATTTAATGAAAGGAAACAACCATAAAAGTAAGTGAATAATTTTATTAATTTTATCCGTCATAAATTCTTCATATAGATTATTTTCTATGCTTATTTACAATCATAATAACATTAGGTTTATTTTCTCTAATTTCTACTGAAAATAAATGCACAGAGCAGTGGACTCAAATTGATCTTCCTTTTGAAGATTGGAAACCAGTTGATGATGCTAAAATTACTCAAATTGGTAGTTCCAAAAATTCATATTCTATAGAATTTGCTCCTTCTGAGTCCCTCGATGAAGGTAATACTAATTTTGGTGGAGCAATTTGGTCTTCATATAATTTAGTAGGCAAAAGAGGAATCCGTATATCTTTTAAGCCTTCAATAATAGTAGATACAGCTTATTTTGGTAACGTCAAATACCCCCAAGGTTTCGCTATTGTTTTAACTTCTAGTTCTACTTCAAATTTAATAGGAAACAAAGGAAGTGGAATCGGATACGATGGAATACATAATGGTATAGCATTTGAATTCGATTTTATTAGGCAATCAGATAAAGAAGATAATAAAAAGCCACATTTTTCTATACATTACAATATTTCAGGAGTAATCTCATCAAAGTCACCAAAAGATTGCTACGATATATGCAATTTAAATTTACCTAACTTTTATGACAGCTCTTTAGATGAATATAAAAAAAATATGACTATTAACATTGAAATTATTGGAAAAAAATTATCTATAAGAACAAATACTGGAAACAAAGGTATTATAGAAGATTTTGACTTTGAACCTTTTTCACAATTATTGGAACAAGATGAAGTATTCATTGGAATAACGGCTTCTATGAACCAAAATAAAAAAATAACAATAAATGATTTTTCTTTATCAGAAATTTCAATTATGGAAAAAGGTGATTTTATAGGTGGTAAAAGTAATTATACTGCAGGGGAAACAATTTCTCTATTTTTTTCCATAAAGTCAATATGTGGTAAATTATTGAAAATATATCCTAATGAATATTCCTCAAGTAATGAAAACGATACTAATGTAAGTTTAATTATAAATAATGATGTTGAGGCCCCAGCCAAAATAATATACACTTTTAATGATACCACTACTACATTAAGATTTGATATTTCTAGAATTAAAACAGGTACATATACTGCCCTGGTTAAATTCAAAGATAATTACTCATCCCCAGTTCAATTCACTATTAACCCCGGTTCAGTCCAAAGATTTGAAATATGCTATGATAAAGAAAATTTAGTAAATGAATATTATGATAGTTCAAATTTGGACCAAACTAAAGAAAATTTTATTGTTCCTATATGTGCTTATGACCAATATAATAATTCAAGAAAGATTGAATTACCTGATATAAAAAATTTAATATCAGTTTTATATCCTCATTATGTCCATACTAACAATGGAACGACTTTTGTTTTCATTGATAACGAAATCATTTATTACAAAATACCTTTTACTACTTTTGGTCAATATCAAATTTTTAATCCAAATTTCATGCAAAATTCTACCAGAATATTTAATCTGACTGTAAATAGTATAAGTCCAGAAAAATCTGATGCAACTATATTATATGGAAAGCACTTAGTTAAAAATGAAGATGAAGCCGTTACTTTAAGACTAAAATTAAGAGATGAATTTGGAAGAGATATACCTAATAGTATAATAAAAGAAATGGGATGCAATTTTGATGAAAGTTATGTAGCTAATTCTGATAATGAAAATATTTTTGATGGAATAAATAGTTCTATCATGGAAGTTCAATATGAAAAAAATGATATTATTCATTTAGTTTTTAATCCTAAAGATTTGGGATATGGTAAATTTACTTTTGTTCCAAAAATAAAATGCAGAAATGACTTATATGATTTAACTTTAAAATGCAGTGAAACTGAAATTGATGAAAATAGTATTTATGATAAGTGTGCCTTTTATAAAGTTTCAAGTAGGAGTGAGTTCAATACTGATAAAATTAGAATTTATAGTGATTTTTTGAATGAATATATTTATTTAAATAGTGGATCTAATAATGATAAAATATTATTAGTTTCCTTAGATGAAGGCAGAAATAAGAAGCTGACTGAAATTAATTTATTGGATAATTCAGAATATCCTATGGAATACACTACCTCAAATTTCATTTCTTGCACTTTGGACAAAGATAATTTAAATGTAAAAAATATAGGATATTTCATTTCAGTAGAATTGGATAAAGAAAGAACTTTATATGATAATACTAAGAATTATACTTTAAAAATAGATGTTCAAGGTATCACATTTAATGTAAATGTGAAATTTGTATCAGTTGATAATATATTAAATAATATGTATAGATTAAATGATGGAAGTAAAAATCCTATTGCCTTTTACCAACAAGAAAGATACACAATTAAAGCATCAAAAAATATTTTGCTATTTGAAGTATATAATATGAAACCAAATTTTTATTTAGTTAAAGACTCATCAATAAAAAACTCAGATTTTGAAATAAAAATTAATGGTAATAGCTATACAAAAAGTTCTGGTAATAATGAAGTAATTTTCACTGAGAGAGAATATTCAGTTTTAATTTCAACAAATTTATTCACAGAAGAAAAAACTTATGAAATTGAACTTAAAGTTGACTCTAGTTCAATTGTCCAAAGTCTAAAAATTAATGTTGTGGCTTCAGAAGAAGTGAATAAAATAATGAATGAAAAAAATGAGGCAATTGACTTAAGCTTTACTTTTAAAGAAGAATTTACATATTTTTATTTAGGTGATAAATATGGAAATAGAATAAAGGATAACAATGCTATTTTATCTTTTAGCAAATTAGAAATATCTTCAAATGGATTAAAAGCCCAAATTAATATGGATGGAAAATTATTTATCTTTTCAGAAAATTCTTCTTCAAATGAAAATAGTATCACAATTAAATTACCAACAGGAATATCTTATACAATAATTCAAAAAAAAGACCAAAAAGAACAAAAAATAAATCCTCATAAGTCTTATGGGTTACTTGGTATGGATAGCCCTGAAATTAAATTAGTTGACACAACAATATCAGTTAATGTATATTTATATGATGAAGATGGAAATGAGATCATTTCTAACAATGTACAAAAAGAAGAAATAGAAAATTTCGATGTTTATATGATTGAAAAGTTTGGAAATAAAAAAAGATTCATATCTTTAAATGAGTATAGAATAATATCAGGTAGCAATACTATTAATTTTAGTGCAAAAATATATAACGTAGGTGAATATGAAATAAAAATATTTTATAAAAATATTCGTGTCTCTTGCAAAGCATGCAACTATGTTGTTTCTGCAAGTAAAAGTACCGAAAATATGATTCCAAAATTATTCATAGTAGGTAACAAAAGAAAAATTCCAGTTTTTTACGATGATGATTATCCTCAATTTTTATCCAAAAAGAAGAATTTCATATTTTATATACAATTTTACGATAAATATGACAATGAAATCACTGTCAATTCTCAATATTCTCTAACCTTAAATTCAGCTGATCGCAGAATTAAACTATGTCATTATAGCAACTCAAAACAAGAAGGAAAACAATTTTATCATATATGCAGTGACCAATTAAATAATTTTTATAATTTACCCGAAGGAAACTATACAATTGAAGTTAATGCAAAACAATTTTTATTTTATGTAAGTGATAAAGAAGTAGATGATTCAAATATTGAACCAAAGAAAGCCTTTTATCATCAATATGAAAATGAAGTTTATGGAACAACCGATAGTGTCGTGAGTTTAATAGTAGATTTAAGAAATGATAAAAATATGAGAATGAATTTGAATAATATTTTATCAAAAATTAGAATTAATTTAACTGATAGTGAAAGTTTGGATACTAACTATTATAATGCTGATAAGGTTTTAGGACCAGACAAAGGCTTGTTTACTCTTTTATTGAATATTAAAAAAGTAGGAAATTATTCTTTGGAAATATTATATGATGGAAAAAGTATTAATTCAAAGGATTTGCAAGTTATTATATCATGTGGAGCTGTGAATGGTTTGCAAAATTTATCAGACATAGTATATTATAGTGGTGTTGGAACATATTCATTTTACCAAGTAAAAGATGTAAATAATGAAAAATGCAATTATTTAAGTAATAACTCATGGAATGTGTTCAACAATGATAACTATGTTGAAAACTTAATTAAAGCAATGAATACAAAATCAAATAAATACATTTCAACCACCAAATATTATAACCATATGAAAGGGGTTTTAACCGTTATGATAAGCAGTGATATAAATGATGATGTTGCTTTAAGTTCAAATATTTTTACTTTGGATGAAACCATTTCCCAATCGACATTAAGCAAAGAAAAAGTAAATAAAGAATATTTATATGCTGAATTAGATGAGACTAATAGGAAAGTCAAATTAACTGCTTTAAAAAAAAATTATGAAAAATATGATAACTTTGAACTTCGAAGTGACCAAAAATTAACTTTGAGCATTTTAAGGTATATAAATGATGAAACTGCATTAGTTAAAGAATATAATTTGGATAGTGACAAAAATGAATTTAGTTATGAAGAATCAGATATTGAAAGTCCAGGTGATTACTCATTTGTTGTTTATCTTAATGGGGAGATAGTCACCTGTGAAAGTTGTAATAAGAAAGTTAAGGATAGTTCAGATAAAGTCTCAATTGAAAACACTAAAATATATTATAAAAATGGATATAACAAATATGTAGAAGGAAACAAAAATATTGAAAGTTATATATATAAGTCTAGTTTCCCATTCTTTAAAATAAACTTCTTATCAAAAAAAAATAGTTTGGTCAAAGTGTCACAAAGTGATGTCAAAAGTTATGAAATAAAATTGTATGCAGGAAGTGATCAATTAGGCACTGAAATAAAAGTAAATGAATATAATGGAAATGTTTATTTATATTTGACTGAAGATGGAAGAAAAAATTATTTATCTTATTCTAATGGCAATAAAGTATTAGAATTACATATCAAAGGCAATATAGCTTTGAAACTAATTTTATTTGATGATTATTCCACAAATGGAAAAAATTATGAAAAATGCAATATTGGAGCACAACCTGTGATCCCCGATATAGAATCAAGCTATGTTATGAGAGCTGATGAATATAAAGAAATCGAAGTCTATTTAGAAGGATGCACTGAACAAATAAATAAAATAGATACAACTAATTTTGAAGTAGTAATAAATGGCTCTCCAAATGATGTAGGTCTATCAGCAATCCCTGCTGATACCTATGGAGATTATTTATTATTTATAAATTATAAAAAGAAAATAATTAAACCTGTGTCAGCTTATATAAAATACCTTGGTGGAAAAACAGAAAATTTCAAAATATCTGTATTACCAGGATATGACATTAATTCAGTAGTATTGCATGAAGATGAAGAATTGGTTCCTAATACTAATTATAAATATGCTTATATATTAATGGAATTAAAAGACTCTCAAAATAATATAATTACTAATTTAGGAAGGAACTTATTCTTCAATGATATTAATATATTAAAAATTACTGATTCAAATGACAATAAATTACCTTATAAACTCTCTTTTGTTGATTCCTTAGATCAATTTAGAGTAGAAATACCTATAAATGGAAATGGAAACATAAAAATAAGTGCTCAAAATTCCAATGTTGATTTAACTATAAAAGTAAATCAGAGTGAAATCTTTCATAATACCAATGTTAAAATGAATGTTCAAAGTAATAAGAATTTCAAATTCTCTTTGAATTTCTTAGATAACTTCTATAAGGACATAAATATTAATGACTTTAAACCTGATAGATTATCTTTTATTTACATCACAGAAAATTCAGTCACAAAGGAATTTTACTCCCTAAAATTATCCTCATCTGATTTCAAATATTCAAATAATGAAGTTGAACTTAAATTCTCTGATGATGTTCCTGTATATGAAACATATAGTTTCATTCCTATAATAGACGGATTCACACAAATATGCTATAATTGTCATCAAAGAAATGATTTTGGAAATTATATTCATTCAGTTCATAATGATTTATTTTATCCTCATGCATTAAATTTAGAAAGCAGTAAAAGCAATGAAATTTATTTACAAAAAAATTATGAATATCCAATATTTATTTATTTCTCAAGTTCTAATTTAGATATAATATCTCCTGATAAAAACAGAAAAAAAGTTGAAATTGCTAAAAATAGGTATTATTACTTTGTTGGACTACAAAGTGATGCAGATTATAGTTCAATGTCAAAAATAGAAATTTTATTAAAGAAATCAGATGCTGAAAGTAAAAAAATAACAATTAATTTTAATGATAACACAGAAGTATACTCAAAAGAACTCAAAGTTAAAATAGAAAAATATTATTATAATTATATTTCTTTCGTTTCAGGAAATGATGGAAAACTACTCGATTTATATTTCTATATTGATTTAAGAACTGAATCATCAAATCTAATATATGTTCCAGATACACAAACTTCAGATTTATTAACGGGAAATTCTGATAACAAAAATCTTATAGAGTATTTAAATGTGTTCCAAACTGAAATAAATGGTACATTTTTAGTAGTAATTCCAAAAGATAAATTAATTAATGGTAATTATAAAATTAAAATGGACGAAAATCCAATGGAGGAAAATCCTTTCAATTCTATAGTTTTCAACTCAGTTGGTTCTTTCCCTAATAATATCTTATTAAATAATAAAGAAATGATATATAAAAATATGATAAAATATGATTTAATTGGACAAAATAATAATTCTGAATTAATATGCGATGAAAGATTAAATATTTACATTGAGCCAAAAAGTAAAAAGAAATTCATTAATGGAGATATTGTCAATGATAACAAAAATGAATTGACTATAAATTCATGTAAATTATATATTAAATTCATTGGTGATATAAGTATTATAACTAATATAGGAGATGGATTTTTATCAGAACTAACTAATAGTGATAATAGTTTATATAATATAAATCCACATTATTCTAAATTAGAAGTAAGTCCAAATGTAATTGATACAGAGAATTATGGTAGTTTTAATTTAAGTATGATATTTAATGAGCGTTCATCTGATGATTTATCATTTAATACAGATGAAATACCTTCGAATAAAGGCTTGAAATCAATAAAATACATAACTCCAACAAAGTACGAATTAACTCAAAATATAAGTGGATTATTTTCTTCTAAGTATAAATTTGCACCATCTCAATTCAAAATAAACACATTAGGAACATATCTATTTATTAGTTCTATATCAAATAACAACTTCGAAAAGCCAGTCTTTGTCAGTTATATCAAAAAAGAAATTGAAGATCCCAATCATTTTACCATTAAATATATGGAAGATTATAAAAAGAAATCAATTGATGCTCTTTTAAATATGGATTATGTTGTAATAGGGGAGCCACTGAGCATTAAATACCCCTTTAAATTATTAATAAATATTTTAGACAAATATAATTCTTTAGTGAGAGTGGAAAATAAATTATCTGTTTCTATTTTTTCTCCCGATAGTAATAAAGTTAAATATGACTTCAAATTAAATGTTAAACAAATAAATGATTATGATTTCATCGCAGAGCCATCTATAGATACCTTAGAGCAGTTAATACATATGGAAACAAAAAATGAGCAAAATAAATTCTATTTAAAATTCGAATATGATGAATTAACTAATTATACTTTATTGGATAGCAAAAATGAAAATAATTTACATCCAAGAGTAAGCCGAAGAGCCTATGGTCAACCCGGACAAACAATTTCAAGTTCTGAATTAATTAATGAGTATGAAACTGAGAATGAAAAAATATTTTATGTAGTTCCAAATGAACCAAGTAGTGAAACTTATTGTCTTATTGGAGATGGATTTATATTAAATGACAATATTGACATAGATAAAATTAAATGTGGAAATAGTAAAATAACATTTACTAATTCATATAGAGGTTGCATCAAAGTCGGAGTTAAAACTGATTCAGAAGAATCTATAACAATAACATATGATAGTAAAGATGTTGGAACAATTAATATTAAGCCTCTAGATTCATCTAGTATAGATTTTAATTTGATTAGTTCTTCTAGTCAAGAAATTTTATATAGTAATACAACATTTGGGTATAATTTTAATATGTTAGTAAATTCCCAAAAAATAACTAATATATATTCAAAATATTTTTCAATTTATCTCAATGGACAAAGATTGAAAAAAAGTGAATATACTTTCTCGACAAATAATGGGGATTTAAGCATAAAATCATCAAGCCTATTTTTATCAACTCTTGTGCCTGAAAAGCATATAAAAGTTATTTATAATAGAGGAGTTATCGGTAGCGAAAAAGATATAGGTGAAATAAAAATAAATATAATACAAGAAAAATATGAATTTAAAACTACCGGTTTTAATTTTAAAGTATATGCTCAAGTTCCAGTAGATATTAAATCGGGTGATGTCCCCTATTTTTATTTAATTATAAAGGATTCTATGTCAGCATGCTATTATGGAACAGATGATAGACTTAATGAAATAAGTAATATTAAAGGAAAAATAACTGTTAGTTCAAAAGAAGTTATAGATTTTAGTGTTAATTCAACTATTAAATTGGATGATGTTGCAACTTGTGAATATATCTATTTACTAAGGGGTAATAGAGAAATATCAACTTCAGGATCATTTGATGTGGAAATTAAGGATGGAGGATCTTCAGTATTAGTAGATAACTACAAGGTAACAATGTATGTGGAGACTGGTGAATTCAAGACAACTTCACTAGAATTAATCGGAGATAAAAATAATATATATGCTGGGGATATTTTCAAATTAGAATTTACAACAAAAGATGCTAATAGTAATATCCCTAATTATTATGATATTATTGAGCATTTCGAAATAAAATTAATATCAAACGATGATGATGGAGATCAAACTGAACTTGATGAAAAATATATAAAATATCAAGGGGTAAAAGTCCCTGAAAGTAAAGACAAAATTGAAATTATAATGAATGTTATAAAAAGTGGTAAATATACCGCTAAAATTATATATAATAATGAAGAAATAAAATTAAGTTCAGCATTTACTCTTAATATAAAACATAAAGATTGCTCTTTCTTTGAGCCTGATGTAAATATAACTAAAATTGATTATAGAAATGAATGCTTTTACTCAGGCGAAGAAGTTGAAATAAATATTTATTGCAAAGATATCTTTGGTAACCTTGTTAAAGAAAAAGGATTAGAAAATTTCAAAGCTAATATTAATAATACTGGTAATTTAATTACATCTGAACATGATTTTGACATAAGAGAACACATTCATAAAATTCATTTCACAACAGAAAGCGAAGGAGAGTATACTATTCAAGTTATGTTGAATGGAAAAGAATATTCAAAACCTTTAAAAATAAAAGTTGAGCAGTTTAATGAAAATAAATTTATGTGTATGAATAAATATCAAGTGGATGATTTGAAAGAATGTCTTAATGATAATAATTATAAGCAATTAATAAAAGATATTGAAACAGAAAAATACACTTGTGATGATAATACTATATTTGAAGAAGGGAAAGTATTTTCTTGTTTAATTGATAATAACACAGTATGTACATATAATACAAGTTATTGTGACTGCGAAGAAAATTATGAAAGAATTAATGGATATTGCTACCCAAAAGAAGGAGGTCCAATTGATTTAGTTAATAAAAATAAAAATAAAATTAACTGCCTAGCAATTTTAAACGGAAAAGGAATTAAATATGCCAAACAATGTAATGATGGTTCCTGCAGAATAAATGGGGAAGATTGTGATACTAAATTTGAATGCCCCATAGGATTTAAATCATGTGGAAATAAATGCATATTATTAAATGAAAATTGTCAATTATCAGATACTTGCACTAAAAATGGTCAAGTTTTATGCTGGGATTATACCTGTGCAAATTCATATTCATTATGTCCCACAAGAAAAACCTGTCCTCCTGAAAAAGTTTTATGTCCTGATGGAACTTGCCAAGCTTCAGGTCACTGTCCTCAGCCAATAAAAAGAAAATGTACTGGAGAAAATAAAATTCAATGCCCTGATTTTACTTGTGTTAAAGATATAAATGATTGTCATAAAAACAAAGTTTGTCCAGTAGGACAAAGTCTTTGTGAAGATGATACATGCAGTGACAAATGTGAATCAACTAAAGAAAAGGGATATAAATGTTCAAATGGTGAGTATGTAAATAATAGCCAACTTTGTCCCAGTGAAATGTATTGCCCAGAAGAATGGATAAAATGCCCCAAGGGCGGATGTGCCAAATCTCAAGAAGGTTGCAAATTCGTTCAAGGATACAGAAGAGTAGTTTGTCCAAAAAATAAACCTGTTTTATGTCCTGATTATGAGTGCGTAAAAACTTCTAGTGATTGTAGAACTAATTACCCAGTTTGCCCACCACACAAACCATATAAATGTTGGAATAATGAATGCAGAAAATCTTTTAATGAATGCCCTACAGAAATTTCTTGTCCTTCAAAATCACCTTTATTATGTTCAAATGGTTTATGTGTCAGCACTATCAATAATTGTGAAGAAAAATCTACAATAGTGCAATGTAGCAAAGATGAGATAAGATGCTTTGATGGTTCTTGTGCAAAATCTAATGAATTATGTCCAACTCATAGTTACTGTGGAAAAGATATAAAAAAATGTTGGAATGGAGCATGTGTTGAGGATGTAGCAAATTGCCTTCAAGTTGAAGCTCTTGATGCTTGCACTGGTGAACTATCATATAGATGTCTAGATGGAACTTGTAGATCAGATCCTTCTTCTTGCTCAACAATATCAGTATGTCCAAATTCTTTGCCAGTAAAATGTTTTGACAACTCTTGCAGAGCAACAATAGAAGAATGCCCAGAATATCATTCTTGTGGTATAAATAAAGTAAGCTGCCCAGATGGTACATGTGCCAAAAGTTTTGATGAATGTAATACAATAATTACTTGCCATTCAAGTAAACCATATTTATGCTATGATGGATCTTGTAGGGCACAACTAGAGGAGTGTCCAGTTCCTCCATCTTGTGGAAATAGAAATGTACAGTGTCCAAATGGATTATGTGCTACTTCAAGACAATATTGTAAATTATTTAGTGCTTGTGAAGCAAAGACTCCAGTAAGATGTGAAATGAATGCTTGTGCAGAAAGCATAAATAAATGCATTGTGGATAGACAATGCCCCATAGGATATGTAAAATGTCCCAATGGAGATTGTAAAATAATGGCTTCTTTATGTGAAGATAAATTATGTCCTCCTAATACTCCTTATAGATGTCCAGAAGGTGTATGTGTAAATGATGAAAAATATTGTGATAATAAAGAAAATGGTTGCCCTTATAATATGCCAATAAAATGCAAAGATGGAAATTGTGTCAAAAATTCTGAATCATGCAAGAAACCTGAAGGTGATGACGACGAAGAAAAAGACCCAAATTTATGTCTTGATGGATCATTAAAAAAAGATTTAGAAGAATGTCCTTTACAAAATGGATGTCCAAAAGATAAATCTCTAAAGTGTGCTGATGGAACATGCATTGATCCTATTATATCAGTATGCCCACCAGTATCTTGTCCAAGAGAAAACCCTATAAAATGCTTAAATGGTTTCTGTGCAAAAAAATCCAGTGATTGCTCTTCTTATCCTAATGATGATGATTTATTAGAAGATGGATTAATTATGTGTCTAGACGGAAGAAAAGTACCAAGCTATGAATATTGCAGACCTATATTTAAATGTCCAGATGGTTATACCAAGTGTCTCGATAATACTTGTAGATTGGATAAAAATCATTGTCCTCAAAACATTACATGTCCTGAAGAAAGACCATTTAGAGGGGAGAATGGATTCTGTCAAAAATATAATGAAACAAATTTATACTGCCCATATGGTACAACAATTTGTAAAACTACTGGAGAATGTATAAAGAATGATGAATTAAAGATAGAAGGAAGATGTCCTGCAAATCCCTTAAATAAAAATGGTTGTCCAAAAGAAAATCAAACAAGATGTGATAATGGTCGTTGTATGAATTCAGAAGCTGAATGTCTTTTAGCAAGTAGATCATGCCCCGATGACGAAAAACCATTTTTATGTCCAAATGGGGAATGTACATCTGATTTAAATAAATGCACAGATAAAGAATGTCCTGGAGACTACATAAGATGCAATAATGGAAGATGCGTTGAAAATAATGAGCAAAGTTTCTTAAATGATTGCACAAATGAAATAGGATGTCCCTATAATAATCCTTATAGATGCTCTAATGGTGAATGTGTCTCAAATCAAAAGAAATGCAATATATTTAATGAAAATAATGGTACAAAAATTTTGAACACCATTTGCGATTCTTCAAAACCATATTTATGCAGTGACTATTCTTGTGAAAGTGATTACTCTTTTTGTAAGTTTACAATTCCATGTCCTAAAAACTTTGTTGAATGCTATAATGGATATTGTGTTCAAAAACAAGAAGATTGTGAAAATTACAAAAATTATTGTCCACCTAGTAATCCAATAAGATGTCCTTCAGGTTCCTGCACTACAAATATTTTGAAATGTACAGAAAGTTTCCCTCAAGAATCATGCGAAGATGGTGAATTTTATTGTGTTAGATTAGGAAAATGTGTCAAAAAGAAATCAGAATGTTTAATAAAATACAATAACTCTAGCAATAATACCAAAACTAATAATAAAAATAGATTTTTACTATCAACAGAATCTTCAGTTTTATGCTATGATGGTAGCTATGCATCAACTGGAGAATTATGTCCTGTGGTTCCCAGTTGCAAAGTAGGTCAATTCAGATGCGAAAATGGTGCATGTGCCTATAACAAAAGTTTATGTGTAGCTGATGATGAATATAAATGTGAAGCAGGAGAGCAAAAATGTCCTGATGGTTTATGCCATAAAAGTTGTGATGAAATTGCTTATAGTGGATGCTTAGTAGGAGAATATATGTGCTCAAATGGTATGTGTGTCAAATCTGAAGTTGCTTGTGTAGGATATTCTATGTGTGAAGATCCTTCAGTTCCTTATAGATGCATGGATGGAGAATGCAAAAGTGACATTACTTTATGTCCTGAAGTTGAAAGAATAAGTACTGTTAAAAATATATCTTATTCATTTAATAAAGATAATAAAATTGAATTTGATTTCTCTTTTGATCCAAAGGGAAGAAGCATTGGAAAACTAATTATACCAAGTAAAGGAATTAACATCAATGAAAACTATTCAAAGATAAATATACAAGAAGTAGCTACATCTTTAGTGACAAATAATTCATTATATAATAACACTCCAGAATTTTTATATAACGTCGCAGATGCTTTAGAGGGTAGTGAAGGTGTTCTCTATTTTGAAAATGCAATTATGTCCCCAGTGTTTAAATTCTATAGTGAAGAACTTTCTCAAATTAAATTTAATATTCCCGCATTATTAGTTTTAGAGCATAACACTTATAATTCACCCAGTTTATTCTACTATGATTATTGTTTGGCAAAATTATCCAACTTTGATTTCAAAGAAGATAAATTAAATTATAAAGGAGAAAGCCAATGGGAATGTGTGGAAAGATTTGAAAGAGATGATCAAAAAGAATTTAAGATAGAAGATTTTGGAGTTTATGCAATTATATTAAATCCTTTAAGAAATAAAATAAATTATGAAGCCAGTGATACTAAAAATTTCATATTCGAAAATATGAAAATTATTATTATATTAATAATAATAGTGGTCCTATTCAGTACTGGAGTATATTATGTATTTAGTAGAGTTATAAGATATAGAGGAAAATATAAGGCTAACAAAGCACAAATAGAAGTACTTAAAAATCAGAAAGAAGAATATAAACAAATGCAAACAGATGTATTTGGCCAAACACTAGGAGATAACTTAATTGGTATCGTCTACTCCAAAAACCCTGGATTCAATGAGGAAGATGAAGAAATGCAAGATGTGGGAGGATTAGAGAATGAAATTGAGGAAATTCAAAGACAATGCAGAAATCTCGAAATGCAAAATGAAAAATTGAAAGAAAACTTAGATGAATTACAAGAGGAATACAAACAGGTAAATTCAGAAATTGAAGAACTTAAAAAATAATTTATATTAATAAAGAGATTAAATTATTTTTAATTTTTATAATTATTTTATTTAGTCAGAATTATTATTAAATAAAAATAATAAATTATTATTTTAACTTTGTTTTATTTAAATATAATATT
>OCTX012256740.1_pt1 | contig 14409 bp, 11 predicted proteins | sample 1539691 | NCBI WGS metagenome assembly OCTX01 (sample SAMN02144231, study PRJEB22623) | gut metagenome | biome: sheep rumen | host: Ovis aries | place: New Zealand | reverse complement strand
TTCTTTGCGTCGCCGGGTGTGTAGCAGGTCTGTCCGAACAGAGCCGCCTGCTGGTCGCCCGCGATACCCGCGATCTTGATCGGGCCGCCGAAGAACTCGGGATCGGACTCGCCATAGATACAGCTTGAAGGCTTGGCCTCGGGAAGCATGCTCTTCGGGACTTCCAGTCTCTCGCAGAGCTCATCATCCCACTCGAGAGTGTTGATGTTGAACAGAAGGGTTCTGGACGCGTTGGAATAATCTGTCACGTGTACTTTGCCCTTGGTCAGCTTGTAGACCAGCCAGGTGTCAACAGTACCGAAGGCCAGCTCGCCCGCCTCGGCTCTCTCGCGGATTCCTTCAACATTGTTGAGGATCCAGCGAACCTTTGTACCGGAGAAATAAGGGTCGAAGACCAGGCCGGTCTTGTGATATGCACTGTCAGCGATATCAGGATACTTGGCCATGAGCTCATCCTTCATATCAGCGGTTCTGCGGCACTGCCACACGATCGCGTGATAGACGGGCTGTCCTGTCTTGCGGTCCCATACGATAACGGTCTCTCTCTGGTTAGTAATACCGATGGCTGCAATGTCCTCATAAGTGGCGCCAACCTGCTGCATTGCCTGACGGGCAACGGAAAGCTGTGTCTGCCAGATCTCGTTCGCATCATGTTCAACCCAGCCGGGAGCAGGGAAATACTGAGTAAATTCCTTCTGCGCCATGCTGCAGATCTCGCCCTTTTCATTGAAAAGGATACAACGGTTGCTGGTTGTGCCTGCATCAAGTGCCATTACATATTTTGCCATAATACCCTCCTTATTCCGGGGCGGGTCCCACCCGCACCCCACATAATGATTTGCTGCCGTTCTGCCGTCTTCTCTGTCATATATGCATAGTATTCATGCAAATACTAAGATGTACAAAAATGATAATGAATGAAATGTCCTCAGAAGCCCGGTTACATGAGCCATACATCGGGGCAGCTTGTCGAAATCGCGATCACCCCGTTGTCGAGCATGTTCATCACATCCTCCCGGTCCTGGATGAGCCCCCCTGCCACGACAGGAACCCTGCTCATTGCGCAGATCCTCTTGACCACCTTGGGTACCAGAGTGCCGGGAAGAATCTCGATCACATCCGGCTGGGAGGAATACCTCTGCAGCGCGAGCTTGTGTATGTTGTCGATCGCCATACTGTCCAGAACAAAATATCTCAGTACTGTGGCGAGTCCCCGCTCCTTGGCGTGCCTGATCAGATTGGCCCTGGTCGTGATGATTCCGTCCGCGCAGGTTCTATCCCTGATATAATCTATGGATATTTCCTTCTGGGTAAGTCCGGCGACCAGATCCAGATGGACCATCGCTATACGCCCGGCTGCTTTGATCTTTTTTGTGATCTCAGGAATCGTACACACATCTCCATAGAGCGTAAATACGACTTCCACCTCCGTTTTGAGACATCGTTCCAGTTCCGAGTCATTTTTGACTGCTGCAATGATTGGTGATGCCTCAATTTTGTTCACAAAATCTCTTCCCATTTTCACCCCCGGTCATATTTCAGTGCTGAAACCCGTCCTGGCAAAAGCCATGCTCATGGCTGCGCACCGTTTCCGGTGTCAGGGAAAACCTGTGACAAGCCGCTCTTTACCCGCTGCTATATGCATAAAAAAAAGAATACATGCCACAAAAAAGGGATTCCCTCCCTCTACGCAGCCATACTCTCTTCTCTCCAGGCAACTCGATTAACTTATAAATACAATAACACTTTGAACAAAAAAAGGCAACACATTTATAAAAAATCGTTAAAGAAAAATTTAAAAAACCATGCAATTTGTTAACTTATAGACAAAATGCACGGTTTGTTTCTATAAAATTTATATAAAATACGGACTCTCTTCAGGGCCTGTTTTCGTTATTTTTACACAAAAGAGTCCGGAGGGACAATACAGCAGCACAATACTGTCCCTCCGGTTTTCCGCGGACGGTCAATCCGCCATAAAAGGATCTGTACAGGAACGGAGATCAAAGTGCTTTTGCGCCGGGACACCCAAAGACATGGCTTGTTCCAGGCCAGCCATCAATCCCCTGCATACTTTGCGCCGGGACACCCGCAGACATAACTGCTTTCTTTACACCTCTGCCATTCCATAAGGAAGACCTTCGTTGAAATTGCGTGCGTTCTCCATGGTGACAGCCGCAATTGCCTGGAGGGCTTCTCTGGTAAAGAATGCCTGGTGAGAAGTCAGGATCAGGTTGGGGAACATTGTCAGGCGGGCCACGATATCCGTGTCGATCATCTCATCGGAGCGGTCCATATAGACGTTGGGATCCTCGCCCTCATACACATCCAGCGCCACCGCATGGAACTTGTTGGCCTGCAGACCGCGGATCAGAGCCTCGGCATCGATCAGCGGACCACGGGAAGTATTGACCAGCATGACTCCTTCTTTCATCATTCTGATTGCAGCCTCGTCGATCAGATGATAGGTTCCGCCATCGCCCATGATCAGGGGAGCATGTACGGAGATCAGGTCGGCCTTTCTCAGAACTTCCTCTTTCGTGGCATAGGTCAGAAGTCCGTCCTCTTCCAGCTTCTTGTTGGGGAAAGCATCCCAGCCGAGAACAGTCATTCCATAGCCCTTGCAGATCCTGGCCATGATCTGGCCGATGCGGCCGGTGCCCAGAATGCCGGCAACCTTGTTATGCAGATCCACACCGAGCAGTCCGCTCAGGGCGAAGTTGTTGTCCTTGACCTTGATATAGGATTTGTGGATCCTTCTGTTTGCGGCCTGAATGATGGTCATGGCATGCTCGGCGACAGCGTAAGGAGAATAGGCGGGAACACGCAGTACAGTGATACCGAATTCCTTGGCTGCGGTCATGTCGACATTGTTAAAGCCTGCGCAGCGCAGAAGGATCAGCTTGACGCCGCCTTCGGCCAGGCTCTCGATCACAGGGCGGGGAGCTTCATCGTTGACGAAGATGCAGACAGCATCATAACCGTGGGCAAGGTGAGCGGATTCAACAGTAAGTCTGCTGCTGAAGTACTTGATATCGACGTTGTATGTGCCTTCACCCTTGTCCCTGGACAACTCGCTGAAGAAAATACGGTCATAGTCTTTCGTTCCGTAGAAGGCGACCTTCAGGACTCTGGACTGTTTGTCTTTGGGAGCGATATTCTGGAGAACTTCCTCGATCTTCTTAAGGGCGTCCTCTTCATCGGGTCCTTCCACTGTGAACTTAATAATAGATCCTTTTGCTGCATGAAGCTGGAGAATCTGAAGTACGTTTTTGCCGGATGCCTCATAGCCATTGCACTCAAGCGTTACGGAACTTTTCAAATCTGTGCAGGCCTGAGCCAGCAGAGCAGCGGGGCGCGCATGAATGCCAAGAGGATTTTTTACGGAATACTGTAAAGTTTTCATTACCGATCCTTTCCTGAATAAAAAAAATACCGTGCAGACGTTATTTCCGGAGTTTTGTCCCGGGCGAATCAGCTGTCAGTCCAAATCCCCCAAATGAAAAGACCGCCAGGATGCAAAACTATGTTTATTATATATACTTTGTTATGTACAAATCAATCTTTTTTGAGATATTGCCGAAAATATTGCTGTTTCAGCCGCCTGATTTCGTGCATATTGTCAGGTGTGTGATAATTAAATATCAAAAATATAGTCATTTTGCTTAATCCGTACATGCGCAGCCATAAAAAAAGAGCCTCGCTTGCGAGACTCTCGTGCCGGGCGCGGCCGCTTCAGCGCCATGATTCATTTTTTGAAGATCATTCCGGGAGGTTCAACAGGATTTCCTCTTCCAGGCTGATCCCGGGTCTGCACAGCAGTTCTCCGCTTTTGCAGATCAGTCCGGGAGGTTCAACAGGATTTCCTCTTCCAGGCTGATCCCGCCTCCCATTGTCCCATGCAGCTCCCCGTTTTCATCCGGGGACAGATGCACAATAATCTCTCCTCCCGGCTCCCTGAATCTATAGGTCGCCGGGCTGTCCGTTTCGCCTTCAACCTTGCGGATCCTGCTATCCAGGTACCAGGCCGCGGCAAGCGACCCGCTCCCGCAGGAGGACTCATACACCAATGATTCAGAGGCACCTACATAAACGACGGGAATCAGCGTATTTCCCTTCAGGAACTGCAGTCCGAAAGCATCAAATCTCTTTCCGCAGCGCTCAATCATGCGATGGATCAGGCCGGAATCGGGTTCCATGTCTTCGATGACCATATGCGCGATCCCCTCGCTGATGATCAGAGGAAAGCCTTCTCCTGAATACTCTATCCGCTCCGGCATAGGCATCTCCGAAAAAGCTGTCCCCTTCCGGGGGTCGCAGTCCACTCGAAGAAGACCCTTGCTCCCGGAAATCTCGATCAGGATACTCCCTCCCGCCTCCGACGCCGGAGAAGTGCCGGAATTTCCGGCAGAAAGTGCTGCCTGTCTCTCGGAAAAACACAGAAAGCCGAAGCTCCTGGCAGCGTTGCCGCAGAATTCGCCCCCCATCATCTCCAGGCGGCCGGCTCCGCCCAGACGGGGAACTGCTTCAAATCCGACCTGCTCTGCCCGCAGCTCCTGTATTTTCATAATCTTCGCGGCAGTTTCCGCACGCAGTTCCGCAGGGACAGGGGTCCTGACGATTGCAGTCCGGTTGCCGGCGGGATCCGCCATAATGAGTCTCAATTCCATCCTGTCACTCTCCCTGTCATGTCGAAGCGCTTCTGTGCTGAAACTCCCGAAGAGAAATCGTATTTCAAAGCCTTTCCTGTCAGGGCTTTGAAAATGGCGATATTCTCCGATAGGATCCGCGAAGGTTTGCGGCGCTCGGGCGCAAACCTCCGCAGTAAAAAAACGCTGTCAACATCTGCTCTGTATATCTGTATATATAGAAAGGTTCCCGGAATCATTTCCGGATTGCTCACTGGTTGGAGAATCTGGACAGGAACTGCTGGGTGCGTTCCTCCTGGGGATTGCTGATGACATCGTGTGGATGTCCCTCCTCAACGATATATCCGCCATCCATGAAAATGACACGGTCCGCCACGTCTCTGGCGAAGCCCATCTCATGGGTGACGATCACCATAGTCATCTTTTCCTCCGCCAGCTGACGGATGACCTTGAGGATTTCACCGGTCAGCTCGGGATCCAGAGCGGATGTGGGCTCGTCAAAAAACAGCATCTTGGGATTCATGGCCAGCGCGCGGGCAATCGCCACACGCTGCTGCTGACCGCCGGACAGTCTCTGCGGGAAAGCTCCCTCCTTCCCCTCAAGACCCATCTTGCGGATCAGTTCCCGGGCTTCGGCCTCCACCTCGGCTCTGTCCCGCTTCTGAACATGGATCGGCGCTTCCATGAGGTTGCGGAGGACGGAAAAATGAGGAAACAGATTAAAGTTCTGAAATACCAGACCGAAATAGCCTTTGATCCTGCGGAGTTCCGCGGGAGTCGCGTAGACCGTGTGTCCCTCCGCGTCGTTTTTCGCTGCAGTCTCTCCCAGATAAATCAAAGAGCCGCTGTCCATGGTCTCCAGCATAGTGGCGCAGCGCAGAAGGGTGGATTTGCCGCTGCCCGAAGGCCCGATAATAGCGACGACTTCGCCCTCATCCACACGAACGGAAATATCGTGGAGGACAGTCAGGTTGCCGAATGTTTTTCTCACATTGTTGATTTCAAACAGGCTCATTCACATCCTCCTTATTCAAAGTAGGACAGGCTCTTTTCGACTCTGCCCATTGCCCATGCGACTATGATATTGAAAACATAATAAAAGAGGCCTGCAACAAACAGGGGCAAGATGCTGGACTGTGCCGCTGCGACCTGTTTTGCCATGGTGAACATCTCCGCGTAGGCGATCGCGAATGCCATGGAAGTATCCTTGACCAGAGTGATCACTTCGTTGGTCACAGGGGGGACAACACGTTTGACCATCTGAGGGAAAACGATTTTAAAGAAAGTCTGGGCCTTCGTAAATCCAAGGACCTCCGCCGCTTCGTGCTGTCCGACAGGAACCGCCTCGATACCCGCACGGAATATTTCTCCGAAATACGCCGCGTAATTAATGGAGAAACCGATGAGGGCGGCATAGACACGCCAGCCGGTGGAGAGTTTGATGCCAAACACATAATAAGGCATGAAAAAGACCACGATCAGCTGCAGCATGAGGGGTGTTCCGCGGAGAATGGAAATGCAGACCTGCATGAAAATATTCAGCGGCTTGAATTTGCTCATCCTCGCGAGCGCGAAAAGAATGCCGAGGGGCAGCGAAAAAAGCAGCGTGAAAAAGAATATAAGCAGAGTCGTCCCGAATCCTCCGATGATCTGCCGTACAATTTCCATAAAGCCCATATACTCTTCCTCTTCCTGTTCTTTTGAGAAAATATGACAAAAATACTACTTTCAAGACTCGCTCGCGAGTCCTGCGCGCGTATCCCGCGACTGAAGTCAAGGGTATTGCGCGATGAAGAATAAAAACCGCCTGCAGGCCAGGCTCCCGTACAGACAGGGTCCGTCCTGCAGGCGTCCGCTTTATTCTGTTACGAATAATGATTTCTTTTGCTGTTCCCTGTTTAAACAGGTTTTTCTATCTTCCACTTGCAGATCACTTGCCGATGATCAGCATAGCGGGCAGGTTGTAATCCGCGTAATTAGCAACAATCTTTTCAACTGTTCCGTCTGCCGCCATCTCGTTCAGAGTCTCCTGAACCTGATCGCGGAGCTCGGTGTTTCCTTTCGCGAAAGCAATGGCATACTGCTCGGTGGAAATGGGCTCCTCAAGGATCCTGTACTTGCCCTCGTTAGCTGCCAGCTGGTACTGGGCGACACCGATGTCAACCGCGATCGCGTCATAGACGCCGGCATCCATCTGCATAAAGGCATCGTTGTAATCCTTAATGGTCTCATAACCGGAGAAGGTGTCTTTGAGCTCCGGATTATCGTTCAGAGCAGTATCCGCGGAGGAAGCAGCCTGGGCAACGACCATCTTTCCGGCAAGGTCCGCCTCGCTCTGAATATCAGAGTCGGCGTTGACAGCGATCACAATGGTATTATCCACATAGGGCTCGCTCCATGTGTAATCATTTTCACGTCCGTTATAAGTCATGCCGTTCCAGAGGCAGTCGATGGCGCCGGAGTTGATCTCCATGTCCTTGGCATCCCAGTCAATGGGCTGTTTCTTCAGTGTCCAGCCGCGGCGTTTGCAGACTTCTTCAGCCAGCTCCAGGTCAAATCCTGTGTAATCGCCGGTAGTCTCATCCTTATATCCATAAGGCGGATACTCCGCGTCGAAACCGACTGTAAATACCCTGCCTTCCTCAGCACTCTCTGCAGTAGCGGCACCCTCAGCGCCCTCAGTGCTCTCAACAGCTTCCTCTTTGGTGTCTTCTGTTTTCGCCGCGCCTGTTGATCCGCCGCAGCCTGTCAAAACACCTGCGCAAAGGATTCCGGCGAGCATGATCGCCACGATCTTCTTCATTTCTGATTCCTCCCATTTTACTTATTCAGCTGTTTACTAATTTATCACAGCGCAGTGATATTATACTGAACTATTTTTCATAAAACAAGTACAAATGACAATTAGATAAAAAATGTACAAATGGGAAGAGGACAGGGGACGGAGGAGACAGGGGACGTTTCTTTGTCTCCTCCGTCCCCTGTCTCCTCTTCCTGCTCCCTTGAACCCGGTCTTCTCAGAGTATTTACTTTTTCTCTGAACGCTGTTCCCGGTTCTGATCAATCAATCTGTTTCCCGATTCTGTTCCTCTATTCCAAGGGTCTGTCTGATCTCGGCGCTGATGTCCTCGATCGTCCGCATCTTCCCTTCCCCGGTGCAGCTGATCTTTTTCCATCCCAGCTTTCTGCAGCAGTAGGCAGCAGCTTTTGCGGATCTCTGCAGGTACTGCACATTTCGCTCATGGATGTCCTTTTTTGCCTCATCGCCGTCATAGCGTCCGGCCATCAGCTTCTGGGATATATCCGGATCCACCTCCAGATAAATCACTGCCTCGGGCGCAGGAATGCCCAGAAGCTCATACTCATAGTGAAAGAGCCAGTCAAGAAAGGCGTCCCACTCCTCCTCAGGGAGCTTGGAGCACTGGTGTACCGCATTGGAAGTCGTATAGCGGTCCGCTATGATGATCCCGCCTTCCTCATAGAAGGCGCCCCAGTCCGACTTGTAGCCCGCATATCGGTCAACTGCATAGAAGCTTGAAGCGGCGAAGGCATTGACCGATGTGGGATCCGTGCCGAAGTCCCCTCTGAGATACATTCGCACGGGAGCCGAGGAATCAGAAGCGTAATTTGGGAATGAAACCTTGCGGACATCCAGTCCCCTCTCTTTGAGAGTCTCAAACAGAAGCTCCGCCTGTGTTGCCTTGCCGGAACCATCGAGTCCTTCGATCACATAGAGTTTACCTTTTTTCATCCTGCCCTCTTTCACTGTATTTTTACAGCACAATGTCATACTTCTCGACATCAACAATCGCCATGCCCTCTGCTTCGAAAGAAATGCCCTCGGCAGACGGCCCGGTGTAAATGGTGGAGGACAGGGCCTGTTCTCCGCCGTTGACAAAGACCTCTACCGAATAAAGGTCAATGATGATTCTCAGCTTGATCTTGCCGTCGCGGAAACGGGTGACGACTTCCCGGCTGGACACGATATCGCGGCGCAGGCCGGAGTTGCTGCGGTCAAAGGTCAGGATACTCTCTCCGGGAGAATAGGTGATGGATGTGTAGAACCGGGTGTCCTTTGCCACCTTGATGATGAATTTGTCGTAGAGTCTGCCGCCGGAGGGACGGACTGTCACTGTCATATCGACGCAGCGGCCCTGCAGCTCGGGAAACTGGATTCTCTCCTGGACGTCCACGTCTGTGTAGAAGACACCGTTGGCGCGGTACTGCTCGAGTTCGCGCACAGGCTGCTGGATCAGCCTGCCCTTCTTGATGGACAGCTCGCGGGGCAGAGTCATCATACCGAACCACTTGCCGATATAGGTGTGATCGTGGCTGCTCTCCCAGGACTGCATCCAGGCGATCATGATCCTGCGCCCGTCCGGGGACTCCAGGGTCTGGGGAGCATAGAAATCAAGACCGTAGTCGATCGCGTGCGCGGCTTTTCTGACAAAGCGGTATGTCTCGGGATCATAGGTGCCGGTCAGGTAGATATTGCCGAATCCGTTGTGGAAAGCCCGGCCCCTGGACAGCATCTCCTGGGGAGAAGTGATCAGTACGGCGCAGTCGCCCATGGTGAAGAAATCGGGGCACTCCCACATCCTTCCGTACTCGTTTCTGCTGCGGTCAAGAGTCGAAACCATCTTCCAGTTGATTGCGTCCTCACTGCGGTAGAGGAGGATCGCTCCGCTGCCGTCTTCCGTGCGGTTTGCCACGACCGCAAAATAGCAGTCCTGCTTCTCGTCGCGCCAGATCTTGGGATCGCGGAAATCAACCGCGCTTCCGCCCTCAGGCAGATCCTCGGCTGTCAGGACAGGGTTGTTTTCATATTTCTCATAGTCGATACCGTCGCCGAAAGCGATGCACTGCATCTGGCGGCTCTCGATGAAGCCGTCCTCGCGCTGGTTTTCCCTGACGCCGGTGTACATCAGGAGCTGCCGTCCGTCGGGCATCTCCACTGCGCTGCCCGAAAAGCAGCCCGCATTATCATAATCCGCGTCCGGAGCGATCGCGGCGGGAAGCCACTCCCAGCGGATCAGATCCTTTGTCTTCACGTGGCCCCAGTGCATGGGACCCCAGTTGGTATTGTAGGGATAATACTGGTAGAACAGATGATACTCCCCCTTGTAAACGGAAAAACCGTTGGGGTCATTCATCCATCCGATTCTGGGTACTACATGAAAAAGAGGCCGTTCCTCCCTGGGGATCCGGTCTCCGTAAATCTCTTCATAATTTCTGGCCTGTTCCAGCTTAGAATCCATCCGCTCTCCTGCCTCCTCGCATATCCTGATGCTGCAACTATTCCTACAATCATTCCTGAAATCATTCCTGAAAAAACGGCAACTCCGACATCAGATAACGCATTCATTCCTATAATAATACAGTAAATGATAATACAGTAAATAATACAGTAAAGCCGCCGTTAAGTTATCATATCGGCAAGAGGGGGACTTGTCAATGAAAACAGTCCCCCTCTTTTTTCTGCTTTTATTCTGCTTTTTTTCTGTACAAAAACATTGTCTGATGTAGTCAGGTCACCGATTTATATAAGCGCGGAAACAGCATCTGCAGCCCCGGATCACCTTTTCTTTTTGCCCCTTTTGCGGAAGTCCTCCCTGATCGGAGCCATCGCCTTGTCTTCGTCAAACATGGCGTTCATCTCCCTGGCGCTGGTGGCAGAACGGGCGCAGCTCACTGCGTCCGCAAGGGCGGAATACTGCACTCTTGTTCCCTCCCTGTCATGCACATAATTGGCTGTGCGGCTGGCATGGATCCCGATCCTGGCCCCCTCTTCCGCGGCGTCAATATTGGCCCCGACAAACAGGAACTCCCAGTTGTATTTTTCCTTCTGCCTCTCGATCATGTGCTTCACTTTGTCATAGCTGTAGGCACGGCTGGCATTCTCTTTCCCGTCTGTCGTAATGATAAAGATTGTCTTCTCCGGAACATCCTCCTCCCGGGCATATTTATGAACATTGCCGATGTGATGGATCGCGCCGCCTACCGCATCGAGCAGTGCGGTACATCCTCTGACATAATACTGGGCATCTGTCATGGTCTCAACCTGGCGGATATCCACCCGGTCATAGATCACTTCAGACCTGTCATCAAAGAGAACCGCGGAAATCAGAGCCTCGCCCGGCTCCTTGCGCTGTTTTTCGATCATGCTGTTAAAACCGCCGATTGTATCTTCTTCCAGTCCCCGCATCGAACCACTGCGGTCGAGAATCATCACAAGCTCTGTAAGTCCTTTTTTCATAGTCAACGCCTCCTTATGAATCTTTGTGTTTTCTGTGATGATATAAGGATAGCAAGACTCTGAAACAAAATGGTCGCCTGAAAAGCGACAATTTTACACTGCTCCCAGAAGGGGCTGGTCATAATCGAAGAGAAGGGCGTTGACTCTGTAAATGTCATATATTTCGTTTTGAATACAATAGGAAATGATCAGGTCGAACTTGCTCCCCGGGGAAAGCGCCATTCCCGCTTTCTGAAGAAGGTCCACTGCCTCATCCATGTTCAGCTCCAGCGCGATCACCAGCGCGATCACCGTGCGGCGGCTGGGATTGTAATCCGCCTTGCAGCGGATTTTTGAAAAAAGCTTGCGGTCCAGATTTGCCCGCTTGTAGACCTCGGTATCCGTGAGGCTTCTCTCATCGATCATGCGCAGAAGGCATTCCTGAAAGCTCTCGCCCAGATGGGACATGACATCCTGCAGGCTTCTCCTGTGGACCGAAGTGCCGCTCTCGATCCGCCTTTCCCCCTTGGGGGCAGGCCTTCCTGAGGGGCGCTTTCCGGCAGCCGGCAGCTTTGCGTCTTTTCTTCCCGGATGCGGTCGGGAAGCCACAGTTTCCGCAGTATCCGCAGTATCCGCAAAAGCATTCTGAGGCGTATCCTCTGCCCGCGAAGAATCAGTCCCATACCCCGGCCTGTTGGAAGGCATTGATTCCGGGCCCGCCGGACCATCGGTGCGCTGTCCTCCGTACCAGTCAGTCCCCGGTACATTCGAAGGCGCGGACTCCGACTTCTCGGGAAAATCGTCCCCCGGACCTCCTGACCAGTCAGTCCCCGGTGCATTCGAAGGCGCGGATTCCGGTCCCTCCGGACCGGCATTCTCCGGCTCCTCCCCTTTGGAATAATATGCTTCGTCTTCCTTCAGAAAAGGCTCTTCATGGTCAGGAGGCAGATTGCCGGAAGAAGCCTGGAATATGGCCGAGTACTCCTCCGGGCCTTCCTCCGCAACGGGTTCGGGCACTTTCTCCGCAACAGGTTCGGGTACTTTCTCCGAGCCAGGAGCAGGTACCTGTTCCCGTTCTGCCAACATCTCATCTGCGGGCCTGCCGGAGCGTTGGCGGGATTTGAGATAGCGCAGTATACTGTCCGAGCCCTCCAGTCCCCTTCTTACAATATACTTGCTGCCATATTCTTTCCAGATCCGGTCCTCAACATAATTGTCGTCGATATACTGGCTGACATCCTTCTTGAGGTCAGAGGAAAGTTCAAATGTCTTCCGGTCAAAAACCACCAGAGAGACATCCATCTCCTCATCTTTCAGAAAAGAAGAAATCTGGTCAAGGGCGATGTTCAGAGCCTTGTCTCTCGGAAAGCCGTAGGATCCCGTTGAGATCAGGGGGAAGGCGATACTCCGGCACTGCAGGTGGCGGGCCATCTGCAGGGATTTGCGATAACAGGAAGCCAGCAGTTCGAATTCCCTGTGCTCTCCGTCCACCCAGACCGGTCCCACTGTGTGAATGATATATTTTGCGTGCAGGCGAAAAGCAGGAGTGACCACGGCTTCTCCCGCTTCGAGACGGCCGATCTTGCGGCGCTCCGCCAGAAGCTTCTTTTCCCCTGCCGCCCTGTATATGGCGGAATCCGTCCCCGCGCCGTAAGTCGGGTCAGGATTTGCCGTGTTGACGATCGCATCGGCGTGTACTTTGGTAATATCGTTCCGGATAATCTTAAAAGGCATATCTTTTTCTCCCGAGACAGTCCAGGACTCATTCGGAGGTCCTGCTCTCCGGCAGTGGTACCGGGGCTGTGAAAATACAGAGGCCGGGTACCCGGCGCGCAGCATCTCCTTCGGAGCTTTTACAGTAATAACCCGTGTATGATTGCCGGGATTGGATATTAAGTATACCGCAGACCGGTCGGGATGTCGATGATGGGAATGAGCATCCTCCTGCCCGATGAGCCCGATGACAGGAATCAACTGCCTCCTGCCTGGTGACGGGAATGAGCATCCTCCGCCTGATAACGGGAAGGGACAGTTTCCTGTCAAATAGCAGGAATCAGCTGTCTCCTGCCTGCCCCGGGATCCGACACACCAAAAAAGGGCTGCCGCGTCTGAAATCATTTCCACACGCGACAGTCCCTGTATTTTTTTACTCTCTCACAACATGCCGGATCACGTCAAGAGGCATGCATTTTCATTTTCTAATTCATTTTCCTATTCATTTTCTTATTCCGTGAACAGGGCAGTTGAATAATATCTGTCGCCGCTGTCAGGCAGCAGGGCAACGATTGTCTTTCCCTTGTTCTCAGGTCTCCTGGCAAGTTCGATCGCGCCGTGCAGGGCAGCACCCGAGGATATTCCGACCGAGATGCCTTCCTTCTTTGCCAGCAGCTTTGCCGCCGCGTAAGCGTCCTCAGTCCCGGCGGTGAAGATCTCGTCATACACCCCGGTGTTGAGAACATCCGGTACGAATCCGGCTCCGATTCCCTGGATACCGTGAGGACCTTTTCTTCCCTCGGACAGGACCGGAGAATCCACAGGCTCGAGAGCCACGACTTTCACTCCGGGCTTTTTCTCCTTCAGATATTCGCCCGTGCCGGTCAGGGTTCCGCCGGTGCCCACGCCTGCGATGAAAATATCCACTTTTCCGTCTGTATCATTCCAGATCTCGGGGCCTGTCGTCGCCTTGTGCGCAGCCGGATTCGCCGGGTTGACAAACTGTCCGGGGATAAATCCGCCCGGAATCTCCTCTGCCAGCTGCTTTGCCTTCTCAATGGCTCCCGGCATTCCCTTGGCTCCCTCTGTCAGGACGATTTCCGCGCCGTAGGCCTTGAGGATATTCCTTCGCTCCACGCTCATTGTCTCAGGCATGGTAAAAATAGCGCGGTATCCCTTCGAAGCCGCGATCGAAGCCAGGCCTATTCCTGTGTTTCCGGAAGTGGGCTCAATAATGACTGCTCCCTCTTTCAGAATCCCTTTTTTCTCCGCGTCCTCGATCATCGCCTTGGCAATCCTGTCCTTGACACTTCCTGCGGGGTTCAGGTATTCCAGCTTCACAAGAAGGGTGGCCTCCAGCCCCAGTTCTTTCTCAATATTGACAACCTCTACCAGAGGTGTATTCCCGATCAGTTCAATAACGCCCTTGTAAATCTTTGACATGATGTCTCCTTCTCCTAATCCTGACTGATAATGTATTTTTACACGCAGTAAACCGGTGCTATGACTATTATACTTCCTTTTTTCCTCCGTGCTTGAATCTGTGCGCTTTTTTACGGTTCTTTCTTCATTTTTCCTTTTTTACCGCGCAAAACCAGAATGCTCTTTTTACTCAGCGCCTTTTACAGCCGCAAAGCCCTTCTCCAGATCCCCGATGATATCGTCAATATGCTCAGTCCCTATGGAGAGCCTGATGGTATTGGGGCGGATCCCCTGGTCGAGAAGCTCCTCCGCAGAGAGCTGGGAATGGGTTGTGGAAGCAGGGTGAATCACCAGGCTCTTGACATCCGCGACATTGGCCAGCAGAGAAAA
>OCTX012247256.1_pt1 | contig 14409 bp, 8 predicted proteins | sample 1539691 | NCBI WGS metagenome assembly OCTX01 (sample SAMN02144231, study PRJEB22623) | gut metagenome | biome: sheep rumen | host: Ovis aries | place: New Zealand | reverse complement strand
TTTTTACGTTAAAAATCCAAAAAATCTTTCAATTTTGAAGGATATTCAAGGGATTTTGCAAGAGAACGGTCATCGCCGCCGGTAACATCACCTTTCTTAATTACATATTCCGGTTCTTCTTTATCTGGGTCAACATCATTGTTGTAAATTACATTGTAATTTGAATTTTGTGACTTTTTATCCCAGAAGTCTTTCGGTGTTTCAGAATATGGTGCTGATGCTTGTGAACGAATGTTGATTTTTTCTTCCTCTGATGGATTACGTTTTTCAAATTCGGCTCTCAAATCATCAATTTTCTTGTTGTTTTGGTCAACTGCTGCAATAAATTTAGTGGTTACGGCCAATAAATCTTGCAATTTATCATTAACGCCGTCAATCTTAACCTCTGTTGTTTCCTGTGCATTGGTAAGTTCATCAACATCAATCACTTCATCACCGTCTTGCATTGAGTCAACATTATTATCACCACCTTCAGCATCTTGGCCTTCATTACCCGGCTCAAAATCAACATTCATTTCTTCACTGCCTTCGGACGCATTGTTTTGCGGCATTCCACCACCGTCTTGTGGAGGCTCATTACCATCATTCATAGGTGGTTGCTGACCGTCAGAGCCACCATTCATATTACCTTGTGGCATATCATTGCCGCCACCTTGCTGCATTGGAGGCTGATTTCCATCCTGACCACCCATAGGATTCTGCTGTTGGTCATCGTCATCGCCGTCCTCATCAAGCATTGGCTTGGTTATGAAAGTATATTCACTAATCTGTTGGAAACGTTTTTGTGCTTCCTCAAGATGATATTTTTTAAGTAACTCTTTATCAACAGACATGATTAATCATTAAGCATCATTTTATTATCTTCCGTAATGAGAATCGTACTATCCTCTGTACGTTCAATAAGGCCCTTGTCCTTTTTCTCAAACTTTACCTTTCTCTTTGGAAGTTTGGCATCATCGCCTATGATTGATTTTAACTGTTCTACATTATTCATTTCAGTCTCTTCATTAACTTTTTTATTTTCACTATTGTTGGATACGGCTGCATTATTAGCAGACAAATATCTGCTTGCAGGACGTACTACTTTTCTAAGTTGGTTTTTTAATATAAATCTCTGTGGCATCGTATTATACCTTATTTATAATAATAAATAGTCACTTTTCCCTAAAATAACAATATAATGGTAATATATAGTGTGTATTGCTACCAATTATACGCTTAATATCTGAATTTAAAAATGATATACCATTTATGAATACATTGTTGGTGTTTGACTTAATTTTAGTGATTATTTTAGATTTATTAACGCCACAATATTCACATAATGTCAAAGACAAACCAAATATTGTCCTTAACTTTGTGTCATATATAAACAGAAAATTACTTTCCCTCGTAAGAAAACATATCTTCTCCGTTGATGAATACATATACCTTATGAAATTGGCAATCCTACTTCTTTTGTATCTAATAAAATTTACATATTCATATTTTATCGACTTCAAAGCATCAAGTATTACATCCTCTTGGAATTTCTCTATATCATTTAGATAGTCATTTCTTCTTTCTGTCTTTGAGAACGTCCACCAACAATTCTGTTCCTTATAATGTTTTTGAAGTATAGAGAAATTATCTATACATTTCTTGGCAGTTTCTAACCCTATATACAAAGTGGGTAAATTCATGTCAATTCCTTCACACGAACTTACCACATTATATATTTCACTAAAATCACTTTTTCTACCCTTTGTTACAATATTTGCTAACTTTTGCATGACATAGTATTTCACTTACAAGGCAAATATACTACTTTTTTATGAAATTTGGCCACTTTCAATATATTTTTTCACTAAATTACCGTATTTTATTCTATTTTCATATGCAGGTTTTCCGGCTCTTTCAAATTTTTTCTCAAATGCAATAACAGCATCCGATACGGAATTCGTTCGTTTAATAGCAGGAATTGTTGATTTTTCAGTATTTTTTAATTCGTAAATAAGATAATCAACTTGTCTACTTAAAGGTGCTTTAATTATTGGCATACCTAACCAATTCTCAGCAGCAACTCTTCTATCCGCAGTCCATTGTGCTAATCCCTTACCACCCTTATTAGGTTTACCTCTATATTCTTCCGCAGTTGGATAAAAACTACTTTCTTGGACAAAATTACCTGCTATACCACAGAATTGAATGTCTGTTATATCAAATTCACTTTTAAGACGATTTCTTACATATGATATATTCTGTAAACTTGCACCATTCAAATTAGAAGCAACGGCATTTTTATCAACACCTGAAACACCAAGCATTGATGCTAACTGTGAATCGTCAACACCGTTAAAATTAATAAACACACTTCTTAATCCACCTCTATCAGAATTATAATGCTTAGACGCTATACCTTTGAATTCTGGCAATAATATAGAATTATCAAATTTGAAATTACCATAATTTCCGTTATCACAGAAGAATTGTGTATTTGTTCTGCCGTTTTCCTTTATACCAACATGTAAACATTTTGGTTGATATTGTCTCACAGGGTCATAATATTGGCTTTTATTATAAACCTCATATATATTTTGATATATCTCATTAAAATGTAAAGAATATAAAATATCCATTACAATAAAATACCTTTTGTCAGCAGGTTTTTTATCCTTACCAGATGGGAATACCACCTTTTTACCATCTTCACTAACCGTAGTTATCTGTAAGTCCATAGCATGACCACTGTAGTGTTGAGATTTTTTTGTATGACCGCCATGACCGACACTTGTTAAACCGACATTCCATGTCATCTTTCCACTTGTCTTCTCTTGGTAGGATTTAATTTCTTCATAAAGTTTGTTGTACAAAATTTTTAAATCATCACTAACTTTTCCACCACTGTCACACGTATCTCTCTTTTCCCAATCTGACGAACTGGCATAATTCTCTTTATCATTAAAATGTCCAGGAACATTACCTTCAGCCCTCTGATAGTTACCACCGTCTATAACGACAGGAGAAACAGAACCACCACCACTTTGTTCATCATTTTCATATGGGTCATATGTAGAAACATCCGGATTAAATACGAACCATGAAGAACTGTACGGAACCGGATATCTTGACAATTTCATACCCTTGAATCTTGTTGTCATAGTTCCGGCTGAAATTGTGTGGGTGACGTTGAAAATCATATATACGCCACTCCACATAGGTATATTCATCAATTGGAAATACATCAACGGTTGAATTTGAGCATCACCCATCATTTCTATTTCACAAATGTATGAATAGTTACTGTAAACCGGATATAAATCTTGACCCATAAATGCAACCTTGTGAGGATTTGCGCCTCCCATTTCAGTTATATGTGACAAAGCATTAATTGATGCAGATGTTACAAGTGGCGTTGTCATATCCAAGTTTATATTCTTGAATATGTGGTTATTTTGTCGACTAAATGCAACTCCAAATGACGGAACATAATAACCATATCTTGAAACTAAATCAGAATCTTCAGATACTGGTGTATTAGTAAAAGCACCCGGCATCTTCTCATCAAAATTATTTGTTACAGGATTCCATACTCTGAAATAATCCTCTCGATAACCAGTATCCGGTGTCGGATTTTCTGACATCTTTGGTGAATAAATAATTACAAACCTATTTTCGCTTTCAACATCATTCATTTCTGAATACGGAATCGGTCTGAACATATCCTGCATTGATTTTATTGCTGTCTTACTGTCGGCATTACCCATATCTACATAGTCCGGCAAAGCAAGGAACAAACAATGGTGGTCTTTCGTTATGTCACCAATAAATTGAAATAATGTGCCATCCTCATCACGGCCATCATATGACCTTTTAAGAGACTCGCAGTTTATGAGTAATTTCTTGTATATATTCAAATAAAATGCATCGATGAATATAAAACTATTAAAGTAATTCTCTACATTATAATAGTCTTGATAACTTATAATTCTGCCATCTGATAATTTTTTATTTGTGGTTGATACAAGCCATCTATCCCACAATATCTTAAGATAGAGATACATCGAAAGCTCAATATCCCTCTTAAGTGTTACATCTATTTCGCCATATTCTTCATTTGTATCACTTTTTTCATTATTTGCAATATCCTCAATTTTTGAACGGAAACCAGATAAATATGCATTGAATACATCATTACTTATGGTGATTTCGTTATTACTACTATTTTCATCATAACTATAATAATAGCCACTTGAATCACATACAATTACTTTTTTAGCATATAAACCCTTTATAATACTTTGTACATCATTATTATTTTCATTCAAAAGAAGCATCAAGCCCCTTCCATCACCATTTCTATGTTCTTTCTTAACCCATAGATACCTGTAATTATCAAAGAAGTTGTTGAAATATTTAACTCTCAAACGATAAAGTGTCCATGCAACCCTTTTAATGCGTTTTTCGAAATCAGTCAAATATATGTCATTTTTCTTAGTTAAAACTTTTTCTATATCCTGCTTGAACGTTACAACATCATTCTTAAATGCTAAACATGTATAATCTTTTACGCCACCATTTACTTTATCATTGTCTATTGACTTTAATTCAAGCCTTGGCATAATGCGACTCCATTCATTATCGACGAATCTCAAGAAAAGACTAATAAGTTTATTCGTTATATGATAGTCTGGTTTCCAATTATTCCCTCCACCAAATAAAGAAGAAACACTAATATTATATTTCTTTCCATCACCATCCATGAGCGCACACATTCTATATTGTCCGTCATTCAATTTAACAAATAATGTGTTTCTATCACCTACTTTTATATAACCATCTGAACCACTTTGTATAGGGTCAATATTCTTTTCTTTTATAAAGTTGTCTCTCCAAAGTAATCCGCCTAATAATAATACATAACCATAAGGTAAAGAATATATACCGCCACTTTTCTTAGTATTTTTTAGAAATTGTGGTATCTTACTCAAATCATAGTTAAGTGTGTGTAAAAAAAGTACTGCCTTTGCACGTTTCTGACGAAGCAACCTATCACTATCAGTTGTTTCAAAACTATAAGAACTTAACTTATCATTCTGCAAATAATAGAATGGGTCTCCGAAAAGGTCTTGTTCACCATAACCATTTGATTTTGGAAAAACAACCCTAAAATTTCTTACTGTAAGATTTGATAATGAATATTCATTATTACTTTCATCAACCCATCTTCCGTTTCCATCATTTACTGAATAAGTTATTGATTTGTCTTTAATATCAAACAAACTTTCATTATCTACTGAGGATGGTGCATTTTCATCATTTGTCTTATCTTTCATAAGCGGATACAAATCCTCTTCCTTTATACCAAAATCAGCAAACGGTTTTGATAGCATGTAATTATTTCCATTAAAAAACGCACCATAATCAGAATCTTCAACATGCCATATTTTTTCAAGTACATTAGAAAAGTCATCCGTAAATTCATCACCATATATAGTGAATGTACCACTCTTCATTTCGTCATACTTTTTCTTTACGGAATTTGAAAAATCCGGATTTATGATGACGTTAAACATATCATCATTAATGTATTTGTCGACCTTATACAAATCCTCTTTGTCTTCATCAATAGCCCCAATATTTGTAAATAACGCTTTACAACTTGATTTATGTAAAAATTCGTTACTTGAAGATGCGTCTTTTCCTCTATTGAATAAAAAATATGGCTCACCGCTATTATATTTATATTCAAACACATCACTGTATCTCTTATAAGATGTCAATTTATCAGGTACAAGTCCTACCTTATTATTCGTATAATAATGTATATACTTTAGATTTGAACCGGCATCTTTAAATAATGGATGTCTATTCCTATTATTATAACTTTGGTCAATTGTATAAACCGTTTCAAACGAATGACGTGATTTATCCGTTTCTTGATAAGTCTTACTACAGAACGAATCAAAGTCATTAGAACACTTCGACACACCATTAAGTATATTTTCCAACGAATTACCGGATGCAGCATTAATGTAAGTGTTCTTTAATTCACTTCTTGATTGCAGACACGTAAAGAAATTATATGCATCCATCTTACCTAATGAACTTGCTAATTCAGTAGAAGCCTTTTCCTTTAAAAGTATTCCAAAAATCTGTGCTGCTCTGAAAGAGAGATATCCAGCCAATGATGATATATTGTTTTCAATAGTTTTACCGAAAACGGTGTCCATATTATTAACATCATTTGGCATGACAGGAAGTCCGGCAACCATAGTAACCGGTTTTGGTTCTAAAGGTTTTTCTGGTGCTATCTTCTTTACGGCTTTATACAATTCTATAATTAATTTTTCTTCCTCGAAATTATGACTGAAATCACCAACCCATGCCAAATATTCTATTGATTTGTCTTCATCACCACCTTGGTCTGTTTTTTTACCATTATTAAAAAGGCCAGGCCATGCACCAATCTGCCCCTTGTTTTTATCAAGATTGACAAAATCAGTACTTTCCAACGGAACATTAAGATAACCGGGCGAACGGTCTGATTTGGCAATATTATTATAACATTCCCACATTATATGTATAAATGTCTCAAGATGACACATTATTATCTTGAAAATATCACCAATATAAGGTGTAAAACCTAATACAAATGAAGCCCTATCTTGTACTTTTTTAGAAATTTCACGATTTATTTCCTTGTCTTCCTTATTAAGATTTTCAATTCTTTCATTTATCTTATCAAGGAATTTATTAAGATTAACAAGATAACAATAATCAGCAAAGTATCCCTTTATATCACCTTCCTGTGGATGTGAATCATTATATAATGTTTGTGCAATTGCATCATTTGGCTTATTGTTATTGTTAAGTTCTATTGCCTTAATTCCAACGGAACTCTGTTCTTCACAATTAAATGTCACACTTGTTATTTTATCATCTGTTTTTGTAACCGTACATAGTTTTCCAAAAGAAATCTTCTTATTGGCCTCAAATACTGAATGTGATGAATTTGGTAATAACGAATTACTAAATGCCTTACCATTATTTGATGAATTATATGTATCAAAAGCATTAATAAACGCCTGACTTGTAAGTATCAATTTATCTGTTACTTCATTTTCTTGTGAAGGAGAGAATATTAATAATTGTTCATCATTTTCTTCTTCACCCCTAAACAACAGATAATTACTTGTCTTATTTAAACCCTTTAATGCCTCTACGTATTCTTTAAATGTTGTAGCTAATGTCGTAAGTTGTGACTTTTCATTTGAAATGTTATTTTTTGTTTCAGTTTCTTCATCAGACATTAGTTTTTCATTTATTTCATTGTCATTAAGAAGTGACTTTATCTTATGAATTAATTCAAAAAGTTTCATTGGTTTCTCACCGCCACTTAATGCCCATGTTGGTGTATTCAAATGTTCTTCCCAATATTTCTCACCGACATACTTACAATAAGGTGCTGCTACCAGATATCTCAATGGGATATCCGTCAAAAGAGAATATGAATAGCCAATAAATGTAGCAACAGCTTCAAAATTACCAGTCTGAGAATTAAATGAAGCCTTGAAATTTGAACATGTTAATTGATAGGTGACACCATGTCCATAAAAACCTTTAACTTGTAATTTGAACTTAGGATAAGGAATAGTAAAAAAAGCACCGAATACGCTTGAAGATGATAATTCTTCACCACTTTCATGAACCGCTTCCTCACGTCCGAAAAGCGATGAACCCCTGACATCAATGAATTTTATTACAACGGTAGGTGTATAGTAACTTTCAAATGAAATCTGTATGCTCTCAATACCAAGACCTTCGACAATGTTCTTCTTAACAATGTCGTCATAGTCTATATCAGTATAATAAGTTGTAAGAAAATTACCTTCTCCACCAAATATCTTGGCATCTTCCCCTTGAAGAAATGAAACCCACTTATTTGATGATTCTTCACCAGGGTCACCAGAGTAAGATACTGTAAGTGCCATTGTTTTATCTTCGCCACTCTGTCTGTAGCGTGTAACAATTTCAGCAATTAAATTGACTGAAATACAATAATCTGAATAATCTGGTGTTAAAGGTACACCATCTACATTACCATATATGTCATTTGGTTCTACATAAAAAATTCTATCTTTCTGATGTACGATGTTTTTTTCACTATTTGCCATTACTAACTAGCTATAAATTCTCTATTTAAATATAACTAGTCAGAATGTGCTTTTTCAATAAAGATAACTAATCTTTATTACTTTTCTTAACCGCCAATTATTTTCTTCTTCTTTATATACAACAATTTCATTCAAATTGCCATGTTCATCAAAATTATTCTCAATACGGTAATGATACTTCAACACACCGTTTATATAAAGTGTTTCATTCAATAAATTATTTGACTTCATTCCAAACCATTCAGAGGAATATTCAAATACCTTATCACCAAATAATGCACGGTTGTACCCCAAAAGTAAAAATACAGATGGATTGATATTCAAATCATTGATATCTTCTGAATATGTCAATTCAAACTTGTCCAAATACATATTACCGTCAACCCATTCTATCGGTATATTGTATATTTCATCTTCCGGTTCGTATATATGTCCGTTTTTAGTATACCACTGATAGGATATTAAAGACGATTTTCCATATGAATTATATTTATAATCATACTGTACATAACCATAAGTGTTACCTTGTATAAACTTCTCCCTAACAGTCTTAACCTTGGAGTCACCGTTCAATATATATTCATAAGCATAATCACAATCCGCACCATATTTGGGTACTGGTTTGTATATTTTTCCATTATTATAAGCAAAGGTTATATGATATGAAATTGTATTTTTACTTACTCTTATGTCACTTGTCGATGATGTAATCAAATTATCCAATTTCACTAACTTATTATTCTGATAAACATAAGAAATAACGGATTTTTCATATAATTCGTCATCAATGTTATAATTATCGATTTCCAACTTTGAAACCATCTTCTCACCGTTGGAATTCCTGCGTTGTGCTGAAACTGTAAGACTTGTAAGACAAACTAAAAGTAAAATAATCTTTTTCATAAAAAAATAGTAACTTTGTTTATTAAGACAAAATTACTACTTATTTTTCACTTTACCAAATTTTTATAGTTAATTAAAGTTAAATCACTCATTTTCATTGTTATATTCATTAATTGACTGTTCATATCGAGAAATTGCGGTAGAAAGTGGATAAGGTATTCTTACCACTGTGCCATCTGGTATAAGGTATTCCATGCTTGGAATGGATGGATTTGCTTGTAAAATCAACCATCCATAATCAGGGTCTCCATAATACTTGTACGAAAGCATATCCATTCTCATTCTATCCTTATTATAGACAATATGCAAATCAGTATTCTCATTTGCAATCCTAATACGTGGTACTACCTTAATTTCACCATCAACCCTAAACTTTGAATATCTATCGTAATAAGCCATATTCCATCACATATTATTTTTTTATTTTGCCATCTGTGCCGTATAAGCGAAACTTTCCTTTGAATTAACACTGTGGTCTAATGCACCCATAGTCTTGTCATCACCGTTATATTCAATTCTATCAGCCCTATTATCGAATAACCTCGAATTTGCATAATAGTTGAATGTCATAGCATTTTGCAATCTTCTAATCGGTCCACCTAAGTCACCACCGCCAATGAATTTGAAACTTATATTAATCTGTGCTAACATAGGCTGTACGCCAGCGCCTTCAGGATTTAAATCCCACTGCAAGCCACCAGACACATTATAATCAATATTAATTGAATCAATTACAATTGTCTGATAATAGAAATCACCGATTCTTAAAACGCAGAAAGGCGGTCTACCAAATGCAAGGTTGCTTGCAGTCTTTCCATTTATATCGGAAGAAGTAACGGTATTTCCTTGTCTTGTACATTGGTTAAGGAATGTAAGACGTTCAGTGAATCCTTCCGGTGTCATTGAATGGAAAGCAGGGTCAAAGAATTTCAACTTATCTGTGAGTTTTTCAAAAACGATTGGATTGGTTTCTTCTAACTGTTTGTAGAAATAATATTCTTGGTCATATCTTAACTTATTAGTTTCATTATCACCATTATCCGTTGTATACATGAACATCATTCTACCGCGATAATCACGATAATTCCGTTCCTCATGGAATTGAATGTTAGTATTACCACGTTGTTCTGAAATTTCCTCGATTCTATTTAATTTCCTCAGTTCACCATCAGCAGTTTCATACCATTGTTCTCCTGTTTCTTCATTTTTATAAAGTTGTTTTCCATCTTTTACTTCAGTAGGTGTAAAGCCTGTATATTTCTGATAAACGGTTGTATTTTCATCACTCTCAGCATTTGTTTCAGTTAAACTCTCAGTCTTTACAGAATTAAAGACCATTTCAACCTTTGTTGAACGATACATTTTAGCAGTCAAACTATTTGCATCTGGGCTATTTTTCTTGCCAACTTCTACACCCCATTTATTATCACCCGGAACAAATTTTGATTCATCAGAAACCAACCATTGATTCATCCATTTTTTAACAGTATTAGCCCTTGCATCGGCCAATATCCTATTTCTGGCATTATTCACCTCATTAGAACTATTTAAACCGTGTGAGTTGGAATATCCACTAAGTCTAACCTCAGAGAGTTCCATTTTACCGCTAAAAAAGAGTTCTGTCAAATCCTCTACTGTTTCAGGTGACACACCCACATCCGGTGAAGTTAATCTATCATATGTTTTTTTAGCCTTAAAAGTAGGGGTGTCAAATTCTTCTGTAAATGAACCCTTTGCTAAAGCCGCTGCTACCTCAGCCAACGAATACAATTCAACATTTTCACCAACCAACCCACTGCTTTTAACAGCATCCGATTTCAAATTCAAACCATAGCATTTATTGTCTACATAATTCTGAGGTTTTATTATTTGGTCATATGTATTCTTATTTCTATCTCCCTTTTGAGGTACTTCATATTCACCGTCTATACGATAAAACCATTTGCGTTGTTCATTTGGTTTGTATTTTTTGTTTTTATAAGATGCCCACCTTAAAGCAGAACCTACAATATAATTTTTTGTTCTGTCTTCATCAACACTTACGCCACTACCAATCATTTCATAACCATTACCAATAGTAGCCCCATTATCCAAGTTAAAATCAATCGCTAAATCTTCGCCAAAGTTTTCATCAGTACCATCATATTTCTTATTACACCCCTTTCCAAATAAAAGATATCCAATTGCATTAACTGGTGAAGTCGCAGTTGGTTCATCATAGCATCCGGAATAGTTATTCGGATAGAACACATAGAACTGTATAGTTTTTTCAACATCAGGTATTTCAGGTTCTGGTGTAGGTTCAGGAATGGGATTTACATCTAATTTCTTAATTTCTTCCTCTTCTGTTATCTTCTGAGTATATTCATCCGTCAATGGTGTCGGTTTAACAGCGGCTAAAACTGCACTCTTATCGCAACCGGCAAAAAATCTAAGTAAGTCAGTATCTTTTAAATCGTTGTCTGATTTCTTATCATACCAGTTTGCATAGTCAATGATTGACGGATGGTCTGTAAGCATAATGAAACTTAATGTACCACTTCTTACAGTATTAACATAGGTATATACATCCTCACCTCGTCCAATAAATGAATTTGATGACCAATTGGCTTGTGTTGTTTCATTAAATGACAAACCGTAAGGTGGAAACCACATTATTCTTCCCCCAAGTGGGCCTCTCTGTTCCCATGATAATGCATTTTCAAAAGAATATGGGTCATAACCCCTCCACGCAAGGTTTTCTATTGAAAACATGCAATCCTTTGTGTGTATATTTTTCTTGCCACCGCCAAGAAATTTAGGTGTGATATTTACAAATCCGTTATTATTTAAAACTGATTTTTTCCATCCGCCATCATTTTCTACCTTACTTTTCCATCCTGCAGCTTGTTTATGAATATATTCAGTTGTTTCTTTACCTTTATCATTCTTAACCTTTCTTTCTATGTATTCGGCTTGCTGTTCAAAACCGTTCCACATATGAAGGTCTTCCAAAGTCTCAAAAGCAGAAAATCCTTCACTTCCATCCTCACTAACAAAAGGTCTTATTAATTTATTGAGTCTATCATATTGATAATGGTGTGTCCAAACACGGCAATACGGATTATTATATCCATTTATCTCATATCTTTCTCCATTCTCTTCAGCACCCCTCTTTAAAAGGTTTCTACCGTGTGACATGCCATATTCACCGGTTACTACATCACCAGGACCACCAACGCTTGAGCCGCCGCCATCGGCAACAGTTCCAAACTTAGATATGATGCTGTTTATCTTCTTGTCAGCAAACAGTTTTTTAGTCTTATATAATATTGAATTTATATTTCCATCTAAGTTCCATTTATGGAAATCCTTACCATAACCAGAATCAAGTTCATCAGGATAAAGATTGGTAATCTTCTTATAAGGGTTATTCGGTCCGATTAAATCAGAAGACCTTGTTGTATTTATACCACCTTTTTCATTACCACCTGCCGTCGTTACAAACTCATCAATATAGTTCATTCCGTCGGCGTATGAAGGTCTTTGTGCTTGACCACTAACAGCATTAGGGTCTCCAAACAAATGTGCGTCCTGACCAAGAATAGACATGGTAATATCACGTTCATTGATATTAACGGCCATAAACTTTTGCATAAATCTGTAGTTCAAGTCATTAAAATCAACCCTTTCATCAATTTTCATGCCAAGAGCATTATTGATGAACTCATCGGTCACGCCTCTGATATCCCTAACAGTATTGTTAATTACATCAATACCATAGTTAAAACCGGCGGTTATATCACCTCTACCTATTTTTAACGCCATTATATATTATTACCAATCTTTATAAATATAAATAATGTATTATCTTCATTTTTATAATATTTTTGAAAACTTCACACTATTTATTTATAGAAATTAGATAAAAACTATAACTATTATGAAAAGAGCATACAAATATAAAATTAAACCAACAATGAAGCAACAAAAGCAATTGTTGCAAACATTCGGCTGTGCTCGATTCATATATAATTGGGGACTTGACATTAAAACAAAGGCTTGGACAAATGAACATAAAACAATAACATACTTTGAACTTGCAAAAGAACTAACCGCTTTAAAAAACACTGAGGAATATAAATGGTTGAAAAACGTACCAAGTGAATGTTTGCAGCAGTCACTACGTAACCTCGATAATGCCTATACACAGTTTTTCAAGGCAAAAAAAGGTTTTCCTAAATTCAAATCAAAGAAAAAATCAAAAGACTGTTCCAAATATATTAATGCAATAAAGTTTGACTTTGACAATTGGAAAGTAAGAATACCAAAATGCGGGTGGGTTAAACTATGTAAGAACAAGCCATTTGATTTAACAAGTACTAAGATTGGAACGCTGACTGTCAGTAGAGATAAATGCGGCGAGTATTGGTGTACCATTGTGGTTGAGGACAACAAACCTCAGAAATCGAAAGCCAAGATTTCTGAAGAAACAAGTGTTGGAATTGACCTAGGTATTAAGGATTATGCAATTCTGTCTGATGGAACTAAATACTCAAACCCTAAATACCTTGAACATTATCAAGCAAGGCTTGCTATGTTACAACGTAGACTTGCAAGAACTGTTAAAGGTTCTAACAGACATGAAGTAATGAGATTGAAGGTCGCAAAACAATATAGAAAAATAACCAATATGCGTATTAATTTCCTTCACGAGTTAACAACAGACCTTATAAGACGTTATGACACCATTTGTCTTGAGAACCTTAATGTAGAAGGAATGTTGAAAAATCACAAACTTGCAAACAGTATACAAAGTGCATCTTGGAGTGAGTTTGTTAGACAATTGCAGTATAAATGCGATTGGCATGGCAAAAACGTGATATTTATTGGTAGGTTTGAGCCAAGTTCAAAAACTTGCAGCAATTGTGGATATGTCAAATCAGACTTGACATTGAAAGACCGTAAATGGATATGCCCCATTTGTGGCAAACATCACGATAGAGACATTAATGCTGCAATTAATATAAAGAAATTTGCTTTGAATCCACAAGCATTGGTGGGTATTGTGGAGAAGGCTGAAAATATAATGGACCGGAGGGAACCGGTTTGATGGGCGGTGAGGGTAAAGTCGTTGGACTCCCTGTGAAACGTCAATATAGTAAATCCTCAACATCCCATTCTGGAATAACAGGTATATAATTCCCTAAATATATAGTTTAAATTAACCACTAAATCTGTTATGGAATAATTCATTTCTTCCACCATGTGTATTATTATTCATCTGCAATACAATCATTTCTGTAATCTGACGTACAAACATCGGATTACGTTTCAACTCTTCTATAATATTAATAGACTGACCATTTTC
>OCTX011696912.1_pt1 | contig 14410 bp, 13 predicted proteins | sample 1539691 | NCBI WGS metagenome assembly OCTX01 (sample SAMN02144231, study PRJEB22623) | gut metagenome | biome: sheep rumen | host: Ovis aries | place: New Zealand | reverse complement strand
GTCCCCCTGACTCCCCCTGACTCTCTCCTTTTACAGTGCGCCGTCGCTGCGCACGTTCTCGAGATCCAGCAGATGTGCAAAGAAGGCCAGCGCGAGTCCCTGGCCCCATCCCTGGATCCAGTCCCTGGAAATGTTCCGATAGCCGTCGCGGTCCCGCATTACGGCGGTGCCGCCGGAGACATTCATCACTCTTCCGTCCGCGCTGATGTTCTCAAGGATGCCCGGCAGGGCTTTCGCAATGTATTTCAGATGCAGCGGATTGCCCTTGGAAAGCATGGCTGCGGCGATGCCGCAGGACGCGGAGAGCTCCTCATAGGAATCCGGGTCATCCACAATCGTGTGCCACAGCCCGTTTTCCGTCTGGTAAAGCTTGAGGGCTGCCAGCTGGTCGTTAATCGAGCCCACAATATCCAGGAATTTCGGATACAGATACGCCTCCGGAAGAATCATGCCGACCTGAGACATGGTATAGGCCGCCCAGGCGTTGGCACGCGCCCAGTAGAAGCCGGACATGTGGTCACCGGTAATGTTGTTGTAGCCGTGATACCACAGGCCGGAATCCTTGTCCTGCAGATAGCGGATGTGCCAGTAATACTGGTTCAGCGCATCGTCAATGATTTCCTCATCCTTCAGCTCCACGCCCACACGCAGCAGCAGGAAGGCGGCCATGAAAAGCGTGTCCGCCCAGCACTGCTCCGGGAAGTCGTTGTTGGCCGAAACCGTGTGCTGCAGCACCGAATCGCCGAAGCGCAGCGCATCCCTGCGCAGATACTCGATTTTGCTCATCAGAATGTCCCAGTAGCGCTGATCACCCGTCGCGCGGTACAGCGTAATCAGGCAGTGGCCCATGGCGCAGGCGTTCACGGTCCAGACCTTCGGCAGTCCCAGCTCGATATATTCGTCGACCCGGTCCTTCATTGCCTTCAGATATGCCTCGTCCCCGGTCACCTCATAAGCCTTGCTGATGCCGTAATAGGCGACGCCGCAGGGCCAGTCCCAGGTCATATCCATGCGCATTGTGCGCTCCACAACCTTGTCCATTACCTTTTTGATCTGTTCCTTGTCGTAAGTCAGAATACTCATTTGTCCTCATCCCCCCAGACTCTATCCATCTGTTCAAAAAGCTGCTGATCCGTCAGGTGATTATCCAGATGCGAAATCAGAGTGATCCGCCTCTGCTGTTCGCTGTAGAAGAAATCCCGCTGCCAGAAGTAATAATAGGGCCCGTCGCCCAGCGCTCGCAGCGTGCCCATCAGCTTCTCCATCACATCCGCGCTGTGTTTGATATCGGTCAGGCACTCGTTGGCGTAGAAGTCGTGCCATTTTCCGTGCTCCCGCGCGCGCATGGCCGCATCGGCCTTCAGATACTCCCGCCGGGCCAGACCCGCATAGTAGAAGGCCTTCTTCGCCTCTCCTGCCCAGTGCAGCATCAGACTGGTGCAAAATCTGGCCGCCCCGGCCCAGCAGTGGGCGTGCATCTGTGCCTGCAGCAGGAAGGAATCCTCAAACAGGCACCGGACCGGTTCCGGCAGCAGAACGGCCGTCTGCTCACACTGCAGCAGATAAGCGCTGTAATTTTTCTCACCCTGTACGCAGATCTCCTGCAGCGCCTGGACCTGCTCCTGCAGGGTCTTCGCGCCCGGGAAGGCCCAGAGAGCCGCCTGTGCGGCATCGCTCCGTCCGCAGATCAGCTGCGTCGCCAGCACCCGCGGTACATAGTTTGTGTACTGCTCTCCGGCCCGCTCGTCCTCTTCTTTTCCGTAGAAAACAGCGGCCTTGTGATAGCCCTCGAGAGCTGCCTCCAGCTCGCTGATCCGGTCGCAGGGATAATAGGTCTCCAGGTATTCCCGCCGGTGCTCCGCGGGATCCGCGTCGCCGTCTCTCCAGATTTTGCTCAGGTAGTCCAGGTAATAGACGTGCGGCTTTACGTTGGAGGAGTTGATGATCCAGAAGTCACTGCAGCCCCGGCGCAGTACTTCCCGCAGCTCGCGCCGGACAAAATCCGGCGGGTTCTGCAGCATGGTCATATGGTTGGCCGCCTGCAGGTCATAGAAAGAGACATGGTAGTAAATACCGTGCTTCCCGCCTTCTCCCGGCTCCGGCAGCGCAGGAACGCGCGGGTTGTGATTGCCCTGGCGGCGCGTCACCATTTTGCCGTAGCCGTTGTCCGCCCAGATCCGGATGACATCGTCCGGAATCTCCAGACACCCGGCCTGATAAAGCTCCATGGCCTCGCCGTAGAGGTTGGTGCACATCACGGCAGCCGAATTCTGCTCACGCACCATATCGTACTGAAGGCGGATCAGATCCGACAGAAGCTTTCCGCGCTTCTCATCCGTATCATAATAAGGATCGTCGTCCCAGAAGGGATGATCGCCCTGGCCGCGGAAGCCCAGCGTCCAGATCGTCTTCTGCCCGGCCTGCGCCTCCAGCGCATCGCGCCACAGCCCCTGAAAGAGCTCGGGATACTGCAGGTAAGACGCGGGAAGATCGGGATATTTGTCTGCAAACATCTGCGCGCCGAGGGGCTCGGCGTGATGATGTGTGATATAGAGGCCCCGCCGGACTGCCAGCGGGCGGTAGCGCTCCGCGTTCAGTCCCGTCCCGGCAATCACCAGGTTGCCGCCGAGACGCAGCAGCGTCTCGAGGGCCATTTCCCAGGGCTTCTCCGGGTCATGTCCGATATGCCACTTATACAGCAGAACTTCATCATTGATAAACCAGCCGCGGAAGCGGACGGCAAAAGGCTTTGACTCATAGCAGAAGCCGTCCGGAACCGGAAAGGAATCCTGCGGGCAAAAGACCTGGTCGTTCCAGAACCAGAAGTCCTTCACACCCAGGAAGCGGCGGCTGATCTCATAAATTCCGTACACAAGACCCATCTCATCGCCGGCTTCAAGCAGCAGTTTTCGGGCAGCCTGATCCGGTCCGCCCACAGCGGCGGAGCCGTCCGCAAGGCTGAGTCTGAACTGCTCCGCAGGCAATTCCGGATCGATCTGCAGAACAAGACACCCGCCCGGCTCCTGCGTCTGAAGGCAGAGTGTCTTTACGTCACGAAGCAGGTCGAGGGCGGCCATTCGGACCGGCCCCAACAGCACCTCCGGGAAAATGGTGAGGTTTCGGTTGATTGCAAAACTCATTCTGTATTCCCCTCTGTTTTTTACCTTTTTTCGTTCTTCAGAGATAAGTATTTTCTGTTATTATTTTACCATAGTTAATGTAAATTCTTCAGATTTCAGCTCACGGAGGAGCAAAATGAAAATCGTTCGAATCAACCGTCCCTGCGATTTTGATGAACAGGGCCGGATCACTCAGGGCTATGTGAGTGTGGAGGAGGCGCAGCCGCCGGTTCGCCGGCCCGGTGAAGTACTGCTGAAGATTCTGTACGGCGGAATCTGCGGCTCGGATAACGGCTCCTACAAGGGGAGTTTTGCCTATGCGCACTATCCGCTGATTCCGGGTCATGAATTTTCCGCCCAGATCGTCGATGTCGATGAAGACAATCCCTGCGGTCTGAAAAAGGGAATGATCGTGACCTGCAATCCCTATATGAACTGCGGGCACTGCTACTCGGACCGGCACGGCACCGTCAACGCCTGTATGAACAACCAGACGCTGGGCTGCCAGCGGGACGGCGCATTCCGCGAGTATTTCACGATTCCGCAGGAGCGCTGCATTGACGGGAAGGGCATGGATCCGAAGACGCTGGCGGCGATCGAGCCGCTCTGCATTTCCTGGCACGGTGTCAGCCGCGCGGCAATTCACCGGGGCGAGCGCGTACTCATCGTCGGTGCCGGCACCATCGGGCTTCTGGCCGCTTTTGCCGCGAAGTATTACGGTGCGGAGGTCACGCTGTGCGATATTATCCCGCAAAAGCTGGAGAGAGCCCTGAAAATGGGCGCCGCAAGTCACGTGATTTTCAATGATCCGGCTGATCCCGGCCGCTTTATGAGGGAGGTCGGCGAGCAGACCGGCTGGGAGGATTTCGTGGACGGCGGCGGAAATACGCAGCATGTCGCGAACGGCTATGACGTGACCATCGAGGCGGTCGGACTGCCTTCCACCTTCCAGTGCTGTATCGATGCAGCCTGCTACGGCGGGCGCGTCGTTCTGATCGGCGTCGCCTCGAAGCCGCTGGATTTTGCCTTTAATATTATCCAGAAAAAGGAACTGGCTATTTATGGCTCGCGCAACGCGAAAACAGAGGATTTCCGTATGCTGATTGATCTGGTAAACGGCGGAAAGCTTCCGCTGGATCAGATCGTCACGCACCTTTATGAGCTGGAGGACGCGCCGCGGGCCTTCGAGGATCTGAACCGTTTCCCGGACGAAGTGCTCAAGGCCATGATCCACTTCGGCGACCCGCTGATCATGCCCTGAGAAGGTGTCTTAAGGGCGTCTGCGAAAATGCCGGCAAAAATTTCCGAACTTCTGTTCTGTCTGTGTACAATGAAATGTACATCCCTTGTGTTATGCTGTACTCAGATAAAGCGAATGCGATCGAAACAGAGCGCTGAAGCGCTCATCGCGAAAGGAGGCAGAACATGAAGGGATATTCGACAGGCGACGGATATATGGGACTGGTAGACGGACGCTACATGCTTTTTGCCAGCGAGTCTGAATACAGAGATTATGTCGAAGACTGACCGTTGTAATGAATGCTGAGCATGGTCAGATCGTCGAACTGCGGCGTTCCGGCAGCAAATTCCTGCATTGCACGGTCCATTTCACGAATCAGGGTCTCCGGGTCGGAGGAGTCAGTTTCATTCAGGACCCGGACGATCCGATCCGTTCCGAACTGCTCATTCTTCTCGTTGACGCCCTCCGGCAGACCGTCGGAGTACACAAATACGTCAGCGCCCGGTGTCAGCTGCAGTTCATATTCGGTATAGTGAACATCGTCCATCGCACCGACGGGAAGGCTGTGCTTATCCCGGAACAGTGCAAAGGATCTGCCCGCGGGACGGATAACCGGATATTCATGCCCGGCATTGGAGGCGGTGAGTTTTCCGGTGGAAAGCTCCAGAATGCCGAGCCAGACCGTCACGAACATACTCTCCTCATTTCTCATGCAGACGATACGGTTGACATCCTCCAGCACTTTTGCCGGGGATTGGAGCGCCATTGTATAGTCATGAATCTGAATCATGGATGACATCATAAACAGTGCGGCCGGAATTCCTTTTCCGGACACATCCGCAATGACCAGGGCAAGATGATCGTCATCCACGTAGAAGTAGTCATAGAAGTCTCCGCCCACTCCCTTGGCCGGCGACATGCTGGCGCTGAGAGTGACTTCCGTCCGATCCGGATTGGGTGAAAACTTACCGGGCAGCATATCCTGCTGAATCTTGTTTGCGACGTCCAGCTCCGCGTTGACACGTTCTTTTTCTCCTGTCACGCGGGTCAGTTCGTCAATATAGGTGCGCAGAGAATCCGTCATCCGGTTGAAGGCTGCTGCCAGATCACCGACTTCGTTGTTTTCCTGTACTTCCGCTTTCCAGTCCAGATTGCCCGAACTGATGATCTCAACATCCTTCTTCAGATCCGACAGCGGCTTTGTGATATGCTTCGCAAAGATATTGATCATGCCCAGGACGAGAAGCAGGATCGGAATCAGCAGCAGCACGAAGGTCTGGGCAATCTTCTTGACTTTGCTCTCCATAGTGCCGAGCGGCTCCAGTACGCTTTTCACCGGAAGAACAACACAGAAGGTCCAGTCATTGGCTTTGATCCGGCTGAAGGCATAATACTGTTCATCCGGTCCCGGCCCGGCGCCGGAGACAACACCTTTATCGCTGATCATCTCTTCGATATAAGGATCTGCGAGCTGTGCGGAGTCATCCTCGACATCGCTGCGTGTATCCACAATAATCCGGCCGTTCCGTCCCAGAAGCAGCGCATAGGCACCGACAGGCAGCGGGATTTCCGTGATCTCTCTCTGAAGATCATCCACCAGAATGTCCATCGCAATCACTGCCTTCAGGGTCCCCTGGTCATAGACCGGCGCAGAGCAGGTGATCATTTGTCCCCTGCTGAAACCGTCCGTGTACACATCTGTATAAAAAACATCTCCGGTTTCAATCGCTCCGGTATACCAGGGAGAAGTGTAAAAATTGAAATATGATTCGTCTCCGCCCGTGTAGCCTCTGCTGCCCCACTGATTATAACTGATATGTGCGCCGGAAACCGTTGCGCAATAAATGTCCGTGATCGTGTCGCCATGGTCTTCCATCATGGTTTCCAGCAGCGGCTCAAGATTCGCCAGAAGCTCCAGTTCATCCTGAACATCCTCATACTTTATTTTATAACTGACGAGATAGCGCTGCAGTGTATAGCCTTCCGTCTCCTCCGGAGAGGGCGGAAGGACCTCTGCCGGCGCGTAATTCTCGGGGTTTTCGTACAGCTCTTCAGCATAACCGACCAGTGTCCGCACGTCACCCGTATAGGCACTCAGGATCGAATCCGCGAGCATGGCTTTGCTTTCCGCCAGATTCTGCAGACGGATATCCATCTGCTCCAGCATTGCACGCTCTCCGTCCTCCTGGATCTGGTACATGCTGTAAAGCGCTGAGCCGGTGGTTACCAGCAGCGCCAGAACAAGGATGGCCGAAGCCAATATAATCATCTGAGACCGGATCGGTTTTCTTTTTTTGATTCGCATACAACCATTGTAGCACAAATAAAAGAATGGAACAGGGGGCAGGCCCCTGTTCCATTCCTCTAACATTCAGGTGTTAATTATTTTACCGATCAATCGTCAATGCGGATGGTTTTCTTCTCCGGAATCTTGTGCTGTTCCTTCTTCGGAACGCTCAGGCTTAAGACGCCGTCGCGGAAGGTTGCCTTGATATCCTCTTCTGTCAGATTCTCACCCAGGTAGAAGCTTCTCTGCATGGAACCGCTGAAACGCTCCTGGCGGATCAGCTTGCCTTTGCTCTCCTTATTTTCCTCGACAGCCTTGGTTGCGCTGACGGTCAGATAACCCTCCTCAAGCTGCAGGCTGATGTCTTCCTTGGCAAAGCCGGGCAGGTCAATGTCGATCTCATAGTGGTCTTCCTGCTCATGCACATCCGTCTTCATCAGTCTGTCACCGCGGCCGCCGTACAGCTTCTTCTCCGCGCGGTCCATGTCTCTGAAATCCGGGAAGCCAAACCAGTCATCAAATAAGTTCTCTCCAAAAATGCTCGGTACTAACATTGTTCATTCCTCCTTTATGATGCCGCAGATCTGTAAAGATCCGCGTTTGTTTGTTTATTTGTTATAGCTGTACTATAACACCCGTTTTAGCACTCGTCAAGCGCGACTGCTAACAATTTTGTGAACAATATGTGTCCTTTTCTGCCGTTCTATGTCGTTCTTTGATCCATGCCGACAGTTCGCGACTTTCTGTCGCTCATTGCTTACGCGCAAAAAATGGTCCGGGATAATCCCGGACCACACGTTACTCTGTTTTCTGGTTTGATGACCGGCTCATCTGCTGAGCCGTGAAGCCATCAGCGGAACATGTTGTACTGATAATACTTGCACACAAAGTCTCTGTACTCCGCAAATGTCTCCTTAAAGAAGTTTGTCACTTTGTTCATCATCGTACTTCTCCTTTCCGCGGCAGCTTATGTAAATTCGTCTGTGCCGGAAGCTCCGGCTTCTGCTGCTGCATCGCGTAGCTCATTGCCTTGCTACGATGATGAATTATAACCACTTCAAAAAATCGTGCGCGCCAATCCTTGATTCTTTTCAGCCAGATTTTGCACACCGGTTCTGCGCCTGCGCTTCGAAAATTCCTGCCGGCTGTTACTCCTCGTCCTCCATCGCATAGCTGATTTCGTCCAGTTCTGCGTGGAAAAACTCAGCCCAGGGGTACTGATTCATATAATCGCCGAGGTACTGGTAGCGCGACTCCTTCTTCTTTTCCAGCCATTCATATAAGTCACATTCGATGTGGTCGGTGGCAATCGCCATGCTGCCCCGCTGCTTCAGAATAATGTCATTTGCCTTGAGGCGCGTGAGCGTATTCTGAAGATCCTGCCGCAGATTGCTCAGGTAGGAGGCCTTCTTCTCCGGATCGCCGTCATCTTCCCACAGGGAAGCGATGATTTCGCCGTTGGTGGTCTGCGCGCCGCGGTTGTTGATCAGCAGTGCCACGATTTCCTTGGTTCTTGTGTATTTGAAGGCGACCGGCTTTCCGTCCACAAACAGTTCGAAGTTTCCGAAGGTCTGGGCAAAAACGCGGCTCTTCATCTTCTGCCCGGGGGTATTGCGCAGCTCCTCCAGCTCCGTGCTGACGCTCTTCTCCGTCGCCGGGGTCAGAATACAGCCGCTGGCCCGCAGCACGATTGCCTCAAAAGCGTCCGCGCGGTCCTCCGTGAGATAGACCAGATTGATGAAAGGGTACAGGTCCTTCAGGTACTGGCCCAGAACCCAGCCGTCCATCTCCGCCAGCTTCGTATCCATGAAGGCGACGTCGATTTCCTTCTCACGGGCCAGCGCCAGCGCCTCAGGGCTGCTCTCGCAGCACAGCACTTCGACCTCAGGCCTGAGTCTCCCGATCATGCCGGAAAGCTTTTTCAGTTCCTTCTTGTCGTTTATTACGGCCAGGATTGTCATGATTCCTCCTTCGGCCCCCCGGAGCCGCCGATCACACGTACCTGCTGATTCTGCCGCTGTTCCTGGGTCATATGAAGGGGATCAACCTCACCCACCAGCAGCATATCGCCGTCATTTACAGCTGCATCCCGGAGCGGTCCTGCGTTCAAATCCGCAATCACCAGGGCGGCAAACCGGTCATAATTGTCATCGTCTATTACCGGGAAATGGTGCTGCATGCGATACCAGTGGCTCGGATCCAGCTTCATCGCACCGATATACAGACGGTCCGCTGTCGCTTCCACCTCATCCGGTCCCGCAATTGTGCCGGGTTCCGCACCGATATCCTCACAGAACAGCATGGCATATACGCGCAGAATCCGGTCCCGCACGGTCTCTTTGTGCCCGTTTTCGGCGACCTTCCCGGTTTCGGTATTCATGACCCGGTAATAAAGCTCCTGTGCCTCCACATCCTTGTCAAAGTTGATAATCGCATCGTAAAATTCGCGGTCGATCAGCGTTTTCGGCATGGTTTCCTCCTCATCTGAACCAGATAAAATCACAGAATGCAATAAAAGCTGCAAATACCGCCCCGAAAATCAGGACGATAACCAGTCCCGCGCGGACGGCCGCCCACTTGTACTGCCGCAGTTCATCGTCCGACATACCCTGGCCGGGCTGACCGGATCTTTCTCCGGCTTCGTCCCGGTCCGCGCGGTACCACGGCATCCCGTCCACATTCATATTGACGATCGTTCTGCCGTCGTCCTCGTACTCGTCTTCCGGTTTTGCACCCACTTAAATTTACAGGACCTCCTGATCCACAGTCACGGCGCCGGCCTTCTTGGCCTCTTCCATGATTTCGGCCGCCTTCGCGTTCTCTTCCGAATCATTGTACAGATGGCAGGCACAGAAATGACCTTCTTCCACCTCTTTCCAGCCGGGCTGCGCGTATTTGCAGATCTCCATGCACTGCTCGCAGCGTGTGTGGAACTTGCAGCCCTTCGGCGGATTCGCCGGCGAAGGGATCGAACCCTTCAGGATAATCCGGTTGAGCTTCACGTCCGGATCCGGAATCGGAATTGCTGAAAACAGTGCCTTTGTGTACGGATTCAGCGGATTCTTAAAGATCTTCTCCGTCTCCGCATACTCCACCATCGACCCCAGGTACATGACACCGACGGTATCCGAAATATGTTCCACGACCGACAGATCGTGTGAGATAAACAGATAAGTCAGGCCAAAATCCTGCTGCAGCTGCTTGAGCAGGTTGATAATCTGCGCCTGAATGGAAACATCCAGCGCGGAAACCGGCTCGTCGCATACGATGAAGTCCGGTGCCAGTGCGAGCGATCTCGCGATACAGATTCTCTGGCGCTGTCCGCCGGAGAACTCGTGGGGATAGCGCTCCTTGTAATAGCTTGGCAGGCCGCACACTTCCATGACCCGCGAAATATACGCATCATACTCGGACGGATCCACGATGTTATGCTCCCGGACCGCCTCACCGATGATCTCGCCGACGGGAAGTCTGGGCGAGAGGGAGGAATACGGATCCTGGAAGACCAGCTGCATTCTCGGACGGATCCTGCGCAGTTCTTCGCGGCTTAAGGAGAAAACATCCTGTCCGTCGAAGATGACATCGCCCGCCGTTTTATCCTGCAGGCGCAGGATCGTCCGCCCGCAGGTGGATTTGCCGCAGCCGGACTCACCGACAAGACCCATGGTCTGTCTGCGCTTAATGTTGAAGCTGACACCGTCCACGGCTTTGACATTGCCGATGGTGCGCTTGAAAAAGCTGGATTTGATCGGGAACCACTTCACCAGGTTCCGGACCTCCAGAATGTTATCGTTCATCTCAGCCATATCACAGCTCCTCCACATTCACAGATTTGGGATAACCCAGTGTTTCGCCCTCGTCCTGATACCTGTAGCAGGAGACGATATGTGTTTCGCTGACACGGATTTCCGGCGGATACAGACCGGAGCACTTGTCGCAGCGCATCTCACAGCGGTCGCGGAAGTAGCAGTAATCCGGCATTTCGACCGGGTTCGGCACACTGCCGGGGATGTTGTAGAGTTTATCCACCTTTTTCCCGACCACCGGCTTGGACTTCATCAGGCCGATCGTATACGGATGCATCGGATGATGGAAAATCTCCTCAGCCGTTCCCTTCTCGACCACGCGGCCGGCATACATGACCACCACGTAATCCGCCATGCCCGCCACGACGCCCAGGTCGTGCGTAATCAGCATGATGGAAGAATTCAGCTTGTCCTTCAGATTCTGGAGCAGGTCCAGGATCTGCGCCTGGATTGTCACGTCCAGCGCCGTTGTGGGCTCGTCTGCGATAATCAGGGTCGGCGAGCAGGCCAGTGCGATCGCGATGCAGATTCTCTGCCGCATACCGCCGGACAGCTCGTGCGGATACATGTTGTAGACGCCTTCCTTGTTGGCAATGCCGACCAGCTCCAGCATCTCCAGCGTCCTGGCCTTGATATCCTCATCGCTCATTTCCGGATTGTGGAGCTTTATTACCTCGTCCACCTGCTCACCGATCCGGAAGACCGGGTTCAGGCTGGTCATCGGCTCCTGGAAGATCATGGAAATCTTGTTTCCGCGGATTGTCTCCATCACCGCGTTCGGTGTGTTGACGATATTGATGGCGGTCCCGTCGCCCATGTTGAAGCGGATCTGTCCGCCGACCGTCTGGCCGCTGGGCCTTGCCAGCAGCTGCATCAGCGACAGGCTTGTCACACTTTTGCCGCATCCGGACTCACCGACGACACCGACGGTGGAGTGTTTCGGAATGTTGAAATTGACGCCGTCGACCGCCTTGACGGTTCCGACATCGGTGAAGAAGTAGGTGCAGACATTATCGAATTCGACAACGTTATTGGGATCCTTCATCTGCACCGTGTACAGTGCCGGATCCTTGCCCGCGTCCGCGCGCTCCTTCTCCAGCTTTTTGGTCACGCGGCGGTTGAACCTGGTTATTTTCCTCGATTCCTTCCCGGAGATATAGGAGGATTTCTTCTTGTTCTTTTCTGCCATTTCTCTTCCCTCCTCTCTCAGCGCTTTGCCTTCGGATCATACGCATCGCGCAGGCCGTCTCCGACAAAGTTGAATGCAATAACCGTCACACAGATCAGCAGTCCGACCGGGATCCAGATGAATGCGTAATGCGCCATCGCAGAGGCTGAGGAGACCGAGTTGATAATGGTTCCCCAGGTGGCCAGCGGGTGCTTGACGCCCAGACCCAGGAAGGAAAGCGTGGACTCTGTCAGAATAACCGAGCCGATGCCCATCGTCGCCGTGACAATCAGCTGCGGCATGACATTCGGGATCAGATGCCGGAAGATTCTCGCCTGCACCTTGATGCCGGTCGCCTCCGCCGCCACCATGAATTCCTGCTCACGCAGGGAGAGGATCTGGCCGCGGACGAGTCTTGCGACGCCGGCCCAGCCCATGATGCCGAGTGCCGCCATCATAATCATCAGACGGATGTAGGTATCCATCCGCATCGCGTCCATCATGGCGCCCAGGATAATCATGATCGGCAGGGACGGCAGGCAATAGAAGATATCGACCAGTCTCATGACCAGGTTGTCCACCCAGCCGCCGTAATATCCTGCCAGACCGCCCATAATGACGCCCAGCAGAATCTCAAGAAAGACGACCACGAAGCCGACCATCAGAGAGATCCGGCCGCCGTACATGATCCGGGCGAGCACGTCGAAACCGTCGCCGTCCGTTCCGAGAATGTGCTTTGACGAAGGGGAAGCATACATATCGATCACATAATTGATCTGATCGCAGTTGATGACATATTCGCCGGTATCCCGCTGTGAGATCTTCATCTCGGTCTCGTTGAAGATCAGATTTCCGTCCTCGTCGCGGCTGTAGGAACCGTCCTCATTCTGCTGCGGAAGATCATAGACCATCGTGCTGGTCTTCTGATTCTGCTCACGCATCTCCTCGATCTTGTCGGAAACGGCCTTCTTCAGCGAATATTCCATCGTATCTTCGCCGGAGTAGCGCCGCACGGAGAAGGAACTGAACTCTGCGTAGTTTTCGCCGGCTGCGTTGAAAATATCCAGCACACCCTCGCCCGGCACGATCGTGTATTCCGCGCCGTCCGAGGAAAAGCTTCCGCTGTCGTACGCAGCCATCAGCGCGGCTGCCTTGAAGGCATCGCTCACGCGCCCTGACTGCTCAATGGTATCCAGCGTGTAATTCGTGTAAACCCGAACGTCCTGATCATCCGTCAGCTCGCTGACCTGATAGAGGGCACCGTCCTTCCGGATAATATAGTCCTTTTCGCCGAAGGAGAAGCTCGTGGTGTTTCCGACTGCCTCTGTGAGTGCTTTTTCAAAATCAGACCCCAGGGAGGCTCCCGAATAATTCACGCCGCTCAGCTCCGCGTAGACGTCATAGCTCTTGGCTGCGGCTCTCTCATAGCTGTAGGTCACACCGTCCAGCGTGAAGGTGCCGTCTTTCCCTTTCAGCTTTTCCGCCGCCGCTTCTTCCAGTGCGGGAACGGGTTCCCCGTTGAAGGTGAACGTCTTTCCGACACTGCTGTAGTTGCCGATCAGCACCTTGCCCTCACCGGTTGTGCAGACCTGCTTCATCGAACCGGCGGAGAGCACATAGATGCCGGGGCCCGCTTCGCGGATCCGGTAGCCCGCCGATTCACCGGCGATCAGCATTTCCTTCTGCCCCTGCTCCAGCATCTTCTTGATGTTGCTGTTCATGGAGTTGACCACTGTCCGCTCCGCCTGGATATTCTCATCCAATACGTAGCCGTTGTAGGTCGTATTGGCCTTCGCCAGCGCATAGTTGACGTTCTGCTTGTTATAGGTGTAGAAGATCTGCTTCTGCCCGTAGGGATAGAACAGCGGGCCGATGAAGGAGAAGATGAACATGGTGATCAGCAGCACTGATCCGAAAACAGCCAGTCTGTTGCGGATAAAGCGCTTGAAGACCTGCCGGCCGGGCGAAAGGACTTTGACACGGCTGACATCGTCCAGAGCCATCTCCTGCTCCTGTTCCTGCGCCGTCAGCTGCCGCTGCTGTTTTTCTCTTTCTTTTAATACATCATTCAGATTATAAGAAGCCATCGCGCACCCCCTCAGCTCAATCTTACGCGGGGGTCAACGACCGCGTACAACAGATCGGAAATCAGATTTCCGAGCAGCGTCAGTATGGAAATGAAAGCCAGATAGAACATGATGAACGGGATGTCGCCCTGTGTCATCGATGTGTAGGAGGCGTAGCCGATTCCGCGGATGGAGAACAGGGTCTCCGTAATCAGCGCGCCGGAGAACAGTCCCGGAAGGGAACCGCCCAGCATCGTCACCAGCGGGATCAGCGTGTTGCGGAAGGCGTGGTAGTTGATGACCTTCTTCTCCGGAACGCCCTTGGCCCGCGCCGTGCGGATGTAATCCGCGCTCAGGACCTCCAGCATATTTGTCCGGGTGTAACGCATCAGTCCGCCGATGCTGATGATAATAATGGTAATTGACGGGAGCACGAAGTGCTTCGCGACGTCAAGGAATTTTCCGAAATCAGAGAGATTCATGTAGTTTCTGCCCTGCATGCCGGAGAGGTCAAACCATCCCAGCTTGACAGAAAAGACATATTTCAGCAGCGTCGCAATAAAGAATGTCGGCATCGAGATACAGATCATGGAAATGACGGTCGTGAAGTAATCCGTGAAGCTGTACTGCTTTTTGGCCGCGGTGATTCCGAGCGGAATTGCGATGATGATCTCAAATATGAAAGAAACGAATCCCAGAATGAAGCTGTACCAGACTGTGTCGT
>OCTX012154047.1_pt1 | contig 14412 bp, 8 predicted proteins | sample 1539691 | NCBI WGS metagenome assembly OCTX01 (sample SAMN02144231, study PRJEB22623) | gut metagenome | biome: sheep rumen | host: Ovis aries | place: New Zealand | reverse complement strand
GACATCACACCCCACCACGCATAGCGAGCCCGTTTATACCGAGGAGGGTATTGTACACTATTGCGTGGCCAACATTCCTGGTGCGGTACCTAACACCTCTACCCTCGCCCTCACCAATGCTACGTTGCGATATGCCATTGCACTGGCCGATAAGGGCTGGCAGCAGGCATGCAAGGATGACCCGGCACTGGCCAAGGGCCTGAACATTGTAGAAGGAAAGGTGACCTATAAGGCTGTAGCCGATGTATTCGGATTGCCTTACGAGCAGATTATCTAACTACGTAATTAAATTTTTATTCGTAACCAACTGAAATTAAGAAAATGGGGCTGGCCGTTCTTCACAGAACAGTCAGCCCCTTCAAGAGTACTCCAATTCAGTAATACCTTTTAATGATGAAGCAGGTGATTACTGTTTGACATATATTACATAACCATTGGCCTCTATCCGCAAGGCCGACGATGGAGAGAGAGTGTAATCTGTGACACTTGGTCCACCCAAAATGGTGCGGCTGTTAAGCCACTGCTGATAGTGACCTGCTGTAAGCGCCGGGATGACAACATCAACATCGTAGCCACCAAAGTTCACTACCACCACTACATTATCACGCTGCCATGCCAATACGTTAGCATCGCTGGTTTCGAGAAACTGCACAGGAGCAGCCTCGGCCAAAGCCGGTTGTTGGTGATGCAAGGCGATGAGCGTGCGAATGGTATTCAGCATTTTATGATCTACCCGATCCCATTTAACCTTTGCATCCGTGAAATAGTTCAGAGTATCGGGATCGCCAATCTCCTGACCGTTATAGATGAGTGGCATACCCTGCAGGGTAAACTCCAACACGGTGAGTCCATAACGGTGTTCGCCATAGAACTTACGCAGCGTGTTGCCACCATCATTGTAGTTCTGATCGTGATTGGTAAGATATACCATACGACGATTCTTTACCTGAGATGACTTATCAAGGAATCGCAGACAGATTTGTTTCAATGAATCGGTATTGAATCCACGACGGCACAAGCGAGCCATCTGTCCCTGGAAGCTCCAGGCATAGTCATAATCGAACCCGCACGAGTCGATGCGCTGGTTGTGTCGATCGGTAATATCCGTCTCGCTCATCAGTTCTATTTTCTTACCTGGCTTCAGCGTCTTCAGTTGAGCGATGATGTCCTGCCAGTAGGACACAGGGATGGTTGGACTCGACACATAGTCGCAGCGATAGCCATCAATGTCGCACTCGTTAATCCAGAATTTCAAAGCGCTGTTTACTTCGTCCACCAAAGCAGGATTCTGATAGTTCAGCTCCAACACATCGCCCCATCCATGAGGGTGAATCATCTGCCCTTTCTCATCACGTGTGAAATAGTCGGGGTGCGACTGCACCCAAGGATTCTCCTGAGCCACATGATTAGGAACCCAGTCGAGCCATACCTTCATGCCAAGTTCGTGGGCACGAGCCACAAAAGCCTTAACATCCTGAATCGTACCATATTTGGGGGTCACAGCCTTATAATCCATAGCAGCATAAGGACTGTTCATCTTTGCTCCACGCGGATAGATGGGCATGAGCCAGATGATGTCGATTCCTAACGTATCGAGACGATCCAGTTGCTGTGTGGCAGCCTTGAAGGTTCCTTCGCCTGTGAAAGCCCCCACATTCATCTGGTAGATAACGCGGTTAGCATCGCTTACAGGCTGAGTGCCATCAACAACAAGTTTTTCAGGAGCCCCACCGCAGGCTGACAGCATCAGCACTGCGGTGAGAATAAGACTACTCCAATATTTCATAACCACCATCAAATATGCGGAGGTAAATATCGTGATCGAGTGTAAAGTTCAAATCGCTACCTTCCCACTGTACACCGCCATTGTTATTATTGGGGATGAGGTTCAGGTTCAGACCTGTATTAGCCGCACCCATATCGAAATAGAGGTAATCAACACCTCCAATGGTTTGAGTGCCGGTGACAGGAATACCAGGCCAACCTCCAAAGGCCTCGGCATCACCCCAAGCATAAAGGGCGAAATCGGTCTGGCTCGACTCGTTCAGGACAAACAGTGCATAACCATCGTGCTCAACCTTTGGCTCGGCACCAATCTCCTCTACTCCATCAGGTGTAAGACGGAGGTAGATATCACGATCGATGGTGAAATTAAAGTCGGCCAACTGTACACCGTTACCACCATTATTAAAAATCAGGTTCTCAACCAGTCCGGTGTTGGCAGCTCCCATATCAAAATACTTCCAGGTGATGCCATCGTGGTTCCAGGTGCCAGTAACCTGCATGCCAGGCCAGTCGCCATTCATATTGTTGATATCACCCCACATATAGAGTGTGAGTGCATCCCAACCTGTCTGGTCGTCAACATAAACACAGAAACCGTCGTGTTCAGGCTCGGGTGCCTCGCCACCACTCCAGTAGTAGCTCTCCCAGCGCTGTCCCCAAACATTTGTAAAGGTGCCAACACCTGGGTTATCGGTATGCATAGCGGCCTCGCCAGCGGTAGTAAACTCCTTACCCTGATTCTTAGAATAGAAGCTGAATCCATCGGCCAACGACTTACCTGCTACAAAGCTGTTGGGATCGAGGTAGATACCCCACTTTACATTGCTGTTTGGCGCTTTGGTCAACAAATACTGTGGATCACCTATAGCCTCATCGTCGCCATTAAAGGCACCAGTGATATAAATCTCCTCTTCGGCAGTAGTGCCAAAGGGGGCAATAAACTCCAACAGGATACGATCGGTACGTGTATCGAACTGCTGGCGCTCGTGATCAAACACAAGCTCGTCGCTACTTGAACAACTGCTCATCACACCTGTCAAGGCGAACAGCGCCAGCATCAGACTATATATCTTTTTCATAATTAAAATTCTTCAATTTTTCAATTCTTCATTTTTTTAATTCTTCAACCTTAGTAGTTGGGATTCTGAACCAGACCTGGATTTACAGAGATGGCTGTCTGTGGCAATGGATACCACTCGTACTTGCGGTCGCGTTTTGCTGGGAGGTTGATACCATCCTCGGTTGCACGACCCCAGAACCACCACTGACCTTGTGTAAACTTGTCGAAACGACGCAGGTCGGTACGACGGCGGTTGCCCTCGCCCAGATATTCCTTACCCCACTCTGACAGCATCCAGTCCATATCAAAATTATCGAAGCCAGGACCTGGTACATTGAGTGCTGCATTACGATCTGACGATTTGAAATAACGCTGACGCACGGCATCAACATATTTCTTAGCCTCGGCACTATTGCCCTTACGCATCTCGCACTCAGCTACGTTATAATAAGCCTCGGCCAAACGGAACTGAACATCGTCGATACTCTTGAAACCACCCTGTTCATCGTTAGGATAAAGTGGATACTTAACCAGACGTACACCAGAGTTAGTCTCTCCCCAACGAGGACTCATCACAGTCTCAAGGTTACGACCCTGATTCAGGAAGGTACCTAACTGATCGACAAACACCAAATCCTGGCCATCACGATCGGCATCAGCCTTCAGCACGTCACCCTTACCAAAGTCGGCACGTATCAATCCCTTCAGGAACATACCAGGACCGTGAGTTTTGGTAGTAGCATCGTAAGTATAGTTCTGCTTACGGATATCGCGATCGTCAAAACGCTCATAAGGTGCGCCCAACTTATCGCCATAATCCAAGAAGCACTTAGCACCGATAGAACCACCAGTGGACTGAACGGTACCAGAGTTATCGAACGAAGGCACCAGGCAAACGCAGTTCCAGGCACCGATACCATCGTAGCTCTGTCCGAAGTAGTCGGCATAGCCATACCACATACCTACCATGGTACGTACGTTAGAGATGGCGTTAGCAGCACCCTGACCATCTTCAGCAGCAAGAGCAAAGATGACCTCGGGACTCTTCACATTATCTATAGAGTACAGGTTACGGTAGTTGCTGTCGATAGCATAGTTACCATAAGTGCCACTGATGATATCCTTAGAGAGCTGTTCGCACTCGTCGTAGTGATTCTCGCCGATAAACACTTCGGCATTAAGCAGCAAACGAGCTTTGAGCAAACGGTTCATAGCCTGATTGGCACGGTTCACCATCGAGTGGTTTTCATCGTCCTTAGCCAATGCACCAACAGTCTCGTCGAGTTCGGTAGCAATAAAATCATAAATCTTCTTGCACGATGTGTCCCAATCGGGATCGGCACTACCAGGCACCTCACTGCTGGCCGAAGTATTGAGTGGCAGAGCACCACCCCAAAGTTCAAAGATGCAGTAATAGTTCCAGGCACGAATCGTACGCACCTCGGCCACATACTGAGCCAACTGTGCGTCTGTCATGCCAAGACTTGAAGCACTCAGTCCCTCCAAGTCGCTCAGCAATAGGTTAGAAAGACCGATGGCAGTCCAAGCACCATTCCATGCATTATTGATGATCGTTGACTCTGATGTCCAGTTGTGCCATGAGAGCACCGTCTTCATAGCCTCATCCCATCCCCAAAGACCACCGTTCCATACACGCCATGTAATCTGGTCGGCAGGATATTCTGAGAGGTGGAAGAAATTCTCACCAGCCAAGGTCTGTGATGTCTGTCCATAGATGGCAGCCACAGCCCCCTTCACACTGGCTTCATTCTGATAATAGACACCGGCATCGATACGGTCATACACCTTTTCGTCGAGGTCGGTACAAGCGGTGAGTCCAGCCATGAGGCAGACAGCGCCAAATATTTTATGTTTTAATGTGATCATAATTATCATTTTTCAATTAATTAGTGAAAACGCAGTGTTACACCCAGACTAACCTGGGTGGCCTGTGGATAGGCGCTATTTGAGTCGATACCTGGGGTGATGCCTGTAGAGGTGACAATCGAAGGATCGTTGCCATCGTAGCCTGTGAGTGTGAACACATTCTTAGCTGTGAGGTAAACACGGAAACTCTCAATCAGCTGGCGGTTCTTGGGCGAATAAGTATAACCCAAAGTCACGTTATCCAACTTCACATAGTCGCCCTTCTCCAAGAAATAGCTTGTGATGATACCACCACTCGACTCAACATCAGCATAATCGGTGTAGGCCTTACGCAGAACATTGTCAGTACCTGATCCCTTCAAGCCCATGCCATACTTACGCATATTGAAGATATCATAGCCCAGTGCGCTGCGGAACAGCATGCTCAGATCCCAGTTCTTGTAGCTAAAAGAGTTGCTCCACGACAGGAAGTGCTTTGGTGCACCATTACCGATATTACGCTTATAAGCGGGATCGGCCTGTGCTGCAGGGATGGCATTGCCATTGTTATCGTAGATAAGCAGCAGTCCGTTCTCATCTACACCAGCATGCTCGTAGCCATAGAACTGACCAATCTTTCCACCTTCTTCCACACGGAAGAAATATTCGCTACTGCCAGGGCCTGGTTTCTGATACAAATCCAGATAAGCCATCTGGTAAGCATCACTCGAAAGTTTGGTAAGTTTGGTATCACCCATGCTCCAGTTGATACCTGTGGTCCACTTCAGATTCTTCTTGGCAATCACATCGTAGTCGAGCGAAACCTCGATACCCGTATTCTTGGTGGTTCCTACATTCACCAGAATGGTATTGTAGATGAATGGAGGCTGAGGAGCGGTGTAGTTATACAACAGATCCTGCGAACGACGATCGAAATACTCCACACTACCACGCAGACGACTGTTAAGAGCTACGAAATCTATACCTACGTTAAAGGCGGTAGATTTCTCCCAAGCCAGATCGGGGTTGGCATTCAATGAAGGTGCGTAACCATTAGTCCACTGATTGTCAATCAGATAGGCGCCACGGGTGTTATAGGTAGCTATACTCTGATAAGCATTAAAGTCAGAACGACCTGTCACACCATAGCTCACACGTGGTTTCAAGCTCTGGAATGTCTGCTGCAAACCCTGAGCAAACGGAGTGTTGATGATTTCCCATGCCAACGATGCAGATGGGAAGTTACCCCACTTTTTATTGGCACCGAACTTGGTACTACCCTCACGGCGCATAGAAGCCGAGGCGTAGATGATATCATTGAAATTATAATTCAAGCGGCCAAAGAAGCCAATCAGTGTGGACTCAGAAGAACCAGCCCAGATGTTGGCCTTGCCGTCGCGCAGATAGGTACCACTGCCAATGCCATGGTAAGAAAGTGCATCATAAACAAAGCCCATATTCTCATTACCACTCTGTTCCCACTTGCTGCGCTCCCATGAGTAGCCAAGCACAGCTTTCAACTGATGCTGCTTGAGCGTCATGGTATAGTTAATGAGATATTCCAAACGGTTGGTCCACCACTTCTGGTAGTTGATATTGGCACGACCGGCATAGCCATTCCAAAACGACTCGCTCGAAGTAGAAGGGGTGTAGAAGTTATTCTTCAGGTCGTTGTACTGCAGGGCATAGCTCAACGAGGTGCTCAGGTTGTGCTGCTCCATCTGCAGGATATTCAGTTTCACATCGGCATTACCCAACAAATAGATACGATCGCCCTGACTCACATTCTCACGCAGATCGTTCACAGGGTTGTGGATATCCGTAGGTGAGTTAGGCTGATAATAGCTGCCATCAGGGTTCTTAACAGGGATGGTGGGGTTCATGGTCAGAGCCGTATCAAACAATCCGTCGTTGCCCCACTTCTCATGCACCTTACGGGCTGAGAGCGATGAATTGAACTGCAAGCGGTTGTTGAGCACGCGCTGTTCGCCTACAAAACGACCACCATACTCTTCGCGGCCTGACACGATATCCAAGCCATTACCTTTCTTATAATTGACAGAGAGTCCGAAATAACCATTCTTAGTTGAAGAATCAACAGAGATATACTGGTTCAAGCTGTAGCTGACAGGACGTGTTATCTCATCCCACCAATCGGTGTCGGCACCATAGTCCTGACCGCGACGTGAGCGACGGAACTCGTCGGTAGAAAGGATGTCAACACGTGGTTTCTGTATGTTCAGAGCGATATAGCTATCGTAGGTGACATTGGTAACACCTGTAGTGCCCGAACCTTTCTTGGTAGTAACCAGAATCACACCATTGGCACCACGTGTACCATAAATGGCAGCCGAGCCGGCATCTTTCAGTACGGTGATCGACTCTACATCCTGTGTAGCGATGTTACGCAGATCGCCACCAGCAATACCATCGATGACTACCAGTGGACCATTGCTGGCTGTGAGCGATCCTGCACCACGCACCTGGATATCGGTCATAGCATTAGGGTTAGCATCAGCTGTAGCAGCCACATTCAAACCTGCCACCTTACCAGCAATCAGCGCCATTGGGTCGCTGGCTGCTCCCTGGTTAAACTGATCCTTGTTGATCTGGACCACAGAGCTAGAAATCTCTTTCTTGGCCATAGAACCATAACCAACCACAACCACTTCGTTCAACTGTGCCACATCCTCCTTCAGCGTAATCTCCATGCCGTTCTTGGCTGGCAGTTCCTGAGGATTGAATCCAATGTAAGAGATTACCAACGTGACTCCAGACTTACAGGTCAGACTGAAGTTTCCGTCGAAGTCGGTCACTGTGCCGTTAGATGTTCCTTTGACAACAACCGAGGCACCGATAACGGCCTCGCCCATCTCGTCCTTCACACGACCGTTGATGGTGGTCTGTGCCGAAACATCCAAGGCGAAAAACATCACCGCCAGCATCATCAGCAGGCGATAATAAAGATTCTTTAATCTTTTCATCTTCTTTGGTTTTTGTTAAAATTAGAGTTATAGAAATATAGTTTCAATTCTTACATTTTTCCACCCTCACCGCGGCACCACCGCTACGAGCCAGACGCAGATGCAACGTATCGGCCTTGGTTACGGATATCCGACGTATCGTCATCTCGTAAGGATTATGCTCGAAGTCGGCTTTAGGACCATCCTCGTAGATAACAGCTTGATAGGTAGCCCCCTCGTCAAGGAAATCGAGTGCCACATCCAGTTGACGTGCCTCTTCGTTAGTAATACTACCCAAAAACCACCGGTCGCCACCACGCTCTTTGCGGGCAATAGTGATATATTTCCCAATCTCACCATTGGGCACTAAAGTGCGGCTCCATGTGGTGGGACAACTCTCAATAAAGCTGAGTGCAGGCTGTCCCTCGTAGTTCTCGATGGCATCGGCAGCCATCTGCAACGGACTATAGATGACCACGAACTCACCCAGTTGTTTGGCCAGTGTGGAATGCGGATGAGTGCCAGGCACAATCTCTGAGAAATTGAAGATAGCCGGTGTAAAATCGGTTGGACCAGCCAACCCACGGGTAAACGGCAGTGTGACCGTATGCGATGGCGGATTACCACCACGACGATCCCAGGCATTATACTCTTGACCGCGTACACCTTCCTGAGTCATCAGGTTGGGCCAAGTGCGCTGGATACCAGTGGGCATGGCAGGCTCGTGATTATCAATCATGATATGGTGCTTGGCAGCACACTCAATCACCTTGCGGTAGTGACGAATGCCATACTGTGATTTTGCCAACTCCTTACCATCAAAATAATGACCTACATAGCCAGTCTTTACGGCACGAATGCCCAAACGTTCGAACCAACTAAAAGCCTGTTCCATTTGGTTCTCCAAAAGGGTTGCATTGCCCCAAGTCTCCGTATGTCCGATGAAGCGCACCCCCTTCTGCAGACCATAACGCGTGACCTCATCCATATCAAAATCGGGGTACGACTCGAGATAGCTAATCTTCTCGCCCTGTCCCCAACCGGGATTCCAGCCCTCGGCCAGCACACCGCTGAAACCATGACGGGCTGCAAAATCCATATAACGCTTCACGTTCTCAGTAGTAGCGCCATGCGAAGGGCCCATCTCCCAGGTGTTTTGCTTTTTGTGAATACTCCACCAGATGCCGATATAACGACCTGGCTCTATCCACGATGTATCTTTAATTTGTGATGGTTCGTTCAGGTTCAGCATCAGGTTAGAGGTAATCAAGCCACCTGCTGTTGGACTGATAATCATTGTTCGCCAAGGACTCTTCAGCTGACCTTTGGCATAAACCTTTACGCCACTACGCCACGGGGTAAGGGCTGCAAGCAGACATACAGCATCGCCCTTGCCACGACGTGGCGTCAGATTTAAGCTGGCATAATCCTCGAGGGCAGCCTCGTGGATGGCTAAGTACAAATCTTTTTCATATTCGATAGTAAGAGGTGTACACACAGTATCTTTCTTACTTAATAAATCGGTATGATAGATGCCTTCGAAATATTCTGTATGGTTTGAGGGTATCGACCAGGCTTGGGCATCATGTGCCAAAGTCATCTCGGTCAGTTCGTCCATTATCTGAAACTCTTTACCATGACGATCATCAGGCAGGATATAACGGAAACCAAAACCATCATTGAACACACGGAACACCACCTGCATCGACTGTCCTGTATGCTCACGGAAATTCACCGTCAACTCATTATAATGATTACGAGTGGTATCGTTCTCACCCCATGGCTGTGTCCAGATTTCATCTTTCTGCGAACGCATCACTTTCCCCATCTTTGTCTTGGCTCCCAACTCTCCATCATTTAATAGGTAACCTAAATGTGAGGGGGTCACAAGAGTCTTGTCGTGGTAGTTCACCATATAAAAAGATTGGTGGTTCTTCACACCGACGATCACCGTCACAGCACCGTCGGGCGAAGATACCTTAACGTTTCCAGCATTACTTACCGTAACACCTTTTATTACCAAACTAACCAATATAACAAATCTAACAAACCTCAGTAATTGCATAATTTTAGAATTTTTCGGCAAAGATAAAGATATCGTTCTACGTCTCCAAACGCCACAAACAAATATCAAAACCATTCAAAACGCAAACATCTGTAAATAAAGATGTTACAATTTTCAATAATCATAAAAATCTAAATAAAATCAATCGCTTTTTGGCACAAATCAGGTCATACTATTTGGTTATTTCAAAAAGAAATCGTAACTTTGTACCCAACATTATAACAAAAACAACGCAAACTTATGATACGAAAATGCGTCATTAGTATTCTAATGATTCTGGCCACAGAAAGCTGGGCCCAACAAGGTGATAACCGACAGCTCTATCAAACGCTCGACAGTTTGATTGAGCAGTACGACCAATTAACGGCAGAGAAAGAAGGCCGCGTGGCTGCCATCAAAGAGGGCGTTAAAGGTATTACCCTAACTGCCGAACAGCAATACGACCTGAATCAGCGACTTTACGACGAATATGTAGCCTATAAGTTCGACTCAGCGTTCTATTATATAGATAAAAATGTGAAAGCTCTGCGCAAATCGGGCGACCACAATCGTTTTGCTGCCAGCGCTGTTCGTATGGCTCATATTCTGGCTGTTACAGGTTTGTTTGATCGTGCTCGCCGACTGCTGGACGAAGTAGCGACCGACTCGATTAACGACCAACAGAAAATTGCCTATTACAATCAACAGAGCGAGCTGAACCTGTATCGTTCAGAAATGGCTCAGAACACCGAATACTTTTACGACTATATTCAAAGAGCACAATACTATCGGCAATTGGTTATACAGATTGCCCCCAAAGACAGCTACGACTATATCTTTAATCAAGCCACTTATATTTGCGAAGCAGGCGACACGAACAAAGCCATAGAGATGTTGGAAGACTATCTGCTGAAACTTGAAGAAGGAACACGTGCCTACAGCATTGTTACCAGTACGTTGGCTTTCTTTTACCAAACCAAAGAGATGCATCAACAACAGGAACACTATCTGTTACTCAGCGCCATCAGCGATGAGCGTTGTGCCATCCGTGAGAACAACTCACTTCGCAGATTGTCGGAGATACTGATGAACCGTGGCAATAACGATGATGCCTACCGCTATCTTTACCAAGCCATCAGCGAAGCCCGTTTCTATGGCAGTCGCATCCGTATGATGCAGGTAGGCCGCATGGCACCGCAGATTCTGCAACTGTACGATGCCGAACGCACCAAAACACAACAGCGCACCAATCTGTTGCTGACCATTATCTCCTTTATATCGCTGATACTCGTGGGTATCATCGGCTATACCCTCCGACTATATCGTAAAAAGCATGCCGCCGGTTTGCAGATTATCGAGATGAACAAAATTCTAGCTCAACATAGCGAAGAGATTGAAACTGTCAACACACAGATGAAAGAAGCCAACCGCATTAAAGAAGAATATATCGGGCGTTTTCTGGAACTCAGTAGCATGCTACTCTCTAACACCGAACAACGTATGAAACAGTTAAACCGACTGGCCCGAGAAAGGAAACTGGAGGAACTCTATGCCGAACTCAAGACGATGGAACCTGTAAACACTGGTATCCGTACCTTCCACAGCCATTTCGACACCGCCTTTCTCAACATCTACCCGCATTTTATCAGCGAGGTTAACAAGTTGATTACTCCCGAGAATCAGTTTGTTACCGATGATGATGGTGCGCTTGCCAAACGCTTGACAACCGAGTTGCGCATTCTGGCACTTATTCGCCTGGACATTACCGACAATCAAGAAATTGCCGATATCCTCCGTTCCAGCATCACCACCATCTATACCTACCGCTCAAAACTCAAAGCTAAAGCCCTGAATAAAGAAACTTTTGAGGATGATATCAGGAAGATAGCAACCTATTAACGGATTTTTTTTCATTAATTGGGCATTTTATTTGCTTGTTTCAATATTTTTAGCTATATTTGCCCCCAAAATATAACTAAGAGAGAACCTATGGAACGAACTAGTATCAAAAAACGCGTGATTGGAGTAGATATTGGCAACCTAAAAACGACATACGCCATTGTGGATGTTCGCGGCAATGTGATAGCACATTCATCTTTTCCAACAACCGACTATCCAGACATCAACAGATTTGTGGAAAAACTCACAGAATCTATTATCATCATGGCTGAGTCAAATGGCGGCTTTGAGACCATCCGTTCTGTTGGAGTCAGCTGTCCCAGTGCCTCTGCCTTTTCCGGTTGCATAGAAAATGCGGCGAACCTACCCTGGAAGGGTATCGTGCCACTTGGCGCCATGCTACGCGACCGTTTAGGTCTGGCAGTAGCTGTGGGTAACGACGCCCATAACACTGCCCTTGGTGAAAAGATGTATGGTGGTGCCCATGGTATGAAAAACTTTATCGTACTGAACCTGGGTGTAGGTCTGGGCAGTTGTTTCTTCTCCGAGGGTCACGAGCATCAGGGAGCCGATGGCTATGCCGGTGAGATCGGACATACGTGTATCGAAGACAATGGTCGCCCATGCGCCTGCGGACTAAAAGGCTGTTTGGAGGCTTATGTTGCATCGGCAGGAATCGTAAAGACAGCCCACGAGTTGATGGCAGAGAGCGATACGCCGTCAAAGATGCGTGATATAGAGCCTTTGGAGGCCCCCGACATCAGCCGCCTATGCGAAGAAGGCGACCAACTGGCCATTGAAGTCTATCGCCGTACCGGTTATATTTTTGGACGTGGTTTGGCAACGTATGCTGCGATTGTTAATCCCGAGGCCATCATCATCACAGGTGGTGTGTCGCGTGCTGGGCACTGGTTGTTAGACCCCACCCGCGAATCCTTCGAGAGTCACATCATCCGCAATATGCGTGGCAAAGTACGCATCATACAATCTGACCTGGACGATGCCGAGCGCGATGTGTTAGGAGCAAGCGCCTTGGCTTGGGAAGTGCCAGAATATTCGCTATTCAAATAAATCATAAAGAGTCGGAGGGGTGCTATTTCTTAGCACCGCCACCGATAACTTTCGAGATATCCATCATCATGCCGCCGTTGCCGGTCATAATCTGTGGCATCTTGCCATCCCATTTCTCAATCATGTCCTCCTGAACAATCATGGGCGACAGAGAGGCCGCAATGGTGCGATTATAATAAGCCTCGGCATCGGCTTTAATCTTCATGGCCTTGGCATTACCCTCGGCTTTAGCTACAGCAATCTTTGCATTAGCCTCGGCCTCCTTCACCTCGTTTTCAGCTTTCAGTGCACTCTGAATGGCGGTATTCTTAGCATCAATCATTGAGAGCAGTGACGATGGTGGGGTAATCTTAGAGGTAAACTCCTCTACCAGGAATCCCTCATTCATAAGTGATTTCTCTAAACGGGCACGCACGTCACGCTCAAAATTAGCACGATTCGACATCAGTGAGTCGCTGGTGTACTGGTTGGCGCAAGTACGGTAGGCTTCATAGATACAAGTACGAATGTAGCCCTCTTCAAGATCTTTCACACCCACACGATACTTCGTGAAGATGTCACAAGCCTTATCGGGATTGATACGATAGGCAATGGTAGGATCCATCTCGAAGAGCGAAGCATCCTTGGCATTCACTGAGAATGTCTCATACTGCTTACGCTGGGTAAACGTTGGATAGGTAAACACATTGGTGGTAATGGGGTTGTAGAAGACCCAACCTTTACATGTTCCCTCTACACCGCCATAGTCCTGCTCATTAAGCGACCATTTGTGGAAACGGATACCCACCTCACCAGAATCCACAACCGTGCAACAGGTAGCAAACAAAACGAGAATTAACACGAAAACGCCTCCGGCATAGGCCAGCAGACGATAATAAGGCTTAATAGCTGTTGTATTCATATTCTTTAATCATTAATTAACGGCTGCAAAAATACAAAAAAAATATCATAGAATGATGTTTCACAACTATTTTTTACAGATATTGGATGTAAAAATAGCAATAATTTGGCGAAAAGCTCAGTTCAAGGTCCTCTTTTATCCTCTTTTTTGATGCTATTTTGTCACAAATTGGGGCCAAATATTGCTATTTCCAAGGAATAATTCGCAAATTTGCAACTGAACTACCTCGTTTTTCCCCGACTTGCCTTTTATTTACGGTCATTCTGCGTTCGCTCGGCCTAAAAGGACGCTTTGCTTGCAAAGAATCTTCCAAAATCCGCCTTTCCTTACAGACTTTTTTCGTAACTTTGGAAGATATTGCTGGATTTCTTTGTATAAAGGCGATGCAGAGGATTGAGAAATTTCGGGGTTACGATATAGAGACCGTTCTCAATTCAATATTCTGCTATAAATTGCCTAAAAGAGCACCCGACTCGGAGCCACCGCCTGTTTCGTGACTCATCGTCGAGTGCAAAGGTACGCATTTATTTCCAATTTTCAAAATATTCACTTGGAAAAATACTGTTTTGTATTGAGCTCAAATTTGGAATCTGGCTACGATTCTTTCTGTTCTTTCAGCTTGTAAGTTCGATTTCTATTTCCTCCACAGGAGATAAGTATGCCCTCATCCACCAGTTGATATAGAAGCATCTTTATTCTTGTTGTGCTGGAACCTAAAAGTTTTACAAGATCTTCTGTTTTTACTTCCCCATTCCTATGGATGTACTCAATGATTATCGTCCGTTTATCGTCCGCTTTTATCGTCCGCTTATCGTCCGCCTTG
>OCTX012060919.1_pt1 | contig 14419 bp, 11 predicted proteins | sample 1539691 | NCBI WGS metagenome assembly OCTX01 (sample SAMN02144231, study PRJEB22623) | gut metagenome | biome: sheep rumen | host: Ovis aries | place: New Zealand | reverse complement strand
GAGAGGAATACTGGAAGGACGAGACCATGAAAGCCATCGACCTTACCATCAGAGATCCAAACGACATTACGCATCGTTCGCCTATCGGAAAGCCTATGGGCGGTTACAACCCGATTTACAAGGGGAACCAGAAGAAGGCTAACGGTGACGACTTGCTGGACAAGGACGGCGACCCGATACCGGTATATTCATGGGAAACGGTCGTTGTCGGCGATGTCGAGCGTCCTGTGGAAGTTCCGACATTTGACCTTATCCATCTCAATTTCGACGAGGACAAGAGCGTAGAGAAGGATTACAGCGGTCTCAACCGTGACTTTATTGCTGTTAATGATGAGTCTCGCGAATTTGTACCTGACCTCGCTCCCGGCAACGGTAGTTACGCTCCGAAAGGCTACCGAGCAAATACGGACTGGTCCCAGATTCTCAACTGGTTCGGCGACAACAAGGACGGAAAGATTGAATCGTCATACACGTTCAAGGCTGTCTTGCAGTTCAAGCAGCTCAATGACACCGTTTTCCAGTATCTCTACAACCCGAAGGACGTTACTCTGTCTGATGGTACTGTAATACCGGCTGGTGCGGTATGGTTTGACTGGGGGATGATGGACGGTCGCCTTTACTTTACATATCACACGACATCGATGTACAAGCGTTTTGTCAGCGAGAAGGTAAATTGCGACACGAAGACGATTTACTCGTTCTATTTCGTCCTTTATGATGAAGGGAACAAGGGTGCATTCGGTGTCAAGACCAACTTCTCCGAAACTATGATAGCTCTTGGAACTAAGGAAGTAAAATAATGGATATCGATTACCTATTGAACAAGAAACGCCAGCAGACAATCTATGCGGCGAACCAGCAGATGCCTACGTTGCCGAAGGGCGACATGTCTAACTACAAGATGCGTAGTCCGCTTGAGGCGTATCTGGAAGACATTACCTATGAAAAACAACTCACTGGCGGTCCCGATACACCAGTATTGACCGGCATCGGAATGGGAACTCCGCGCAAGAAGTGATAAACATCGTTTAACGAGGGATTTTCTCCCCAAACTTTGGAAAACATACAATGCTTAACTTTAAGGTTACATCTATCAAGACGATGCCGCGTTCTCCCGAGACCGAGGCAATGGTTCAACAGCACATGGCTACTAAGGTCGCTTCCGGCATCAAGGGCGGTACGCTCAACACGAACGCCGTCACCGAGGCTATGATCGACAAGTACCGTGCAGAGTACCAGGAGTTCCTCAAGAACCTTGAGAACATGGACTTCGGTTCGATGTTTGCACAGGCTCCGGCTGAGGAGCCGAAGTCCGAACCGGTCTCCGACGCAGTCCAGGAAGAAGCTGTCCAGGCTTTTGAAGCCCAGGAAAAGAAAGAAGACTTGGTGAACGGTATCTCCGTCGGCGAGGAAGCTGGCGACACGGTCGTTATTCCGAAGACGACTCGCAAGAAAAAGAAGGCTTCCGACGAGGAAACGGCGGTCTAGTTCTGAAATTTCGAAAAAAACTGTCCACCGGAGCACCGGTGGACATTTCTGTTTGATAAGCTATATTTGGATGCTAGGAGGTTCGGCTATGGACATGAAGGCTATGATGGCGGAGCAGAAGGAAGAGATGCTTCGCGACAAGTATATCGAGTCCGAGAAAGCCGGACACGACCTTGGCGAGCACAGAATGGTGCAGTGGACCAAGGAACACGCGGACGAGTTCCGCCGTGAGTATTACCGTCGCCACCTGATGGACATAGGCGACGGAACCTCCCCAATATATTTCGGAATTTTCCTTGACGACTCGTCAAAGAAGCTGCTGATTGACATGCTTCTTGACGGGATTCCGAACGACTGGACGGTATATGCGAACCACGTCAAGCTCGTGGTCGGCAGTCCGTACGAGCATCCAGATATCGTGGACTTTCTTGCGAACAACCTGGGCAAAAGGATAGACCTTGACGTGGTCTCTCTTGGCATTACCCAGGACGCTATCGCGGTCGGCGTGTCCGGATTATTCAAGTCGACCTATGAACAGCCCTACGTACTGCTTGCCACCAAGGCTAGCGGAGACCCGGACCATCCGATAGCCGTAAAGGGATGGAAATCGTACGAGCTGACTACGCCGTTGAGTGGCGTAGTGGACGCGTTTCCGAGTCACTTCCGGTGGAAACACTAGAAAAAATCGAACTTCCTCCGAACGTGGAGGACTTGGTAGGTCATGAAAAGCTCACGTTGCTGGAAGCTATGTACAGCCGTAACCATTTCGGCGGTCGTCCGGCGTATGTCGTGAAGGAAAATGACCGAGTATTGGGCATTGCCGTGGTTCAGACCGGCTATTACCCCGCATTTGCCAAGATATGGTGCTTGGAGGTCGCTTCCGATTTCCGTATGCGTGGAATAGGGCGGAGGCTTGTAGAAGCCGTTCTGGACGATTACGGGGCTACAAAGCTGGTCGCCAAGAGGGATGCCTTCGAATTCTATGAAAAAATGGGGTTCGCCTACGTCGGCGACCCCCATCCAAGGTCAAATGTATGCTATATGGTGTGTGTACCTACACCGCCGTAGCTTGGGCGATTGCCGCTTCGCGTGCTGCCTTGATGGCGGCTTGGCGTTCTTCCTTGTCGCGACGCATCCAGTTGTAAGGGGAGTCCGGATTCATCATGACTTCGTGGCTGATGATGGCACACTGCGTGCGGAAAAGGATTTCCGAGCGTGCTTCTTTCGGCATTTCCTTGAATTCCTTGAAGTCGCGCTGTACACGGCGGTAGTTTTCCATGACGCGCTGGTATTCCGGGTCCTGTTCTTGCTTTTCGAGCTTCTTGATGAACTCTTTGACCTGGTGTTTCTTGACCTCTTGGTCTTCGGATAGTACGACGGTATTCTGTGATTCGACTTGATTCATAGTAAAAAACCTCTTTTCTCTGAATTATAGCAAAAACTGGTTGTATTCGCAACTTATAAACTGACAAGTAAACGAATTGGGATGAAAAATGTCCGGCTATAAGCTTTTTTGCGAATCTGTACAGCATATCTGCGGCGACAAGAGCACTGACGTTCTCGCTCGGTTTGCACCGCGTTTTGAGGCTGAGGACGGTGTTGGCAACAAGTACGAGACCTTGAAGGAAATGGCGGTCTGGCTTCTTGTCGAATCCAACGTCCTCAACCAGATTCATTGGAACGTCAACAAGATGAACAAGCACACGTTGCTTAACGAGGCGTACGACCTCTGCCGTGACGCTGGCGACAAGCTCGCCGAGACGTATATCGCATTGACAAACAAGCCGTGCGACAAGGAATTTCCGAAGGGTTCCAAGAGCTCTATTACCGACGACAAGGAAGTCGTTTCCCTCTTGAAGATGATTGACAAGCACATGAACGACGCCGTGAAGAAGAATCCGGAATTTCCGGAGGGCGTCAAGAACATCTTCGCCGATTTCGACGAGGAAATGACGACAATCATCTACAAGTACCAGCAGTTCAACGCCTAAGAGGTAAAGATGCAGATTATCACGACCGATGACATGGTTGAGAAAATTAAGGCGATGCTCGGTTACCCGTGCACCGAAATCGAGATGGTCGTCGAAGAGCGTAACGGTCTTGGACATCTGCACATGGCTGTCAACGACACGCTCAACTGGTTCTACCGTATAAACGCCGATGAATCCACCTACATGGATGCTATGGTGCTCCGTCTCAAGGCTGGTGTTATCCAATACCGTGTCCCCGACGAAATCATGGAAGTTGTCGACGTGTCTCCGTCCTACGGTAACACGTTCTCTCCGATGATGGCTTGGGACGTGGGTCCTGGTGAATCGCTGATGGGTGTCGGCGGTGCCGGTCTTGGCGGTCTCGGACAGTTTGACTTGATTACCTATTCTGGTGCATTGAGATATTTGCAGGACGTGAAGAAGCTTGTGGGTACTCAGTACAACATCAAGCTCCATCCGCAACAGCACATTCTCCGCGTATATCCTACTCCGAAGTCAGACCGCGTGGCAATTGCCACCGTATATGTCAAGGCGAAGAAGTACGAGGTATTCGCAAACCCGCTGTTCCAGGACATGGCTCTTGCCCGTGCTGAAATTCAGCTCGGCCGAATCCTCAAGAAGGATGACATGCCTTTGCCGGGTGGCGGCAAGGTCAATGGACAGCAGATTTACAATGACGGCCTCGAAGAGTGGAAACGCCTTATGGAAGAACTGAAGGCTCAGTCCGCACAGCCGTTCATGATGACTGATCTTTCGTAAACAAAAAATTACAAGAAAACACCCCATATTTTCTTGAGTTTAAAATTTTTCTCAGTTATAATTTTCTCCGTCTTAAACAAAGGCGGAGATTTTTATGTCTAAATTAATCAAGGTTCTCATTGGTCTGATTGAAGAAGCTCCGAAGAAGGAAGACTGCCTCTTCATCAAGATTCTCGAAAAAGCCCAGTACCTCATGTACGCCGGTATCATCGTCCACATGGTGATGAAGCTCGTGAACAGCATGAAGAAGACTTTCGGTTCCGGAAAGGATTCGTCAAAACAGCGTTTCGCTACCATTAGTTCTCGTTCGTTGGACGACATTAGTTCTCGTTAGTTGAACGACTAGTGCTATGAAGTGGATTGTTTACGCGTTTTTCGTGGTTCATTCTGCGGCATATACAGCCGGAAAGATACTGGCTCTGGGTCGAACCAAGTTGTATTACAAGTACACAATGCAAAAAATCAGTTTGGAGTTAGACCAGTATTTCAAGAAAGCATCCAAGAGGGTTGCTCGGCAATTAGCCACTAGATACAGAAAAGCGCATGAACATGATTTGAAACTTTTTAATCGCTTAATAAGGAAATAAAATGTCAAAAAACACGTTAGCAACAGCTTTTAACAGCTTCGGACTATCCGCACCGGATTGGGTGAATAACCTGATCGGTATCAAGTCTGACGACCGTGACTCCATCGACACGTTCAAGGAGCTCACCAAGACCATCGAACAGATGATTGACGCATTGCCGTCCATCGACATCCCGAGCTCTGTCATCGGTAAGAACAAGTTCGAGGCTCTGAAAGAAGTGTTCAAGGCTTATAAGAACACGAACATCACGAAGGTTGCCCTTCTTGCTTGCTCCATGACGAACCTCATCGCCAAGCATAGCGGTGCCAAGTCAGTCTCCAAGGTCGCCGGTTTCATGCAGAACTGCATGGCACTATACGCAATCGGCGATACGGTCTGCAACCGCATCAACTTCAAGTGGAACGTGGTCGATCAGCTCTACGTCATGGTCTCCGTAGCCGAGCCGGACTTCATTTCCCTTACGCTCGACGAGTTCCGCGAGGTCAGCAAGAACCACGAAAACTTGAACAACCGCACGGTCTCAATTTCTATGGCAAGTAACCTCGCGTTCATCAAGATTATGAACAGCAAGGAGCCGTACAAGTGGTTCTCCGCCCTTGACCAGACCGAGCACACAATCACTCCGCTCAAGACTAACATCGTTGAGTGCAAGCGTTCTACTCCGGAGAATGTCGGAACGGCTGGCGACGACGATGACGACCGTCCGGATACGCATCTCCAGTACACGTTCGACGAGAACTGCGAACAGTTCAAGAAAATCAACACGAGCGAGTCTGACAAGAGCCGTCTCACCCAGTACAACGCTGTATTCAAGTTCCGCTTTGACGACGTCGAGTTCTACGCAATTCAGGTCGTTCGCGAGAATGAGAGCGATGACCACACCGGAAAGGTCTACATCCCGTCCAACCAGATTAAGATGTTCTGGATTCCGGCGGACAAGACCAAGAAGCTCAACTCTGCCGAGATCAACATGCTCCACCGTAACGTCGAGAACTACATCGAGATGATGTTTGCAATGAGCATTGACCCGGAAACGTATCTCTACACGTTCGACGAGGATGGCGACATCCGCGAAATGCTCCGTCCGAAGGCAGTCCCGACTGAGTCCGTCAGCCCGACGATTCCGCGTATCATCCGTGCAATCAAGATTGCCTTTGACAAGGGCTTGTCCAGAAGCTACGCCCTCGTCGGTAAGCCGGGTACCGGTAAGACCATCGGCGCTCAGCAGATTTCCAACGCATATCCGAACATCTGCACGTTCAAGATTTCCGCAGATGTCATCACGGACAGCGACCAGGCTGACGCAATGCTCCGCTACGTGAAGGCTATCAAGAAGTGCATCATCATCCTTGATGACATGGATTCCTACACCCTTGACGAAAAGAACGACAACGTCGTGTCTTACCTCGGATTCTTTGACAAGCTCAATCAGGCCGCCAAGAACGACCAGGTGTCCTACATCTTCTTTGCGACGATTAACGACCCGAAGAAGGTCAACCAGAGAATCATGCGCCGTAGCGGTCGTATCGACGAAATGTTCGAAATCGGCTTGCCGAGCATTGACACCATGCGTTACCTCTTCAAGTACAACGACGAGAAGATTAACCCGGACAACCTCACCGACTTCAACGACCCGAAGTTTGATGGCGTGTTCCAGCTTGCCGCCGATGCTCACATTACGGCTGCTGACGTTACGAATATCTTCACGGACATCGTGATTTACAGCGGTTCCGTCGAGTCTATGGACGAAAATGGCGAAGTCATCGAGCCGACGAAGGAAGAAGATGTCGAAATCTGCACGCCGGAAAAGATTCGCGACGCTATCGAGCGAATCAAGGGACGTAACCAGATGTCGGGAAGAAGCTTCATCGACTCCGACCGTGATGAAGACTAATTAATTTCCTTACTTACGCGAGTAGAGGCGGTGGATACCCACCGCCTCTTTCGTTATTACCACTGTCCAAGCAGAGAACCGCACGCGTAGTAGGACGGGTCGTTCGTGATGTCCTGTACGCACTTGTCGACTTCCGGCGGACGGAACAGAACGTCCTTCTTGAGTTCGTCGATGGTGTTGTTGACGGCAAGCATGTTGTTGCCGGTTCCGGTGTTGCTGTCGGTATTGCTGTTCTTGTCCGTGCCGTCCGTGGACGAGCCGAGGACGTTTCGACCGAACAGCTTGTTGATGAAGTTTTCTTGGTCTGGCGAGTTGAGGACTTCCTCGCTGACCGTCTTTCCATTGTCCATAGCGGTGTCCAGATAGAGTTTCCACCAGTACTTGCGCCACTTGTACTCGAACTCGGGTATTTCGTCTACGACGCTGTCGACTTGGTAGAGGACGTTATTGAACTCGAGCTTCATGAGGTCGCCAGCCTTCGGGAATATCTGTGCGGCGGTGTAGCCGTAGTAGCGGAAGTCCTCGTAGCCTCGCTGATACCATATCGGGTTGTGTTCCGACTGGTCGCAAGCTGGTACGACGCCCATCTCTCTTAGGTTTCTGTAGTTAAGTTCGAGGAACAGACCCATGTGGACATAGATTTCCTGCTTTGTCGTGTACTGGATTCCGAAGCGCGAGTACAGTTCGTTCTGGGGGTTGAATCCCATGAGAACTGGGAGGTCGAAGACGCGTTCGACTTTTCGGTTCGAGTCTTCGTGGAATAGCGGTGTATCGTTGACGTTGAGGCTGGTCGTGTAGTATTTGTAGAGCGTTCCTTGCCGGTTAACGAAAGCACGGCTCATGACGTTGTAACGTTCCTGGTCTCGGAATGCGTTGTGTCTGCGGTTATAGAATACCAGACCCAGTCGAGAGTCGTGCTGGAAGTCCGGATTGTTGATTTGCATTTTCTCCGAGCGTTCTACATAGCCGCCGGTTCGGTCATTCCACATATGCGGAGACACCGAAGCGAGTACGCTGAAGTTCGGCACGATTACCGAAGTTGCTCGGCAGTTTCCTGATAGATGTAAGACGAATTCTGGCATGTTTCAACCTCATTCCTAGTTTATAATGAGAGGTCGACCCTAAAAATCATATAAACTGCGAAATGACTACTAGAGGTTTAAAATGGCGAACACATCGATATCACGTAAGTACACGAATATCTCGTTCGAATCGGTCCGGGAACACCTTGCGACCATCATGAAGGCGAAGGGCGGAAACCTTGCCGACTACTCGGAGAGCTCATACGGTCGTCTCATTATGGACTTGTTTGCCGGTACGACCGACTTGATGGGTTTCTATGCTGAGTCGTCATTCAAGAACACTTTTATGGAATCGGCTTCGAGCCGTCCATCTATCTATGCGAACGCCCGTATGCTTGGCTACAGCGTCCGTAGACCGGTTCCGGCTAAGGCTGGCATCGGTATTCAGACGACGAAGACTGGTAAGTACAATACCATCCGCGTCCGGATTCCTATGGGTACCGAGTTCACGATGGGCGGGACGACTCTGACCGCTATGGACAACATGGAATTCCGTTACGACCGAAACATGGATACTGACCAGACCGGTCTCATGACTCTTGTGTCTGGTAAGGCTGTGCTTGCCGAAGGTCGTTTCAAGACGGAGTCTCTCATTTCTACCGGTAGCCAGAACCAGACGTTCATCATTCACGACCTCTCGTTCAGCGATTACTATGGCGACAACGACCCGAACTTCGATGACGACGGAAACGTGGCTCACCGATCTTCGGCATTTACCAGAGTGACCTCAGATGCGACCCTCATGGACAACATCGACCCGAGTGTGGTCGTTGACGACAAGCTCTATTGGCGTATTTCCAGACGAGGTCTTATCGACCCTGCTAAGGAATCGGTGCTTAACGACATCGAGCAGTTTGTTACTGGTCAGGACAACTACACAGACAACTATACCGTGGAAATCTCTACGGCGAACGATGGCAACGTCCAGCTCCGTTTCGGCGACGGTCTCAAGTCTGCAATTCCTTACGGCGTCATCAACGTTACCTACTTCTCTACCGAAGGCGAAGACGGTAACCTCCTCAATGTCGCCGGTACGAACTTGGCTACGACAAGCAGCAAGATCGTCATTTGCCAGGACGACGGTACTGAAAGCGACATCACGGTAAACGACCTCAATATAGCTATCACGACCGACGTACGCAACGGTCTCGACATCGAGTCCATTGAGTCCATCAAGGCTAACGCACCTTACCTTTTCAGCACTCTCGACCGTCTTGTGAATCGCATGAGCTACAAGATTTTCTTGCGTCGTTATGCCGACGTCAAGTACGCGACGGCTTATGGTGAGGACATCATGAACACGAAGCTCCTTAACGGAAGCATCGACGTCAAGTACATGAACCAGGTGCGTTTCAGCGTCCTCAAGAGCCTTTACCGCCAGAAAGACAATACCTACTATCCGACTACGGAAAACGAGTATTTCTTGGACGGTTACAAGGTCAACGGTCTAATGTACAACTGGCAGTATGACTACCGTGAATTGGAAAAGAACGGTCTCGACGAGGGTCATGTTGCTATCTACAAGCGGATGGAGAAGGCTCTTGCCGAACACGGAATGGACGCAGACGAGATTAACAATGTATTAGCTGACGTTAAGCCGAAATATCCGCTTGACTATCAGGTCTATACGGCACTGGTTTCTCCGCTCGACTTTGTAGAGGAAGGTTCCGAGCTTTACTCTGTCCTTACTGCTTTGAACCAGCGCGGAATGATTACGGTTGGCGGTGGATATCACGATTATGTCTATCCGTCAGTACACGACATAGAAGCCCACATGAAGGTTACGTTATACCGTGGCAACAACTTTACTGACGTGAAGGAACGTATCAAGAATGCGGTTTACAAGTACCTTCTGGAGAATACCGACTTCGCTACGCCTATTTACCGTTCTCGCCTTGAGGCGATTGTTCACTCGCTTACGGAAGTCGCCGGTGTCGACGTTACGTTCGCTCCGGTTGACGACAAGTACAGCAATCTTGACCTCAGTGTGCTGGATTTCCTCGGAAACAACACGAACGAGTTCATTGTTCCTGGTAGCATTTCCAAGGATGGATTCGAGTTCAGCTTGAAATACACCGACGTCCTATCGTCAAGTCCAAAGACGACTACCCACCAGTTCATTGTCGATCCGCTGTCCGCTTTGCAGTCCAGAATTTCTGACTACTACAAGTATACGGTCGCTCCGAAGATTTCCGATGATTCGAATGTACGCATTTCTGATCTCGATATCGACAAGTTTGTCGCGTATATCTGGGAACAGTCCATGATGATGGTATATCAGTCTATACGTTCTGCATTGCTTGATGCACAGTCCATCGGTCATTCCGAGGAAGCTGACACGCTCTATTATGTCATCCAGGCTATCAAGGGCTGGGATAAGGGTATAGATTCTTTGACGTTCAAGGATACGAACCGTATCGTCGACATGAGGGAAGTCGAGGGAAATTCCTTGTATGACTACATCGAGTACATTCTCGAGTACATCAAGCTTGTCCGTAACGCATTGAAATATTATGTGTCCAAGAACCTTATTGACGATGCCGGTAACATCACGAACTATTCGAACGACAACGAGATTGTCCAGATTACCATACCGACTGACAAGATTGACCTTGCCGTGTCGGTGGAAAGCGTTTTGCTCACGGAGTAATAAATGAATCCGATAGTCTACAACAAGAATGGCATGTTCCGATACAACGACTTCGTCGGCTATCTGCCGGAGTTCCTCCGGTCTGAACCCGACGTGGTCACCCTTATGCAAGTGATGTCGGACTACATCAACAACGCGTACCGAAACATCGAGACTGCGGAGGAGTTCGAGTTTCTCCGCGTATGCCACGACGGCACGTACGATGCGACCCGTACGGCTATGGAACGGCTGTGTTCCATGTTGCAGCTCGCTTCGGAGCGTGGCGACCGTGTCTGCTACCTTTCCGTTCCGAGAAACAACTCGAAATCCAACGCTATCGTCGGTAACGAGGGAGCCCAGTACGCGAAGGAAGTCGAGATCGACTTGCCAGAAATCGAGGATGTCATCACGTCAGCTTCTGGACGGCATTTGGTCGACGGTACCGACACAAAGGACGGTACGGTTGTCTATGTCAAGTACAGAAATGCCGAGCCTGTACGGACTGTCGCATACTACTATTCTGCTGTGGACGATTCATTGGTAAAGGACGAGCAGGGGACTTCTCAGGACCCGTTCACCGGAACCGACAATAATCCGACGACCGCTATCGAGTTCAGCGTGTCCGACGTCGGCCACGTGCTCAGACGCTATGGCGGTGAAAATAATAACGTCAAGTATTACGAAGTGTTCTTCACGGCGAAGATTACCGACGTGAAGCGAGTGAATGCGATAGACTCTGTCCTTTACGACGTGGACGGAATTGACAAGAACGCCGACCAGGTTATTGTGGACTACTATAACCAGACTGCCGTTGTCGACGGAAACTTCAACACGTTCATCAAGTTCGCTGATGGCAACGGATTCAACTGGGTTGGTGGTTTCCCGTCCGGCATTTTCTACTTGCGTGATACAAGTGGAGCTAAGCTGACTACGGTTACGTCAAGCAACCGTGTTGCTCAAGCCGATACCGCGTTGAACCCGAGCGTAGACCGTTACCGTGTAAGCAAGATTGACATCGATTCGTCCGGATTGCTGAAAATTTACACGTCGAACGGTATGCCCGGAGTGTATAGCGACGCTCTGTTCTATCTCATGCGCGGTACGGAACAAGTCGGTCTTGTCAAGATGAACGGAACGGTTACCGATACCTCGCGTAAGGAAGATGGCGAGCTGTATACGACCGTTTTTCCGATATCGCTCAAGTATGACATCAACGACATCATCGCCATGATTGGTGGTACAAAGCCGCTTGTGCTGGTGTCGATTCCTCTGTCCCAGAGCTATTACACGCTTAACTACGAGGACTCCCTCCCTATTGTCAGGTGGAGCGACGAGTACATGTTCCTCGACAACATGTCTGCCGGATTGTCTAGTGATGTTCGCCTCCGCAGTGCCGAGCTTGAGTCAAACCTTGTATTGGCTACTATAAAGGAATGGGAAGCACTTGATAAGACAAGTTTCTATTCTGAAAGACCGATTGAACGGTCGGCACGTTGCGTATGCAAGGGTGCATGGGATGGAATCGCTAGCGTAGTCGGATGCGGACTGGATCATTCTAAGAATAAATATCTGGTAACGATTAATACTGACATCGACTTGTCTTTTGACCCAGCTGGTCCGGTCGACATTACTACGCCAACGGTTGGTTTAATTGGTGCGCCGATTGTACAGACTGAATCTGAATGCCAGTACGAGTTGTTGCAGTCTCCTGGGTCTATGGTTGTATTGAATGCTGGCGATGTTGTCTTGGTCGATTGCCTTAACAACGGTAATCCAGAGACTCGTTTGTTTACGGTTAATGATAACCTAAATGACCGGAACACTATCCGTATTGCCCATCCGATGACGGTTACAATACCGGCTAATACTGCTATCAGCCGTTTGGTCGAGACAGACCGTTCTAGGGTGAACAAGGTAAATACGGTTCGATTGAACGGTGAACAGCATGTCGCCACGGTTCGTCGTTACACCGGTCCGGTTCTTGCCGAAAAGTACATGACAGCCAGAATCTATGGGGCAAGCTCTGACTCGTTCAGCTTGCTGAAGATGGTGTCAGATGTTTGCATTACTGAAGCCGATGGCTGTGATTTTGTCTATGACGACGAAGGAAACGTAAATGAACTTGTCAAATCCGTCGTGTACGATGCCGATGGAAATCCGGTAGAACAGATAGACCGCAACACTGATACGCTGAAGCATTTCTCTGTCGGCTACAAGAAAATATACAATGCGTTCATGCCTTATTCGGGTCCGGTAACTACGCTTGAGTTTGGCGAGAAGGTCAACTACGATACCGATACAATCGATGTCACGACGCTTCCGCTCTACATCAAGAAGACTAGCGACATTCGCCTCCGTTACGGCTGGAAGGAACGCCAATACCTATATTACGGCAACGATATAGGCATTGACGACATGGCTCGTGCCGGCTTTGTGGAGTTCTACGCCGGTAACGAGAATAATATCGTCGAAGTTGATATGTCTAAGCGTTCTGTAAATGTGTATGATGAAGCTACTGACGGTACTGCCATTAAGAACGGCTTGAATACGCTCTATGCGGTCGATATCGACTCCAACTTGAGCGCGACGAAGCAAGCCGACGGTTCTTGGCTAGTGACTATGGCTTCTGCCGGTCATGGAGTACCGAACGGTGCCAAGATTTCTGTTGCCGGTGTAATGGTTGACAAAGATAATCCAGATGTTTCGGCGATATTTAACGTTGAAAATGTCGACGCTATCGTGGTTTCTCCTGACGTCATCCAGTATGTCTCAGAGTCGCCTAATGCCGATGGGCTGGTTCATACCGGTGAGGTTAACAAGGACGGTCACATCGCAATGGCTTATTGCCTCAGACCTACCCGTGCTGACGACTCTCCGCTGGAGGAAGGTGACATCATAAGCATCGTTGATGCGAATGGAAAGACCAGTCTTTACATTGCGTCTGCCGGTGATTGGAAGCGTATTGAGCCGGACACGGTTATTGCACCGTTTACGCTGTATACACAGCAGAATCTCTTCGAAGACACCTTGACTAACCCGACATTCGCTATCAGCGATGGCTACAAGGTAAGACGTATCGAGTACATCGACGAGGATACGGCTCAGGTCGTGCTTGTCGGCAGCATTCCGTCTACTAGCCTCTGCAAGGGAACTCGAGTCTATATCCGTTATGCGGACAACAGTGCTTATAACGGCTGGCATACTGTTACAAGTGACGTCAACGGCGGTGGCATATTCAACATCAAGATTGACGGTCATGACGGTATGGAGACAGGTCACTCGTTGCTTGGCAAGGAAATGACACTATATGTCGGAATGTGGTACAAGTATACCGTTACCGCATATGACTGGAGCAAGTCAAGTAACTATGCAACATACGTAACGACCAATGAAGTTATCGAGATTTCTGGTACAACACTCAGAACTAAGTACAAGCACGGATTTTCTGTCGGCGACCGTATCATCCTTGATATCGGTGGTCAATCCGCATATACGTATGACGGCGGTTCTACGGCTAATTTCCTTGAGAGAACGGTCGCTAAGGTTCTTGGTGACGAAACGTTTGTAATCGACGAATCTGTACCTACTGGTCAGGGCTACACGGCATATCGAGGCGTCGTAGTGAATAAGAATATTCCGACCCTTGTCGGCGAGTATAGTCTTGACGGTCACCGTTTCACCGAAGGTGAAATCGTCATTGCCACAGATCAGCTTTGTGAGGGTGAGAATATCGCTTGGAGGGTCACCAAGGACACGTCTTGGATTCCGATGCGTAAAAAACGTACGTTCAAGATTGATGCCGTTACCGTCGACCTTTACAAGAATCCTAAATATGACGAAACTGACCCGTTGTCTGACGAGGTCGAGTACAAGTATCGAGTCTATGGCGACAATACTGTCAAGGCTGATACGGCGAATGGCAACGCGTTCATGCAAGCTGCCATGATGTCCCGCAACTACAACTTCAACCAGCCTCATGTCGACAACCT
>OCTX012215371.1_pt1 | contig 14420 bp, 14 predicted proteins | sample 1539691 | NCBI WGS metagenome assembly OCTX01 (sample SAMN02144231, study PRJEB22623) | gut metagenome | biome: sheep rumen | host: Ovis aries | place: New Zealand | reverse complement strand
ACGCAGCGGTGCATCCCTTCCTTCCCCTGAAAGGGGAAGGGGGACCGCCGCAGCGGTGGATGAGGTTTTATGATGCGGTTTTATCTGGAATAATTCAGCGGCCGATCTCCCGGCGCACCTCCGAAAGGGGCAGATCCCGCTCCCGGGCGATTCGGGCCAGGTCGTCGAACTCCGGCTTGGATTTTTCGACGCCCATCCCGCACGTTTCCTTGCTGCGCACGGGGCCGAAGGGCGTGTCCCGGGTATCGGTCCGGCGGTTCAGGACATAGCGGCCGCAGTCGATCCGGCGGATGCCCAGGGTGGTGGTGTGCCGCATCATCACCCCGGCCAGGCGGTCCGCGTCCTCCGCCAGGCAGATGCAGGTCAGCAGGATGCCGGGGCGGTTCTTTTTCATGCCGCAGGCCACGGTGTAGACGTCCCGGCCGCCCCCATGCCGCATTCGAGATAAAGTGTTTTCATCGTGGATTCCTCCGTTTATTGGGTTTGGATCGTACTGTTCAGGGAGAGTCCCGCGCGCTCCATGGCCATCACCAGCAGCGGGATCAGCGCGATGTGCAGGATGATGCCCGGGATTGCGTTCAGCAGCGCGCCGCCGATGAACATGCCGAAGGTGAAGGCGTTCCCCGTGATCCCCATGATGGCCGCCCGGGCGATGCCCCAGACCAGCCGGCCGATCACCATGGCGAAAACCAGGATGCCGTAAAGCACCGGCGGCCTGTGCGGCAGCACCCGCCACGCCGCGCCGGTGAGAAAGCCGTAGGCCGCCAGTTCAAAGGCCATGCCCACCGCGTCCGGGAAAAGCTGCGGCATGCCGATGGTGACCGCCCGCAGGAGCGGTGCGACGAAGCCCACCGCCATCCCCCAGGGCCAGCCGCACATGAAGCCGCACAGCATCACCGGGATGTGCATGGGGCTCAGGGCCTTCCCGATCTCCGGGATATTCATGGTGATAAAGGGAAGCACCATCGCCAGGGCGAGGTACATGGCGGCGTAGATCATGCGGCGGATCTGCATCTGGGACAGGCCGCGAACGGAACGCTGGGACACAGGATAACACCTCCGGAAGCCGGCCATGCGAAATCCGTATCGCACGGCCATTTCGATTGTCCATATTCTCCCTTCGGAACGCCTTCCCTTTTTTCAAAGCGAACATTTCTGCGCGGAAACCGTAATAATCAGGCGATTGCGCAGCCCCGGCCCCGGCAGGGCGACTCGTCATGAAGGAAGATTTACAGATTATTCACATTTTTAGTAAATGCAACAATTTCACGCTTGACAGTGCCATCCGTTTGTGCTATTATACACGACGTGCGGAAGCGAAGTACGCTTCACGCGAAAATTTGCGGAAGCAGACAATCGCTATCCGCGTGAAAAAAATGGAGGATGAATCATCATGGACAAGAAAAAGATTGGCATCGTTTGTGCCGTCGTCGTCGTGCTGTTCCTGTTCCTGGGCTTCGTGTGGCCCGGATTCCTGAATGGCTCTTCTGCCACCACCTCTCCCGCCGTCGTTGACGAAGTCAAGGACGCCGTTGAGGATGCTGCTAATGCTGCTGCTGACGCTGCTGCTGACGCTGCTCAGGGTGCCGCCGATGCTGCTGCTGACGCTGCTCAGGGTGCCGCCGATGCTGCTGCTGACGCTGCTCAGGGTGCTGCTGACGCTGCTACCGGCGCTGCCGAATAATCTATTTGAAGAAGAATCCCTGCGAAATCATCGCGGGGATTTTTCGTTGTCTAGAGAAATCCTGAGATCACAACATCTTGCCGTATTTCCTTCCATGCTCCACAAAATACAGCGTAAATGCAGTCGTTTCCTTGACAGGGCAGGAGAAAAATGATATATAGGTTAGCGTCTGGAAAACTGTGGTTTCATTGAATTTGAGAAGGGGATGACGCAGCCTTGTCGGACAGGCTCAAGATCATTCTGACCATCCTGGTGGTGGGCGCCGTCACGGCGCTGGCCATCCTTCTGGTCAAGACGCCGGAAGCCCCCGCTCCCCAGTCCGAGGCAGCGCAGACCGCCGAAGCCGGTCCCGCTTTGCCCACAGACATGTAAATCGAAAAAAGGAAGGAGACCTGACCCATGACCAAGACCCTGAAGATGCTTATCAGCCTCATGCTCCTGGCCGCGATGCTCCTGAGCGTGGCGGTTCCGGCCCTGGCCGACGGTGAGAAGATCATCCGCACCGCCATCGCCGACGACCCGGAGGAGATGGACCCCACCCGCAACTCCTATTCCCGTTCCTCCCGCGTGCTGCAGAACCTCTTTGTGGGCCTGTATAAGCTGGGCGCCGACGGCCTGACCCTGGAGCCCGCCATGGCCGAGTCCGTGGACGTCTCCGAGGACGGCCTGACCTACACCTTCCACCTCCGCGAAGGCCTGAAGTGGTCCGACGGCTCCCCGCTGACGGCGGAAGACTTCGTCTTCTCCTGGCTGCACGCCCTGGATCCCATGTCCAAGTGCGCCTCCGACCTGTGGATCATCAAGAACGGCAAGGCCTACAACAGCGGCGAGTGCACCGCCGAGGAAGTCGGCCTGAAGGCGCCGGACGCCCTGACCTTTGAGGTTCAGCTGGAAAACAACACCCCCTGGCTGCTGGCCCTGACCGCCACCACCTCCTTCTTCCCGGTGAAGAAGGCCCTGGTGGAAGGCAACGACGCCTGGAAGAACGATTACGCCAACTATGTCTCCAACGGCCCGTTCATGCTGGTGGAATTCAGCTCCCTCAAGCGCCTGGTGATGAAGCGCAACCCCAATTACTATGACGCCGACAAGGTGAAGATCGACGAGGTCGACTTCCTGATCATCGGCGACTCCAACTCCGAGTTCACCGCCTACAACAACGACGAGATCAACGTCAGCTCCAACCTGAGCATCGCCGCCCTGGACCGCTATGAGAACACCGACGAGTTCCGGATCTCCTCCAAGGTCGGCATCCAGTACTGCGACTTCAACTGCGACCTGCCCGAGTTCTCCGACAAGCGCGTCCGCCAGGCCTTCGCCATGGCCATCAACCGCGAAGAGATGCTCGAGATGATGGACATCCTGGAGCCCGCGGTCTACGGCTTTGTGCCCTACGGCCAGCCCTCCCTCACCCAGCCCGGCGTCAGCTACCGCGACGTGGCGGGCGACATGTTCGAGGAGAACATCGAAAAGGCCCAGCAGCTGATGGCCGAAGCCGGCTATCCCAACGGCGAGGGCTTCCCCACCGTGGAGATCGTCACCAAGAACGACGAACAGCAGATGCTGATGGCGCAGATCCTCGGCGAATACTGGAAGACCAACCTGGGCGTCAACTATGTGACCAGCACCCGCGAGTCCTCCTCCTACTGGGGCGACCTGGCGGACGGCAAGTTCTCCGTGGACCGCAACGGCTACACCGTGGACTACACCGATCCCAGCGCCAACCTGAAGATCTGGGTCACCGGCTCCAACGCCTCCGAGAACCAGTGGGACGACCCGGTCTACGATGAGCTCTTCAACAAGACCCTCTCCATGACGGATCCCGCCGAGCGCGAAGCCGCCCTGATCGAGGCCGAGCGCTACCTGGCCGACCAGATGCCCGGCATGCCCGTCTACTCCTATGAGAACCAGTACCTGGTGAAGCCCTACATCACCGGCGTCACCTGCAACGCCATCGGCCACATCTTCTTCGAGTTCGCCGATATCGCGCAGTAACCCGATCCTTTCCCCGACAGACCGAGCCCCCACAGATCTTGTGTTTGTGGGGGCTTTGCTTGACAGGAGGCCTTCCCCATGGTATTGCTGCCTACCCCCAGGAAGATCACAGAAGCCGGCGGCGTCTTCCGCTTTGACGAGCAGACGCCCATCGTCCTGGTCCATACCCCGCCCGGAGTTTTCACCGCCGCAGGCATCCTGCGGGATGAAATCAAGGCCGCAACCGGCCTGCCCCTGGCCATTCTGCGCGGAAAAGGCTTCCCGGGAGCCATCGTCCTTCGCCTCTGCAGGGAAGACGCGCTGCCCGAAGGGGCCCAATACACCCTGGCCGTCACGCGGGACGGGGTGACCGTCTGCGCGGCCACGGAGGAAGCCCTGCAGTGGGGTGTGATGACCCTGACGCAGCTTGTGCGCCTGCACGGCACGGTATTGCCCTGCCTGCGCATCGGGGACGCGCCGGTCTTTGCGCGGCGCGGGTATTATCAGGACTGTTCCCGGGGGCGCGTCCCGACCCTGGAGCAGCTGAAGAAAACCGCGGACCTCCTGGCCCTGTTCAAGATCAACGAATGGCAGCTCTACGTTGAGCATACCTATCTTTTCAGGAACGAAAGCGAAGCCTGGCGCGGGGATACGCCGCTGACAGCGGAGGACATCCTGACCCTGGACGCCTATTGCCGGGCGCGGCATATCGAGCTGGTCCCTTCGCTGGCCTCCTTCGGGCACATGCAGCGGATCCTCGCCACCCGGACCCACGAGGCCCTTTGCGAGCTGCCCGGCTCCGACAGGCCGCGCTTCCGCCTGACAGACATGATGCTCCACCACACCCTGAACCCGGCGGATCCAGACAGCCTGCGCCTGGCTGTCGGGCTCATCGACGAATACCGCGCCTTGTTCTCCAGCAAACGCTTCAACATCTGCTGTGATGAAACCTTTGACCTGGGGAAGGGACGGTCCCGGGAATCCGGACAGGACCGCGAAACGCTGTACATCTCCTTTGTGGCCGCGCTGTGCCGCCACCTGCTGGACGAGGGCGTCACCCCGCAGTTCTGGGGCGACATCCTGCTGCGCCAGCCGGAGACCGCCCAGTGCCTGCCGGAAGGCGTGGTCTGCCTGAACTGGGGCTACAGCGCCCACGTGTCCGAGGACCAGGTCGCCGCCATCGCCGCCATGGGGCTCCCCCAGATGGTCTGCCCGGGCATCTCCGGCTGGAATCGCCTGATTCCCAACGCCGACTGCGCCTGGGCCAACATCCGCGCCATGGCCGCTCACGGGCTGAAATTCCATGCCCTCGGCCTGCTGAACACCGACTGGGGCGACTTCGGCCATCTCTGCGACCCGTCGCTGGCGGCGCCCTGGATTCTCTGCGGGGCGGCCTTCGCCTGGAACCCGGAAGCCATGAGCGATCAGACGGCTTTTGAGGCCGCCGCCGGGCGTCTTCTCTTCGGAGACCGGACCGGAACGGCGGTCCCGGCCCTCTCCCGCCTCGGCCGGTGCGCGCTCTACTCCTGGTGGGACGCGGTCTGCTGGGCGGAGGCCGAAGACCCGGAGGTCAAAAAGCGGCATCTCGGGCATTACGGTCCCGAAGATCTCCGGCGCGTGCAGGCGGAAGCCGATTCCGCCCTCGAGGCGCTCGGCAAGGCTGCCCCCTCCCTGAACGAAGCCGGCAAAGCCATGATCCACGCCGCACACCTGGCCGCGCGAGGCATCGACCTGATCAACCGCCTCGGCTTGTGCGCCGCCGGGCAGAATCCCGAGGACCGCTTTGCCCTGGCCGCGGCCCTGGAGACCTGGTTCCAGGCGTACAGCCGCCGCTGGCAGGAGGTCGCCCGGGAAGGGCAGCTGCGCGAAACCCTGCGGATCGTTGAGATTTGGGCCGACTGGCTCCGGGGCCGCGTGCGGGCGGATGTGCCCTCGACCCTGTGACCTGTCACAGCTGCAACATTTTCCGCTTTTCCTTGACCTGGCCGCCGGGCTGCGGTATCATCCAGGTGAACCGATCCAAAGGATGAGGAGGTGAACCCATGCAAACGAACCCAAAGCCCACCGTCCGGCGCGTTCTCCGCGCTATCCTGCTGACGCTGCTGCTGGTGGTGTTCGCCGTGGTGTTCTACATCTCCGTCATCCTTGCCAATCCCCAGGAGGAGGAGAATCCCATCCGCACGGACCCGCCGCTGGCCTCCGCCGCGCCGCCCGCGGAGATGCGCAGCGCCGCGGATCTTCCCGCCCTGCTGCAGAGCTTTCCCGGGCCGGTCCTCATGGCGTCCGACAGCCTGACCCTCATCGGCGGCGGGACGGAGGACGTCGCCGTTCCCGGTGGCTGGGCGCGGGTCCTGACCCTCCTGTACGAAAGCCCCGACGGGCACGAGCTGGCTGTCCGCAGCTTCTGGCCCGCGAGGTCCGAAGAAGCGCTGGATACGGCGGGCTGGCGGCTGAGCGCCATCGCCGGCCAGAGCGTAGCCGGCATGGAATCCCTGCGGCTGGAGAAGGGGGATCGCCTGCGGCTGCAGTGCCAGGGCGCGGACGCCCTCTACACCGTGGAGACGGACCGGGTCTCCGGCGAGGAACTGGCCGCCCTCCTGCAGCCCCTGCAGCTGGCGGAGCCCTGAAACGATTCCGAAAAAGCACCTTGCGGTCTGATTTGCCGCAAAGTGCTTTTCGCATGGAGTTGTTTACGGTTTGTCGGATTTGCGCTGTTCCCGGACATACTTGACCGCCAGGACCGCCAGCGCCAGCGCACCGCCGGCCGCCAGGGCGATCCATCCGAGCCACTGCTTCGGGCGGCTCTCCTCGACGGCTGCGCCGGCCGCTTCGGCTTCCTCCCCGGCCTCCGCCGGTTCGGTCTCGGCCTCGGGGGTCGGTTCCGGATCGGGCGCCTCTGTCGGTTCCGGCGTCGGCGTGAGGGTCGGCGCGGGGGTCGGCGCAAAGGTCGAGGTCGGGGCCGGGGCAGGGGTGGGCATCGGGGTGAACGCGGGCACGGCCAGGTCGAAGGCTTTCGCCTCCGGTTCTTCCGCCGAATAGGCGTTCAGCGCAAATGCGCCGTTGGTGTCCCACGCCGTCTCCTCTTCAAACGCCGTGTCCGTTTCCCAGTCCGCTTCCTCCGCGGCGGCAAACAGCGCTTCTTCGAATGCGCCGCTGTCGGCGGTTTCCGCGAACACCTCCGCTTCTTCTGCAGGCTCCTCGGCGGCCTCGTCCGCGCCGGACGCGAGCGCCTGCACCTCAGGCTGAGGCGTCGTCTCTTCGGCCTTCTTCGCAGCCACCGTCACCGCGGGCCGCATGGCAGCCGTGCGGGTCTTCGCCTTGTCAAAGGAATCCCAGGTCAGGAGGGTTCCGCCCAGCACCAGCAGGGCCAGCGCGGCGGTGGCGCCCCAGCGCATCCACTGCCGCCGGAAAGCGGCCATGGACAGCACCCGTTCTTTCTTTTCCTCTTTTTCCGGCGCCGCGGGGGCTTCCGCGCGGACCGCCTGCACCCACTGGCTGTGCAGGTCTTCCGGCATGGGCGGCGCATCGTCCCCGTTTCCCAGAAGCTCCATCAGCCCGGTCATGTCCCTGCGCAGGGCCGCGCAGTCCGGACATTCGGCTTCATGGCGGCGGAGCGCTTCCTCCTCCGCCGACGTGGCCTCCCCGTCCAGCAGTCTGTCGAGGAGGGCGCGGTATTCTTCACAGTTCATGCTTGACGTCCTCCTTTCACAGATTTGGACGCGGGAGCGCCGGGATTGTTCCCGTCTCCGCGCAATTCGGCCATGATTTCCCGCAGACGGTCCCTGCCCCGGCTCACCCGGCTCTTGACCGTCCCCAGAGAGATCCCCGTCATCTCGGCAATCTCCTCGTATCGCCTGCCCTCCACCGCAAAGAGCACCAGCGGCACCCGCTGTTCCTCCGGGAGCATGGACAGGGCTTTCCGCACCTGCTCGCGGCGGTCCTTCTCCTCCAGCGCCGTCTCCGGCGTTTGCGTCTGCGCCGGCGGATCGTACCCTTCCTCCCGCATGGCGTCCAGCGAAGTTGAAGGCCGCACGGCGCGGCGGCGGAGCAGGTCCTGGCAGGAGCGCACGGCGATGGCGTACAGCCAGGTGCTCAGCTGGGCTCTCGCCTCAAAGCGCCCGATGGCGCGCCAGGCTTTCAGCATGGTCTCCTGAAGGGCGTCCCGGGCGTCGTCCTCATTGCCGGTGACACGCCAGCACACACGCCAGAGCATGGTTTCGTAGGGCGTGACCAGCTGCTCAAAGGCCGCGGCGTCTCCCGCCTTTGCCTTGGCCAGCCATTGCTCTTCCACAGGCATTCCCTCCTTCCGGATAACAGAAGACGGCGGACTTTCGGATCCGCCGTCGGCATTCAGGATTCCAGGGCCAGGAGCTCCGCCGCGGCGCCGCCGCAGAGGCGGTCGGCCGTCTCCTCGCCGAACTTGTCCCGGAGCCATTCCCAGGCCCGCAGAACGTTGCACGGACGGCTGCTCACATTGTGGGCGTCCGAGGCCACCATGTCAATCAGGTCGCCCTCCAGGAGCTTCCGCTTCCACCGGTCGGTGAGGAAGCCCTGCTTTTCAAAGATCGTGCGGGCGTTCATCTGCATCAGCACGCCGAACTCGTCGCGCATTTCTTCCAGGAAGGCGATGTTCCGGGAGGCCTTGTAGCGCTCGACATGGGCGAAGATCACTGTCACGCCCTCGTTCCCCAGGAGCCTCGCCGCCTGGCGCATCGTATCCTCCGGCACGTCGTACCAGAATTCCGTCAGGACCACCCGCTGGTCGTTCAGGCGGGGGATTTTGCCCTCATGCAGCATCCGGGCGGCCTGGTCCGTGTAGAGGATCTCGCTCCCCGGATGCAGGGTGATATCCAGGTTCTCCTCCCGGATCGTGGCCTGGAGGCGATTCAGGTGATCCTCATAGCGCTCCAGGGGAAAAGGCGCTTCCCCGGGCGTGATGTGGGAGGTGCACACAATGTGCCGCACCTTGTTTTCCGCCGCCAGGCGGACCATGGCGCGGGCGTCCTCTTCGGTCTGCGCGCCGTCATCCACGCCCCAGACGACGTGGCAGTGCATGTCGACGATCATTTTTTGTCCTTGCTGTCGTCATGCTTGTAATAGCCGCTGGTGTAATGGTGATAATAGCCCTTGTTGTAATACTTCTTGGAGGAGATGGTGTCGAACTTCACCTTGTTGAGGATGCAGCCCAGGATGGGCTTTCCGCTCTGCTCCATCTGCTGCTTGCAGCCCTGGAGTTCCCGGAGGTGGGTCTTGGAGTACTCCACCACCAGCACCGTGCCGTCACAGCTGGCGGCGATCTCCGCCGCGTCGATGACCATGCCCACCGGCGGCGCGTCGATCAGCACCACGTCGAAATTCGCGGCCAGATCGTCCAGCATGGCGGTGAAATACTCCGAGTCGATCAGGGACATCGGGTTGGAGACGTCGCGCCCCGCCGGGATCAGGCAGGCGCCGTACAGGTTGGTCTCATAGAGGCAGTCGCTCAGGGAGCACTGTCCCACCAGGAAGTGTGCCAGACCCAGGAGCTCGCCGTCGGTCTCGATGCGGTGGCGCTTCACCAGGAAGGAGCGGCGCATGTCCGCGTCCACCAGCACGACCCGCTTGCCGCGGCGCGCCAGGTTCTGCATGATCTCCATGACCAGGAAGCTCTTGCCCTCGGACATGGTGTTGCTGGTAAAGACGATCTTCTTCAGGTTCCGGCCCGCGAAGGTCAGGTTGGTGCAGATGGTGTTGAGAGCTTCGGTGGCGGCGTAATCCAGGGGATCGATCTTGTTGATGGTGGCCTGTCTCATCTCCTCGCACCGCCTTTCTGCCCGGAGCTGCGGCTGCCCTTGCCGCTCTTGCGCTTCTTGTTCCTGCCGGAGGATTCCGCGTTCATGCCGGTGGCGGGCATCATGCCCAGCACGGGCAGGCCCAGGCGCTTCTCCAGCACCTCGGTGTTGCGGACACGGTCGTCCACGATGAACTGCACGATCACGACAACCGCCACCGCCAGCATCCCGATGACAAAGCCGAGGATGATGTTGCGGGTCTTGTTGGGCGACACCGGGATCGTCGGCACGCCGACCTGCTCCGCGCGCTCGAAGGTGCTGGGCTCGTCGGTGCGCATGACCTCCGCGATGAACTGCTGGGCGGCCTCGGCATAGGCGTCCGCCTTCCACATCGCGATCTGCGGATTCACGCTCGTCGCCGCGACGGTCAGGATGCGCGTGCCGTTCTGGTTGGTCACGTTCACCTTGACCTTGATGTCCTTCTCCGTGCACTCGACACCGTTTGCCTCGCACAGCTGCAGGAGCTTGTTCGTGGCGTTCTCCTTCACCGTGTAGGTGTTGAACACCTCAATATAGTCCTGCGCAAGGTTGGTGCTCATCTGCAGGTCCTGCAGGTTGATCACTGAGTCCTTGTTGTTGACGATGTACAGCTTGCTGGTCGCCTGGTAGGTCGGCTTGACAAACTGCAGGGTATAGACCCCCGCGATCAGCGCGCCCACCAGCGCGCCGATCACCAGCCAGCGCGCCTTTTCCAGCAGACGGTACAGAAGCTCCACCAGGTCGATTTCGGTGCCCTGGTCGTCCTTCTCCACCGGTTGGCTCCCCGCCACTGCCAAACGATTCTCGTTCGCCATCATATTCCTCCGCCTGTCGGGATCTGACATTTCCACGTTTTCGTGCCCGATGAAATGCGTGCACAAAAAACGGCTTGCCGGAATCCGGCAAGAAAGTATAACACAGAGAAAGGAAATGTGTCAATGCTTTTATCCGGCAAAAATGAGCGCCGAAAAACGCATGATGGCGAAGCTTGCATAACTGAAAGAACCGCCGGAAGGACGGCGGTTCCAGAGATGCGTTTCACGGCTCAGGGCTTGGCGGTGCCGCAGTTGGTGCAGAAATTCGATTCATTCTTCTGACCACATTGCGGGCAGGTCCATACCGCGGACTCCACGGGCCGGGCCGTGCCGCAGTCGCCGCAGAAATTGCCTGCGTTTTCTTTCCCGCACTGGGGGCAGACCCAGAGCTCCTGGGTTTCCGCTACCGCGGCTGCATCAGTTGCCGCAGGTGCTTCCTCGACAGGCGCATCCTCGGCGGGCGCTTCCTCGACAGGCGCTTCCTGAGCAGTCTCTTCCGGCGGCGCGATGTACGGGTCGCTCGCTGCATTCACCACCGAGATCCCGGCGTCCCACTGGGCCAGCTCCCGGAGACAGGCATCCTCATCGTCCCACCGAATATGAGACATGGTCGCGCGCATCTCGATCGTAATGTACAGCTGCTTTTCATATTCTTTAATGCCCGTCAAAAGCGTTGTGGCATACCAGCTGAAAATCCTTCCGTCTGTCTCCTCATTCGCGATATAGTATGTCCAGGTTCGCCCGGAGCTCAGCGTTTCGCGCCGCACGGGCTTCCCTTCTTTTTCCATGACAAGGGGATAAGGCAAAGTGTCCAGATAAATCTGCACATCAACATACTCGCCGCTTTTATAGGAATAAACACCCTTTACATCTCTGCGATCCACGTCGGTCACGATGAAAGATGCCGTCACTTCCGCACCATCCACTACATCCGTGCGGGCCGGGAACACAAACCGGCACAGCTTTTTATCGTTGTCCACCAGGAACTTGATCCCGGAGAACCGATCTTCGCTCCAATACAGGCCCTTTCTCTCCTTGTGCATCTGACCTTTCACGCGCTCAATTTCATTCATGATGGCGTCGGAAAGGGTCTGTACGCGCACGGACTGGGATTCTTCATTCTTCAGGTAATCCAAAGATACCCGAATATAAAGCTTTGCTGTGTTCCCCATGGCTCTGGCGTTGAACATTCCATAAGCATCGTTGAACTTCGGGTCAATATAGGCCGCAGTCCCATTTTTGCCATCCAGCAAGATATATTGCTTCTCCACATTCTTCAGGAAGACTTCGTATGGTCTGTTATCAAACAGCTGATAACTGTATTGGATTTTGTTTATTGCGTCAAGATAATGGACACAATTATTTCCAATCTCTTCAGGCAAAGCGCCTTCCGGGCTGGGAAAGCACAGAAACGAAAGGCCGTTGTACTTATCACCAAATGATTCATACGCATTATATGGAATCAGGCAAACTTCGGGATACACCTCCAGCGGCAAGTATTCTGCCATCGAATATTTGCTTGGCGACGGCAGATAACGAATCGTCATCGGCGTCTCCGCCATGGCTCCTGCCATCGGCATAAGCAGCATCACGATTGCCAGCAGTGACAGTACCTTTTTCATGGTTTCTCCTTCTTTCTCGTGTATTCCGGGAATGATTTGATGAAATTTATTATAGCACCAGGCAGGCATTTATACAAGCCTGCAGCGGCAGATTCGCTTTTCTTGCGTCTTGTCACAGGAATAAACGCACGAAAAAACGCAGGCAAACCCGGCTCGCGCGCTCCGTGTCCGGAATATTATAGAGGTATCTGTATTGGTTGTGAAAAAATAAGCCAAACCCCTCTCAAAAAGCCTTGACAGAGCGATGTGAAAACTGTAAAATATTTTTGATCGGCTGAAGGCGAGTCTTTCACTCGGCCCCGGCTGTTTTCCATAGACCTTCTGTCTGACTTCCGCGCGCGTGCGAACGCGCCGCTCATCGGCCCGGGATCCCTCCCGGCGCAGTGAAAATCGCAGGAACCCGGCATCCATCGTTTTTTCGCGGGCTCCGGCCATGTCCGCCGTTGGGGCATGGCGCAGCAATTTTGTGGTATTCGACAGCCCGTTTTCGGGGGCGTCCTTGCAAAGCAGCCCAGCCGTGGCGGTTTGACCGCGACGGTTTTTGCCGGTCCAGTCAATTTAAATATAAAGGAGGGAAACGCATTGGAATGGCTTTGGATCATCCTGGCCCTGCTGGGCGGCGCGGGTATCGGCGGCTATATCGGATACCAGTACCGCAAGCAGGCCACCGAAAAGAAGATTCAGCGCACCGAGGAGCTGGCCACCCGGCTCTACGATGACGCGGTCCGCAAGGCGGATGAATACAAAAAAGAAAAGATCCTTGAGGCAAAAGAAGAAATCCTGAAGGAAAAAGCCGAGAGCGATCGCGAAAAGGCCGAAAACGACAAGGAAATGCGGGAACGCCGCGCGGAAGTGCAGCGTTCGGAACGCCGCATCATCCAGCGGGAGGAGACGCTCGACAAGAAGTCGGACAACCTCGAGTCCCGCGAGGAGAGCCTGAACAAGCGGGAAGAGGGCCTCAACCAGCGCATGGCCGACATCGGCAAGCTGGAGGAGAAAGCCCAGGAACTGGTCAACCGTCAGGAGGGCGAACTGGAACGGATCGCTTCCCTGTCCCAGGACGAGGCCAAGCAGCTCATCATCGAGCGCGTGCAGAAGGAAGCCTTCCACGACGCCGCGGCCTCCGTGCGCGACATTGAGGCGAAGGCGAAGGAAGAGGGCGAAAAGAAAGCCCGGAACATCATCGCCCTGGCCATCCAGCGCTGCGCCGCGGACCATGTGGCGGAGACCACGGTCTCGGTCATCAACCTGCCCAACGACGACATGAAGGGCCGCATCATCGGCCGCGAGGGCCGCAACATCCGCGCGCTCGAGACCGCCACGGGCGTCGAGCTCATCATCGACGACACCCCCGAGGCCGTCATCGTCTCCGCTTTCGACCCGGTGCGGCGCGAGATCGCGCGCCTGGCGGTGGAGCACCTCATCATGGACGGCCGCATCCATCCCGCCCGCATCGAGGAAGTGGTGGAGAAAGCCCGGAAGGAAGTGGATCAGCAGATCCGCGAGGCCGGCGACAATGCCCTCTTCGAGACCGGGATCAACAGCATCCATCCCGAGCTGGTCAAGCTCCTGGGCCGCCTGAAGTTCCGCACCTCCTACGGCCAGAACGTCCTGAAGCACTCCATCGAGGTCAGCCATCTGGCGGGCCTGATGGCCGCCGAGCTCGGCGCGGACGTCCAGCTCGCCAAGCGGGCCGGCCTGCTGCATGACATCGGCAAGGCCGTGGACCACGAGGCGGAGGGCACCCACGTGACCCTCGGTGCCGAGCTGGCCCGGAAGTACCGCGAGAGCCCCGACGTCATTCACGCCATCCTGGCGCACCACAACGACATCGAGCCCCAGACCGTCGAGGCTGTGCTGGTGCAGGCCGCCGACGCCATCTCCGCCGCGCGCCCCGGCGCCCGCCGCGAGAGCATCGAGAACTACATCAAGCGTCTCGAAACCCTCGAAGCCATCGCCACCAGCTTCGACGGCGTCGAAAAGTGCTACGCCATCCAGTCCGGCCGCGAAGTCCGCATCATGGTCAAGCCCGACGACGTCACCGACGAAGGCACCCGCGTCCTCGCCCGCGAGGTCGCCAAGCGCATCGAGAAGGAAATGCAGTATCCCGGCCAGATCCGCGTGAACGTCATCCGCGAGACCCGGGCCACCGAATACGCGAAATAAACCACGGTAACCGAAAACCGCCGGTCACGATCGATCGGCGGTTTTCGGTTGCCTGTGTTTACGCCTGCGCGGCCTTCCGCAGGGCTTCTTGCGCGTCCAGGCGCTCCCAGGGCAGATCCAGGTCTGGCCGGCCGAAATGGCCGTAGGCGGCGGTCTGGCGGTAGATGGGGCGGCGCAGGTCAAAGCGGCGGATGATCGCCGAAGGCCGGAGATCAAAGGTCTCCGCCACGGCGGCGGCCAGCTTCTCGTCGGGAAGCGCGCCGGTGCCGAAGGTGTCCACCCGCAGGCTGACGGGACGCGCCACGCCGATGGCGTAGGCCAGCTGGATCTCACAGCGCTTCGCGAGGCC
>OCTX014548588.1_pt1 | contig 14424 bp, 8 predicted proteins | sample 1539691 | NCBI WGS metagenome assembly OCTX01 (sample SAMN02144231, study PRJEB22623) | gut metagenome | biome: sheep rumen | host: Ovis aries | place: New Zealand | reverse complement strand
GACGAATACTATCTCACCGCATCAAACAGCAACGACCTCATAAAGATAACGCTGAAGAAACAGGGACGCACACTGAAGGGAACAGCAAAGAAAGAACTGCAGAGCATGCCTGTTAGCGTAAGTTACTAACCGCCGACATCCTCTTATATAATATAATAAGGTATAAAAAAGGAGTTACGGAACGACGTTGGATTTCATCCGACCTTTTCTCGCCAAGGCATAACTCGAATAAAATCGGTTCTGCTCTTATGGCTTAAAGAAAACGTTGGATTTCATCCGACCTTTTCTCGCCAAGGCATAACTCGAATAAATTCGGTTCTGCTCTTATGGCTTAAAGAAAACGTTGGACTTCATCCGACCTTTTCTCGCCAAGGCATAACTCGAATAAATTCGGTTCTGATCTTATGGCTTAACGAAAACGTTCTGCAACTCCTTTTCTTGTCATTTGTACCCACTCGCATTGCAATAGATATCAAACGGGGAGACAATGTTAATAACTTTGTTGAACAAAGTTAATAAGATTGTCGGACAAAGTTAATAAGATTGTTGAACAAAGTTATTAACTTTGTTATCCCGCTTGTATCTAACTGAAAACCAAGTAGATACAGACGGCGTTCTCTGGGGTGTCTCCTTACAATGGGAAATGGCATTAAAAACAAGCCAAACAACATTCAAATAATGGCTGTAACATCAAAAAAAAGTGTGCTCACATATAATTTGTCAATTATAATTTGTATCTTTGTGCGCAGAACGAACTAAAAACCTAAAGATATGCTGGATAAAGAACGGGGGCTATATGTAGCCCATTGCTCGGCAGGACCGCTGAGCATCATTGGTAAGATGGCTAACAGGCACGGACTGATTGCCGGTGCCACGGGTACGGGAAAAACCGTTACGCTGCAGGTGTTGGCAGAGACATTCTGCCAGGCAGGCGTTCCTTGCTTCATGGCCGACATGAAGGGCGACCTCTCTGGCATCAGCCAGGCGGGCCGACTGAGTGGTTTCATTGAGAAGAGGATGCCCGAATTCGGCATCGAGAACCCGCAGTTCCAGGCTTGTCCCGTGCGTTTCTTCGACGTTTACGGCGAGCAGGGACATCCCATGCGCGCCACCGTAAGCCAGATGGGACCGCAACTGCTGAGCCGTCTGCTCGGCCTCAACGAGACACAAGACGGTGTGCTGAACATCGTTTTCCGCATCGCCGACGAGCGAGGACTGCTCATTCTCGACATCAAAGACCTGCGCTCGATGCTCGACTATGTGTCGAAGAACGCCAAGGAATACACCTCGACCTACGGAAACATATCGGCTCCGTCGGTGGGTGCGATACAGCGCGCCATACTGCAACTTGAGGCACAGGGGGCAGACAAGTTCTTCGGCGAGCCATCGTTCGACATTCAGGACCTGCTGCAGCAAGAGGGCGGCAAGGGAGTGATGAACGTTCTGGCTGCCGACAAACTGATGATGCAGCCGAAACTCTACTCCACTTTCCTGCTGTGGCTGCTCTCCGAACTCTACAGCACGCTGCCCGAGGTGGGCGATATGGAACTGCCAAAACTGGTGTTCTTCTTCGACGAGGCCCACATGCTGTTCGAGGACACGTCGAAAGCGCTTGTTGACAAGATTGAGCAGGTGATCCGACTCATCCGAAGCAAGGGAGTGGGCATCTACTTCGTTACCCAGAGTCCTACCGACATTCCCGAGAACATCCTCGGACAGTTGGGCAACCGCGTTCAGCACGCACTGCGCGCTTACACGCCAAAGGACCAGAAGGCAGTGAAGACTGCCGCCGACACCTTCCGACCAAACCCCGACTTCAAGACCGACGAGGCCATTACCAACCTCGAGACGGGCGAGGCTCTCGTGTCGTTCCTCGACGAGAAGGGTGCGCCAAGCATTGTTGAGCGCGCCAAGATATTGTTCCCGCTGAGCCAGATAGGAGCCATCGACACCGGTCAACGCAGCCAGATAATGCGCCAGAGCCGACTGGCAGGCAAGTACGACACGCCGATTGACCGCGAGAGCGCATTCGAGGTGCTCATGGCTCAGGCCGAGACAGAGCGCAAAGCAGCCGAACAGGCACAGGCAGAGGCTGAACAGACAAAGGCACAAGAGGCTGAGGAGAAGGCCAAAGACAAGGATGGAAAGAAGAAGAGCCTTTGGGCGAAAATATGGAAAGCCATCGTCACCGCCGTCACCGCCACCATTGCCACCATCATAGGCACCAAGATTTCGGACACGGTGACGGGCAAGAAGTCGCGCAAGTCATCGACATCGGCAACAGGACGCGTGGTGAAGAACGCCACCAGTGCCGCCACACGCACCATCACCCGCGACATTCTGGGCAATCTTATGAAATAAGCACACCCCTCCTATCCCCTGAACTCCAGCGGGGTCATGCCCGTGAGACGGCGGAAATACTTGGAGAAGAATGACGGATTGGGAAATTTCATCTCATCGGATATCTGCGCCACACTCTTGTTTGTGTGGCGCAGTTCTATTTTTATGCGCGTGACGAGGGCGCGGTCTATCCATTCCTTTGCCGTGATGCCACTTGCCTGACGCACCACGGTGCCGAGATAACGCTCGGTGAGACACATCTTCGAGGCGTAGAATGCCATGTGATGCTGTTCCACAGCGTGCTGGTTGATGAGGTAGATGAAGCGGTCGAAGATGGTCTGCTCGCGCGATTGCAAGCCCTGTTGCTGGTCGGCAAGGCGGCGGAAGAGCGAGTCGTAATGGTGCATCTGCGCTGCCACAAGACTGCTGACGAGCGCGCGGTTGTAGTCTTGCTGATGAACCACATGCCACAGTGTCTCAATGATTTGCATGGCGGTGGCGATGTCCGCCTCGGATGCAGGCAACTGGAAGTCGCGCACCTGACCATTGAAAGCCGCCGGCCACTGTCCCGGTGCGAAAGGCATGGGGAAGTCGGGCGACAAGCCGAAACCGTAAATCTCCACATCGTCGGTGATGCTTATGGGATTGATTATCGAACCAGGCCCAATGAACACCAGCGTACCTGCCTTGACATGCTTTTCAACAAGATTGAAACTGGCATGTATCTCACCTTTTATTATGACTCCCAGCCGGTGGTCGTTGATGCTGAAGGGCGGCTGCTGCTGTCTGACAATCCTGAAGATGTTATGGTCGCCATGAATTATGGCAAACTCGTTGTTGAAGAATATGCTGTCGCGCACCTGTCTGAGGTGTGGCTCTATAAGGTCGCGCATTCGCGACAGACTCATCAGTTTCGGTTGCTTGTTCATGTTTCTTTTGTATAGAATTACGATGCAAAGATAGTAAAATACAGCGAATTATCTCTCTTTTTGTACACAAATCGAACAAAAAGAACATTTCTCCATATCTTCGGATAGCACTGGTTAGTGATATTCTCCTTACCTTTGCTGCGTAAAAACAAAGTAACGCGAGATGAAGAAACTGTTATTACTACTGATGCTGCCCCTGTCGATGCAAGCGCAGACCTTGCAGGAATGTCAGGAGGCGGCAGAACATAACTACCCGCTGATACGTCAGTATGACCTGATAGCGAAAACCACCCAACTGACGGTGGAGAACATCGGGAAGGGATGGCTGCCACAGGTGTCGGCGTCGGCCCAGGCTACACTGCAGAGCGACGTAGCATCGTGGCCCGAGCAGATGCAGTCGGTGTATCAACAGATGGGTCTGGACATGAAAGGTCTTAGGAAAGACCAGTACAGGATAGGCATAGACATCAACCAGACAGTCTATGACGGCGGCATGATACGCAGCCAGGAAGAGATAGCGCAGCGACAGGGTGCCGTCGAGGAGGCACAAACAGAAGTCACGATGTATCAGGTGCGCAGCAGGGTCAACGAGATGTACTTCGCCCTACTCCTGCTTGACGAACAGATAAGGCTGAACACCGACCTGCAAGAACTGCTTTCGTCGAGCGAGAAGAAACTGGAGTCGATGTTCAAGCACGGGACTGCTGCCCAGAGCGACTATCTTAGTGTAAAGGCAGAACGCCTGAATGTGGTGCAGCAGGCAACGAGTCTGCAGTCGCAAAGGCGCACTGTGGCGATGATGCTCAGCACATTCTGCGGAATTGATGTCCAGCAAGTGCAGAAACCCGTTCCGTATGCTGCTACGCCATCGCAGCAAAGCGTGCAGAGACCAGAACTGAAGGTCATCGAGGCCCAGATGCGACTGGCTGACGCACAGGAGAAGTCGCTCGATGCCGCACTCCTGCCCAAGATAGGTGTCTTCGCACAGGGGTTCTATGGCTATCCCGGTTACAACATGTTCGACGACATGATGCACCACCGCTGGTCGCTCAACGGCATGGTGGGCGCACGTCTGACATGGAACATCGGAGCGCTATACACACGCAAGAACGACAAGGCAAAGATACAGTTGCAGCGCGACATGGCAGCCACCAGCCGTGAGGTGTTCCTCTTCAACAACAGTCTGGAGCAGATGCAGCAGTGCGAGAACACGCAGCGCTATCGCCAGTTGATGGCAAACGACGAGGAGATTATAGCGCTGCGCTCGTCTGTAAGGAAGGCGGCAGAGTCGAAACTGGCGCACGGCATCATCGACGTCAACGACCTGCTGAAGGAAATCAACGCGGAGAACAATGCCCAGGTGCAACGCTCCATCCACGAGATTGAGATGCTGAAAGAAATGTATAACATGAAGATTACAACAAACAATTAATCGCGATATGAACAAGACGTTAACCATAATGTGCATGGCAGCGTTACTGGCTGCGTGCAACTCTGACAAGAAGGAATATGATGCCACAGGAACGTTCGAGGCAACCGAGACTACGGTGTCGGCAGAACAGAGTGGCACATTGCTTAACTTCGCTCTGGAAGAGGGCGACGACATCGAGGCAGGACAGGAGATAGGACTGATAGACACCACACAGATATGGCTGAAGATACGTCAGACAACGGCAACGAAGGCGGTATATCAGAGCCAGAAGCCCGACCTGCAGAAGCAGATTGCCGTGACACGTCAGCAACTGGCAAAGGCTAAGACAGAGCAACAACGCTATCGCGAACTGGTAAACGACGGCGCGGCACCTGCCAAGATGCTCGACGATGCCACAAGTCAGGTACAGGTGTTGCAACGACAACTCGATGCACAGGTGTCAACTCTCAACACCCAACTTTCAACTCTCAACTCTCAGATGTCGGCAACAGACGTGCAGTCGAGCCAGTTGCGCGACCAGTTGCAGAAGTGTCACATCAAGTCGCCAGCGGCAGGCACAGTGCTCGAGAAATATGTTGAGCGCGGCGAGTTTGTCGCTCCCGGCAAGCCGCTCTTCAAGATGGGCGAGGTGAAGCAGATGTTCCTGCGTGCATACGTCACCTCGGCTCAGTTGCAGAACATCAAGACAGGGCAGGCAGTGAAGGTGTATGCCGACTATGGCAACGGACAGAAGAAGGAGTACGACGGCACCATCAGTTGGATATCCAGCCGCTCGGAGTTCACTCCCAAGACCATCGTCACCGATGACGAGCGTGCCGACCTTGTGTATGCCGTGAAGATTGCCGTGAAGAACGACGGCTATATTAAAATTGGTATGTATGGTGAAGTGAAATGGTAAATGCTATAGAGGTTCATAAAGTGTCTAAGTCGTACGGGCGGGTGAAGGCGCTCGACGATGTTTCTTTCGCCGTCGGCAAAGGCGAGGTCTTCGGACTCATCGGTCCCGACGGAGCAGGGAAGACGTCGCTCTATCGCATCCTGTGCACCCTGCTGCTCCCCGATGCAGGCACCGCCAGCGTTGAGGGCTACGACACTGTGCGACAAATGAAGGAGATAAGGCGGCGGGTGGGTTACATGCCAGGCAAATTCTCGCTCTATCAAGACCTTACGGTGGAGGAGAACTTGAAGTTCTTCGCCACACTCTTCGGCACTACTGTCGAGGCAGGATATGACAGCATCAAGGCCATTTACCAGCAGATAGAGCGCTTCCGCAACCGCAGGGCAGGTGCGTTGTCGGGCGGAATGAAGCAGAAACTGGCCCTTTGTTGTGCCTTGGTGCACAGTCCCAGTGTGCTGTTCCTTGACGAGCCTACCACCGGTGTCGATCCCGTTAGCCGCAAGGAGTTTTGGGACATGCTGGGCACGCTTAGGGAGCGAGGCATCACCATCGTTGCATCCACGCCCTATCTTGACGAGGTGCGCCGTTGTGACCGCGTCGCCTTCCTCGACCAAGGGCACATCAGGGGCATCGACACGCCAGAAGTGATATTGGAGCAGTTTAAGGACGTGTTCAATCCTCCTGGCATAAACAAGGCTGAAACAAGCCCCCTGTCTCCCTACTCTCAAGATGACAATGTCATCGAAGTAAACCACCTTGTAAAAGCCTTCGGCACTTTCCATGCCGTCGATGACATCAGTTTCAGCGTGAAGCGGGGCGAGATATTCGGTTTCCTGGGTGCCAACGGTGCCGGAAAGACCACCGCCATGCACATGCTGACAGGACTCAACCAGCCCACCAGCGGCACTGGTACGGTGGTGGGATACGACATACGCACCGAGCACGAGCAGATAAAGAAGCACATTGGCTATATGTCTCAGCGTTTCTCGCTCTATGAGGACCTTACCGTAAGCGAGAACATACGTCTCTTCGCCGGCATCTACGGCATGAAGGGCAAGGACATTGCACGCAAGACAGACGAACTGCTGGAGCGGTTGCAGTTCGCTGAGCACAAGAACGACCTCGTGTCATCGCTGCCCTTAGGGTGGAAACAGAAACTGGCATTCTCTGTCGCCATCTTCCACGAGCCTGGTGTGGTGTTCCTTGACGAGCCTACAGGAGGCGTCGATCCCGCCACGCGCCGCCAGTTCTGGCAACTGATTTACGACGCTGCCAGCCGTGGCATCACGGTGTTCGTCACCACTCACTACATGGACGAGGCGGAATATTGCGACCGCATATCCATTATGGTTGACGGAAAGATAAGCGCCATCGGCACACCCGACGAACTGAAGCAGCGCTTCCAGCAGCCCGACATGGACCATGTGTTCACACATCTGGCAAGAAATGCCAAGAGAGCGGATAATTGATAATGGATAATTGACATCAACGATGAAACAGTTCTTCAGTTTTGTACAGAAAGAGGCACGTCACATCCTGCGCGACCGCCGCACCATGCTCATTCTCTTCGGAATGCCTGTGGTGCTGATGCTGCTGTTCGGCTTCGCCATCACCACCGACGTGAAGAACGTAAGGACAGTGGTGGTCACCTCGCAGATGTCGCCGCAAAACCAACAGGCCGTGGAACGACTGGCTGCCTCTGAATATTTCACCATCGTAGCCACTGCTCCCACACCGAAGGACGCAGAACTGCTGATAAGGCACCAGAAAGCAGACCTTGCAATAGTCTTTGCACCTAAATGCGCTGGTGTTCAGTTCATTGTTGACGGTGCCGACCCCAATATGGCGCAGCAGTGGACCAACTATGCACAATCCATCATTACGCAGCCCTCTGAAGGCACGTACAACTCTCTCCACTCCACCCAAAAGTCCGCATCGCCCACAGGAGAGAGGTTGGGGGTGAGGCTCCTCTACAATCCGCAGATGCGCTCGGCATACAACTTCGTGCCAGCCATCATGGGTATGCTGCTGATGCTCATCTGCGCCATGATGACCTCTATATCCATAGTGCGCGAGAAGGAGCGAGGCACCATGGAGGTGCTGCTCGTCTCGCCTGTGCGCCCGCTGATGGTGGTCGTTGCGAAGGCCGTGCCCTATCTGGTGCTGGCAATAGCCATCCTCGCCACCATACTTCTCATGGCCCGTTTCGTGCTCGGCGTGCCGCTTGCAGGCTCGTTGTTCTGGATTGTCGCCGTGAGCATACTCTATATCCTGCTTGCCCTCTCGTTAGGACTGCTCATCTCGAACATCGCCAAGATGCAACTTGTGGCGTTGTTGCTCTCCGCTATGGTGCTGCTAATGCCCGTAGTGATGCTCTCCGGCATGCTGTTCCCCGTGGAGTCGATGCCTAAGATACTCCAGTGGGTGGCGGCAGTGGTACCGCCTCGCTACTACATCGAGGCGATGCGCAAACTGATGATTATGGGTGTCGGCATCGGCGAGGTCGCTCGTGAGGTAACGGTGCTCGCCGCAATGACCGCCTTGATTCTCACCATTGCGCTGAAGAAGTTTAAGGTGAGACTGGAGTAATGACCCACCAAAGTCCCAAAGGGAAAGACGTTTAGACAGATACTGAGCGAATTATAACAATAAAGAATATGACTGATAAAACAGCAGGAAATGTAACCAAACATTCCTCCCGTTGGGAGGGCTTGGGCGGACTTTCATTTCTCATACATAAGGAGTTCCTTCAGATACGGCGCAACGCATTCCTGCCCCGCCTCATCATCATGTTCCCCATCGTCATCATGTGCGTGATGCCGTGGGTGATGAGCATGGAGGTGAAGAACATACGCGTCAGCGTCGTAGATAACGACCGCACGACACAGTCGCAAAGACTCGTGCATGCCATCGAGGCCTCGCGCTATTTCATCTTCTGCGGCCAGAAGCCATCCTATCAGGCAGCGCTTGCAGAGGTGGAGAAAGGCGATGCCGACATCATACTTGAGATTAAGGACGGTCGCTATCTCATTGCTGCCAATGCCGTCAACGGCACCAAGGGAGGCATGGGCTCGGCATATCTGTCAAATATTATAGTTGACGAGTTGACAAGTAAACAAGTTGACGAGTTGTCAGGTAAACAAGTTCTTTGCAAGCAAAGCGCCCCTTCGGGTCGAGCGGGCAAGTTGGCAACCCTTAACCTCTATAACAAACATCAAAACTACAAACTGTTCATGATTCCTGCCCTGCTGGCCATTGTGATGATGCTGATGACGGGATTTTTGCCAACGCTAAACATCGTTGGCGAAAAGGAGGCGGGCACCATCGAGCAAATGAACGTCACACCAGTGTCTAAATGGGCGTTCATACTGTCGAAACTCATCCCCTACTGGCTCATTGCCATCTTCGTGGTCACCGTCAGCCTTGTCCTTGCATGGGCTGTTTATGGCATCACGTGCGCCGGCTCGCTGCTCTGGGTTTATGTGCTGGCAATGCTTCTTGCACTGTTCTTCTCGTCGCTCGGGCTCATCATCAGCAACTACAGCGACACCATGCAGCAGGCCATCTTCGTGATGTGGTTCTTCGTGGTGTGCATCATGCTGCTCAGCGGCCTCTTCACACCCACCCGCTCCATGCCCTGGTGGGCGTACCTCACCACATACGTCAATCCCATGCACTATTTCATCGATGCCATACGCACCGTCTTCATCCGTGGCGGCGGCTTCACGGCAATAGCCCATCAGTTGCTTGCCCTCGCCATCATCGGCATCTTCATGAGCGGATGGGCAGTAGCAAGTTACAAGAAGAATTCATAACAGACTCCTGTTATGCCGAAAAACCACACTAATCATCTTTTTTGGCGTAAACGTTTGCGTAATAAAAGAAAAAACTTTACCTTTGCAGCGACTAAACACCTAACAATTACATAATTAATAGTACATACTTACAAATAACGACAATGAATAATACTAACTTTAAAACCTTTAAAACGACAATTATTCTCGTTTTACTATTGGTGTGCAATTATGCAGTTGCACAAACCTACCCTCTTTCTGACGAGGATTTGGCAGCAAAAATAGCAGCCAAAGAACAAATAACTGATGTGCCCACCATCTACATCACAATTCCTGACGTTGGCACTAATGGCATTGCAACAGACCTGGAGTTAAACAACCAACTAAAGAAGAACAATGACGACACCGATTATCACGATGCTACAATACAGGTTGTTGACCTTAGTGGCACTCTTGAAAACTTTACAGACGACGGACTGCAGATAAAGGTTCGCGGCAACTCCACTGCCTTGCCTGGCGGCGGCAAGCGCCCTTACCGTCTGAAGTTTGCGAAAGACAAGAAAGATGAAGCGGGAAATGTAATAGAGACTCACAAGCACGACCTGCTTGGAAGCGGTTACAAGAAACGCAACTGGACATTGCTCGCCAACACCTTCGACCCGACAATGATGCGCAATGCCATCACATATCACATTGGCAAATACATAGGCATGCCTTTCTGCCCAGGATATAAGTTCGTCGATTTGGTTATCAACGGCAACTATCGAGGAACTTACCAGGTATCCGACCAAGTTGAAGTGGGCAGCCACCGAATTGACATTGACGAAGACAATGACTGGTATTTGGAATATGTTAATTGGGACACAATGGCTGAAGAACCATATGTTGGAGACGGAACCATGATTGTTTGCATAAAGAACCCAGAGTATAGTGCAACAAAAGAAGCAGAGCAACTGGCTCAACTCAAGGATGACGTGAAGACATGGAGCACTGCATGGGAGAATGCTTTCCAGTCAAGCAGCAAAACGTCTGGATGGCAGGCGTACAACGACGTGGAGTCGATGGTGCGCTTCTATATAGGAATAAATCTTACGGGTGACTACGACGGGTGGTTCGTATTTAAGGGCTACCGCACTCCTACAGGTCCATTCTTCTGGGGACCGCTGTGGGACAAAGACCTGGCCTATGACAACTGTCAGTGGCTTCCGGCAAACGGCAACGAAATGCTTGTTGAAGAGTACAATAAAAGTAACTTGGACGGAAACATACAGAAACTATGGACCAATCATATATTCATTCCCCTGGTTAAAGACAAAATAGACGCTCTCGTGACCGACGGAATATATGAGAAACTTTCAGCCGACATAGACAATATCCAAGAGACACTCAAGAACACCCAAAAGCAGAACTACAAGAAATGGAACATCCTGGATAGTAATTCGGGAAAGACAAGGACTTCCACAGACTATTCTCAATATGTAGAAGAACTGGACACCTACATAAAAAACAGAGTAGAGTGGTTGCAGGGTAAAATAAACACCTTGTACGAGAACTTGCCAGAACCGACGGCTTCAACATATAATACAGAAAACTATTGGTGGGGCACAGGACAGACATTAAACACCATTCAAAACGTAACAATGGTCAACCGCTCATTCACCACCGGCGAATGGAACACCTTCTGCCTGCCCTTTGATGCTTCACAGGAGCAAATGGAGGAAGCACTGGGATGCCAGTATGAACTGAAAGTACATTCTGGAATGGACAGAGACGAGACAACCATGCTTTTCACCACACCCGAAACCCTTGATGTCACCGGGGGCATACCATACTTGATAAAGCCGCTGACTCAGGTAAATGCCACCATTTGCTTCAACGGAGTCATCCCTTCAGAAAATGTCAACAACGGAACATACGCATACAACGGCAAACTGGTTACCTTCGACAACAAGCACTTCTTCGGAGCATCGCTGTACCATGGGTATGAATTAAGCACATCAACAGACTATATTTTCAATAACGACATTTACACTGACAACGCTTCGCTGACAAAGACAACCAAAGACAACCAAAGCGGCTGTCGTGCATACCTCCGTGTTCCCGAAGGAGAGACACCTGCTATCAGTTTCACGGCAAAAGAAGATGTCTCTTGCGTCTTCGATGCCAACAATAGCACCGACAACTATAACGATTATATAGTAGGCGGAAAGCAATGGGATGTGACTATCAACAACCGCACATTCAACAATGCTTACTGGAACAGCCTTTCGCTGCCTTTCGACGTTAGCATGGAAAAGGTGAAGGAAGTGTTCGGTGACGGTACTGAGGTTGTGGAATTTGGAACTTTCGCCAATAACCAGATGACATTCACCACCGTGACAGGCAATCTCATTGCAGGCAATCCATACTTCATTAAGCCAGCAAATACTGTTGTTAACCCTGTGTTCAATGGAGTGGAAATAGCAATGGTCAATGGTGGCAACAGTGTTGCCATAGGTTCTGTTGGTTCGTTCACAGCAAACCTGCGACCGGTTACACTGAAGACCGATGGCACAGAACTGTACCTCTCCACCTCGGGCAGACTTTCCAAACCATCGGCAAGTACAAGGAACTTCTCTGGAACTCGTGCATTCTTCACCGTCAACGACGCAAATATGGCAAAGCAAATTTCCATCGTGATGGACGGTGAGACCTCCAGTATCAGTTCTATAGAGACAGAGGAAACACAATTCTCTATCTACAACCTCAACGGTCAGCGAATGGAAGGCAAACTGCCTAAAGGCATCTACATCGCAAACGGAAAGAAAATCATTATCAAATAAACAAAAAACTATCTGGAACGCGGGTGTTACCGCCCGCATATTATGATAAAAATGAACAACAATGAAAAAACAATATAAAACACCTGTTACAGGATTCGTGCAACTGAGCACAAACGGCAAACTGATGGATTTCGTCATCGACGACCCCTTCGGCAATCTCGGCAGCGGAGAACCTGCTGCGGCAAAGGGGAATGGTGACGTTATAACAGAAGAAGAATACGAAGAAGAAAGTACCGAATTAAAAACAAAAGATACGGCATTCATGCAAAAGAAACACTTCCGTTCAGTGTGGGAAGACTGACCACCTTTTCTTGCTACATAATGCAGAGCGGTGTTCCAAGCCACTGTTTGCACGAAAATGGCGGCAATGATAGACCTCAAATAACGATGGGCAGAAAGCCCAGAAAGCACAATTCGTAACTCACTGAACCACAAACGGTTTTCCAACTTATGCCAAACTGCGGAGTGATTAGGGCCTAATCACTCCGCGATTGATGCCTAAACGGAGAGTGATTAGACCCTAATCACTCCGCAGTTTGTATCGAGTAAAAGGGCAAAAGTAAAAAGGTAAAAGAACAAAAGTAAAAGGTAAAAAAGTAAAAAGGTAAAAAGGTAAAAGGGTAAAAGAGCAAAAGTAAAAAAGTAAAAGGGTAAAAAGGTAAGAATTATAAACTTACACCTTCAGAAACAAACATCCCTCCCTTTGGGAGGGCTTGGGTGGGCTTTCAGAAAGGACATTCCGAGGCGAACTGCTTGGGAGTGCCGTCGGGCATGAGGAAGCGTACCTGCTGGCAATGGAGCATCAGGCGCGTGGCGGGATGACCATAGAGACGGTCGCCAACAATGGGGGCTGCGAGTCCTTCGGCATGAGCGCAGTGGACGCGCAACTGATGGGTACGCCCCGTGACGGGATACAGCGCCAGACGTGTGATGCCGTTCTCACTGTCCAGCACCTCATATCGTGTCAGTGCTTCGCGCCCTTTCTCGCGGTCAACCACCTGACGCGGACGGTCGAGAGGATTGGCGCGGAGTGGAAGGTCAATGACTCCCCCACCCTTTGCGACGCTTCCTTCCACCAACGCCACATAACGTTTCTCCACCTTTCGCTCCTCAAACTGCCGCTGCAACCACCGCTGCACCACCCCATTCTTTGCCACCACGAGCAATCCCGAGGTCTCCATGTCGAGACGATGAACCACCAGTGGCTCCTCGCCCTCCGCACACCGCGCTTTCAGTATGTCGCAAACCGACTCGCGCTTTATCTTGCCTGGCACACTGAGCATGCCCGCCGGCTTATCCACCACCCAAATGTCTTTATCCTCATAGACTATCGGCAGTGGCTGACTTTCAGCCTTTTCCTGCGGGTTAGGGTCAACGTCGAGACCCTGCATCATCCACGTCAGTATGGGCAGACAACGACTGCGGCACGAGGGATAGTACTCCAAGTGGTGGCGTATCTCTGCCTGCGGCGACTCTCCCCACCAGAACTCCGCCATACATTGCGGTCGCAGATGGTGCTGATAGGCATATTGCAGCAGTTTCGGAGCACAGCAGTCGCCAGCAGCAGCGGGAGGCAGCGTGCCGCGAAAGTCCTGGAATATATCTAAAAGGTCTTTCTCCTCGCCCCTCGCATTGAGCATGCGGTACTGCGAGAAGAGCCATCGCTGCAACTCGTCGGACATCTCACGGCGGCGACGGCGCAGCGTCTCAATGCGCTCCTCTATTCCACGCAAAGCCTCTTCTGCCCGCGCCACCTTCTCGCCATGCGACTTCTGGAGCCGTCGCAGTTCCGCCTTCTGGAACTGACTCTCACGTATCAGTTCCGCCGCAACGGTGGGTTCTATGTTACGTTGCATGCGCCTGAGGTCTCTGATTTTCTTCGATTTCTCCATCATCGCCTTGAAACGGTCCACCTCTAAGCGTTCCACTTCGCGGCATCGGGCCAGTTCATGGCGTAGCCGTTGCGTCTCTTTGTCGTTCTCAATCTCTTCTATCTGCTTGTTGATAGCACTTATCTCTGCCTCGCGAGTCTTGAACACCCCGTCGGGCTGCTGAGCATCGACAACGGGAGGCACAAACCACGGCCAGTCGTTGCGCCCAGCCAGCAGTCCGCTATAGGCTGCGAGGAAGAAGGTGTTAAGGTTGAGCGATGAGCGTTGAGCGTTGAGCGAGGTTTCATCTTGTTGAGGGTTGTACTGGGGTTCCACTA
>OCTX014520779.1_pt1 | contig 14424 bp, 13 predicted proteins | sample 1539691 | NCBI WGS metagenome assembly OCTX01 (sample SAMN02144231, study PRJEB22623) | gut metagenome | biome: sheep rumen | host: Ovis aries | place: New Zealand | reverse complement strand
TCTTGTTTTCGCGCTCCCTCTAGGACTTGAACCTAGGACCCCCTGATTAACAGTCAGATGCTCTAACCGACTGAGCTAAGGAAGCGTGTTGGTGCTCTCGTTTTTCGAAAGCGGGTGCAAAAGTACTGCTTTTTTTTTACATGTGCAAGTTTTTTTGAAAAAAAATGACATCCATACGCCGTTTTTTTACTATTTAACCCGAAAACAGGTCAAAAAAGAGATAAAAATGAAAAAGATTTTAGGTTTAGGAAATGCCCTGACGGATATCCTGCTCCAGGTGAGCGAGGATGATTTGCGGGAACTGGGATTCCCGAAGGGGAGCATGAACCTTATTTCTCGAGATCAGGCGGAGCAGATCCAGTATCGCTTCCTCTCGGTGCGCAAACGAATGGTGGCGGGCGGTTCTGCTTCCAACACCATCAACTGTATCGCTTCCCTCGGCGGAAAAGCCGCTTTCATCGGCAAAATCGGTAATGACGAGGTGGGTGATTTCTACCGCGAGGACATGTTGAAGAACGGCGTGAAGCCTATCTTGCTCCTTTCGCAGGACGCTATGTCCGGTTTCTCCATCGTCTTGGTCACTCCGGATGGCGAGCGTACTTTCGCCACCTATCTGGGCGCTGCGGCCGAACTATGCGCCGATGATATCTCCAAAGATGCTTTCAACGGATTCGATATCTTCCATATCGAGGGATATCTGGTGCAGAACCATGAGTTGCTGGAGAAATCCATCCGTCTGGCGAAAGAGGCGGGATGCATGGTCTCGCTCGATCTCGCTTCCTATAATGTGATCAACGAAAACCATGCTTTCCTCAAGGGTTTGGTAAAACAGTATGTCGATATTGTTTTTGCCAACGAAGACGAGTCTTTCGCCTATACCCATCTCAACCCTGAGGAGTCGGTACAGATGATTGCGGAGCAATGCGATATCGCGGTGGTGAAGGTCGGCAAGAACGGCTCCTATATACAGCAGGGGAGCAAGCGCCATCATATAGGCGCAATCACTACTTCCTGTACTGACTCTACCGGTGCCGGAGACTATTTCGCTGGCGGATTTCTCCATGCCCTGGCGGACGGTTTCGATATACGCCGGTGCGCTGAGATCGGTACTATCGCTGCCGGACGGGTGGTCGAGGTCGTAGGTACCAAGTTGCCGGACGAACAATGGGAAGAGATTCGCCGTATATGCGCCCTCTACCGCGGGTTTATGCAGAAATACGATAAAGATTAAAGACCGCTACGCTCAAAGACAAAAGAAGAAAAGGAAATTATGAAATATATTATAACACCGTTCTACATTCTGTACCAGTATCTGATCGCATGGCCGATACTATGCGGTCTTACTGTTTTTACCGCTGTCTTCACTGTCTGCACCGTCCACTGGCGCAATGCGGAGTTTGTGCACAAAGTGCAGCAGTTCTGGTCCCGCTCGTTCTTCTGGCTGATGTTTCTGCCTGTGAGCGTTAAGGGGCAAGAGCATATACAACCCGGTCAGAGTTATGTCTTCGTCTCCAACCATCAGTCGATGTTCGACGTATGGCTCATCTACGGATGGCTGCCGGTGATCTTCAAATGGCTGATGAAAGCGGAGCTCCGCAAGGTGCCCTTCGTCGGCACGGGGTGCAAGGCCGCCGGACATATCTTCATCGACCGCCGCAACGCCAAAGCGGCGCTGGAGAGCCTCAAGGAGGTGGAGAAACAACTCGTAGGTGGCGTCTGCACCGTCATCTTCCCGGAGGGAACACGTACCCTTAACGGCGAAGTGGGACGATTCAAAAGGGGAGCATTCCAGATTGCGCTGGACCTTGGCCTGCCGGTTATCCCCCTCTCGCTCACCGGTTGTTTCGACGTGCTGCCCAAAGGCAAACCCTTTGTTCATCGCGTGCCGACCAGTATGTATATCGGCGAACCGATAGACCTGAAACAATTCCGGGATGCAGACGGAAACCCCGATGCCAATGCCGCCATCGAGGCAGTACGAAATGCCGTTATAGAAGGAATGAATCATCCATCATAAATCACAAACTACAAATTACAAATCACAAATCACAAATCACAAATTAATATCATGTATTCCGATCCGAAAGACTGTCTCTATTGCCAGAACAATGAGACCTTGCACAATTTAATGATAGAGATCGCGCACCTGCGCGTGTCGCGCGCGTTCTTATTCAAGGAGCAAACCTACCGCGGACGCTGCCTCGTAGCATACGACGGGCATGTCAATGACCTCAATGAATTGTCCGACGAGCAGCGGAACCTCTTCATGGCGGACGTGGCGGATGTAACTCGCGCTATGCAGAAACTATTCCACCCGGAGAAAATCAACTACGGCGCATTCTCCGATAAACTGAGCCATCTTCATTTCCACCTCGCTCCCAAATATGTGGACGGACCCGACTACGGCGGCACCTTCCGGATGAACCCCGGTGAGGTCTATCTCTCCGACGCCGAGTACGCCGAGATGGTAGCTGCGCTCAAAAACGAATTAGGAAAATAATCTCCCTTCCTTTCAGGGAAGGGTGGGGTTAGGCTTTTATGCTTTTCAAGGACATCATAGGACAAGAGTCGACGAAACAACAATTGCGTCAGGCGGTGCGTGAGGGACGGATCCCGCACGCACAGTTGTTTGCCGGCATCGCCGGTATCGGCAAACTGCAGCTGGCGCTCGCCTATGCCCAGTATCTCAACTGCCCCCATAGGACGGAGGAGGATAGCTGCGGCACCTGTCCTACATGTCTCCAGTTTCAGCATCTACAGCATCCCGACCTGCATTTTGTTTTCCCGATAGTAGGTTCGGACGAGGTGTGCAATTCTTTTCTCGAGCCCTGGCGGCAGATTCTTCTCACAAAGCATTATTTTGATCTCAACGAATGGCATGAGGCCCTGGGCGTGGAGACCAAACAGAGCATGATCTATGAGAAAGAGAGTGGTGAGATCCTGCGCAAACTGAGTCTCAAAGCCTATGGAGACGGCTACAAAGTGATGATTATCTGGCAGCCGGAGAAGATGAATGCTACTACTGCGAACAAATTGCTGAAGATACTGGAGGAACCGGCGGAGAAGACCGTCTTTCTATTGGTATCCGAGCATCCGGAGCAGTTACTCTCTACCATCCGTTCGCGCGTGCAGACCGTACAAATACCACGTTTGGAGACGGAGACAATAGCCGCGGCCCTGCAGCAAAGAGGAATCGATGCCGCTAAAGCCGCTGATATTGCCCGCATAGCGAACGGCAGTTATCTCTCTGCACTCAAAAAAGCCGATGAAACCGAAGAAAATAAGCAAGAACTGCGCGATTTCATCGCTCTTTTCCGAGATGCCTATACGGTAGGAGTTCTGAAGGATCCGCAGAAGAAATTCGAGTCTCTTACCCGGCTTCGGCGGTGGGCGCTCGAAATGGCGGATAGTAAAGTAGGTAGAGAGCGACAGAAACATTTTTTGCAATACGCACAGACCCAAGTGCGGGAAAATTTTATCCGTAATGTAGGGCGGCCGGAACTCAATTACCAGATGGAAGACGAGCGGATTTTCTCCGATAGATTCGCGCCGTTTATTCATTCCGGCAATGTAGAAGCGATCATGAATCAACTGGATCTCGCCGAGCGGCAGATAGAGCAGAACGGAAACGCGAAGATGATATTCTTTGACCTTTGTCTTCAGATGATCGTATTGATCAAAAAGCCAAGAATCAGTTAAATAATAAAAATATGAAAAAATATACAGTAGGAAACGGTCCTCATGAGTTAGGCGCGGGCGCCACCAAACGCAATTCGGCGCACATGCTGCCGGTATGCGACTGGCTTGGAGACCTGCCGGAGAACACGCAACTCACGGACCTTATCGAGGTGCAATTCAAAAATACGCGCAAAGGATATTTCCATAACACCGTGCATTTGCCACTGGAGAAAGGTGTGAAGGTGGTAGTGGAAGCTAACCCGGGCTATGATGTAGGCGAAGTGGTGCTGACCGGAAAACTGGTGGAATTGCAGATCAAGAAGAACAAGATAGACACTTCCCGCTATGAAGTGCGTCAGGTGATACGCATTGCCACGGACGACGACCTGGAGCGCGCCAAACAAGCTCACGCGCGTGAGCAAGAGACGATGATTAAGGCGCGCCAGTTAGCCAAATCGCTCGGACTCGAGATGAAGATAGGTGATGTGGAATACCAGGGCGACGGGTCGAAAGCGATCTTCTTCTATATCGCCGACGGACGTGTCGATTTCCGTCAGTTGATCAAGGTATATGCGGAGACTTTCCGCATTCGCGTGGAGATGAAGCAGATCGGTGCGCGTCAAGAGGCCGGTCGTATCGGCGGTACAGGTCCCTGCGGACGAGAATTATGTTGCTCCACCTGGATGATCAATTTCTCTTCCGTAGGTACAGGAGCCGCCAGAATGCAGAATATCTCTCCGAACCCGCAGAAACTGGCAGGTATGTGCGCCAAACTCAAATGCTGTCTCAACTATGAGATGCCGGTGTATGAGGATGCTGCCAAAGCCTTACCTCCACGCAACCTGCCTTTGGAAACGAAGGATGCCACCTATTATGTCTTCTCTACCGATCCGCTCGCCGGCACTGTGACCTATTCGACTGACGAGCATGTACCGGCGAATCTGGTTACCCTCTCTGCGGCTCGGGCGAATGAGGTGATTGCTATGAACAAACGCGGCGAGAAACCCATCTCGCTGGAAAGCAACCGTGTGGCCGATGCGGAGATAGGATACCAGACCGGGCACGGAGAGTTAACACGTTTCGATAAGAAAAAGAAAAAACACCCCAGAAGATGAGAAGAATAGTTATCAGAGGTTCCGTATCTCTCATTCTATGCATGGCGTTCATCGCTCTTTCATCCTGCCGGAGTGATATCGTGTATAGCCATTTTTCCCCGATGAAATCGGAGAAATGGCATATTGACTCGGTGCAATATTTTGACTATACGATCACAGATGCTTCTGCCGGATATCGGATGCTGGTTTATGTGCGGCATACCGAGCGGTATCCGTATCAGAACATGTGGCTTTTTATTGACAACGGAGCCCGTCGCGACACGATAGAGTTCTATCTGGCGGACGACAGAGGACGATGGCTCGGAGACAAGAATCACGGTTTTATCGAAATGCCGGTGCTCTTTGAGCCGGACTATCATTTCCCGGATACCGGCCGCTACTCGATGGCTATTCAGCATGGTATGCGCGACACCTTGTTACGCGGCGTGGCAGATGTAGGTGTGGAAATCATTCGAAACGGGAAAGAATAAATTATCCATGGGGAAGAATAAGTTGAAGAAATTTGCGGAGATGGAGACTTTTCATAATGTCTTCCAGCCTCCGTATGAACCGATGGCGGGGCATTGGCGCGATCGCTATTTTCAGAATAACCATCCCATCATACTGGAACTCGGTTGCGGCCGGGGGGAATATACGGTAGGAATGGCAGAGCGGTACCCTGAGAAGAATTTTATCGGTGTGGATATCAAGGGGGCGCGCATGTGGGCGGGAGCCAAAGAAGCAGAGCAGAAGGAACTGAGAAATGTGGCATTCCTGCGCACCAATATTGAGTTTATCACCGAGTTTTTTGCTGCCGATGAGGTGGATGAGATATGGATCACATTCTGCGATCCGCAGATGAAAAAAGCGACGAAACGTCTTACTTCCACCTATTTCATGCAGCGTTATCAACGAATCGTAAAACCGAACGGTTTGATTCATCTTAAAACCGACAGTCCTTTCCTCTATACCTACACCACCGAGATGCTGCGGCTTAATCCGTATCCTGTACTCTGTACTACGGACGATTTATACGGAGAAAAATCCGATGAAGCTACCGTGCCTGTTCAAGGCAAAGAAATCGCGCTTTATGCGGATGCCAGAGCTTTGCAGACCCATTATGAGAAGCAATGGCTGGACAGAGGTATGAGCATCAAATATATTGAGTGGCAGCTCTCGCCTCTTACCGCGTGGGAAGAACCTACCATAGAGATCGAGAAAGACACCTACCGCTCCTACGGAAGAAACTATCAGACATCTTCTGACATATGAAAATCAAACACCTTCTTTTAGGCTTTGTTATGGTGGCCTCCTGTACGACAAAAAGTCCGATTAAAACGAGTGAATCTGCACCTCTCGGTGTGCAGCAAGCGGCTGCTTTGTGGACCGCCGAAGACGGAACTCAAGAGGATTTTGACCGCTTTGTAGCGGCTCATTACTGCACGACAGACAGTGCCCGTCTGGCGCTTTTCGAGTCTCTCAGCCGTATTTTTGAGCAAGTCTATCAGTCAGCTGACATGCTGACGGTAGAGCTGCTGCGGCCTACCCAACTTACCAATGCCGCTTCTCCCGAGGAGCCCGACTTGATTATGTCCGGTTATAGCCCTCTGGCACATTTCTCGGATGATATGTTCGCCAATAAACTGGCCTTTATCACCATCATCAATTTTCCGCACTATAGTTTGGAGGAAAAGAACCGCTTAGGCAAGGAGTGGACGCGTCAGGAGTGGGCTTTCGTGCGGATGGGAGATGTGTTCACCACCCGTGTGCCGGCAGAGGTAAAGGCCCGCATGGCGCAGGCACTTGCTGATGCTGAGAACTACATTGCGGACTATAATATTTATATGGGTAATCTGCGTACGGAGGACGGACGCCAGTTATGGGATAGCGACAAGATCCTGCTGAGCCACTGGAATTTGCGCGATGAACTGAAGGCCCTCTATCAGTCCGATAACTTGGAGTCGAGGGGTGCGAACCGCGAGAAACAAGAGATGATTTATCAGGTGATGCAGCGTATTGTGAGCCAGACTATTCCTGCAAACGCTATCAATAATCCGGATTTTATTTGGCAGCCTTATGCCGATGAAATCGAAGAAAATGAGCCTTATACACGGTACGAAAAGATACTGGAAATCGCGCGTGCCTATTTCGCGGAAGATGCCTATTGCCCTTCTGCACCGACCGGTATTCAGCGTAATTTTGAAGAAGGAGTGGAGATTCCGGCAGAGGAATTAGACAGTCTCTTCCGTGCGTTGGTGGGATCGAAGCAAGTAGCGCAAGTAGCCGCCATCATCAAAGAGCGTCTGAAACGTGATCTTCGCCCGTATGATATCTGGTACGATGGTTTCAAAGCCCGTGCGAGCCTGAATGAGGACGACCTGAGTGCGCAGACACGCAAATTGTATCCCGATGCCATTGCTTTTGCAGCAGACATGGAGCGGCTGTTGGCAAAGATGGGATTTTATTCCGAAGACGCCCGCCGTATAGCGCATCATATCGTAGTAGAGCCTGCCCGCGGCTCCGGACACGCATGGCCTACTCTTGGACGTAAAGAAGATTCTCGCTTGCGCACCAGGATATCGGATAACGGCATGGATTATAAGGGGTATAACATCGCCGTGCATGAGTTTGGCCATTGTGTGGAGCAGGTGCTTGATATGTATTTTATTGATCATTACATGCTCTCCGGCGTGCCGAATACCGCCTATACGGAGGCTTCTGCATTCCTCTGGCAACATCGCGATCTCCAACTCCTGCCGGATGGTAAGATGGGGAATGGCATCAACAACCCGGACGAGGTACTGGACCAATTTTGGTCCATGTACGAGATTATGGGAGTAAGTCTGGTGGATATGGCAATGTGGCGGTGGATCTACGCGCACCCGAAAACTACCGCCAAGGAGTTGTGCGAGGCGACTCAGCAAATCGCGAAAGAAATCTGGAATGCTTATTACGAACCGATATTGGGAGAGCATGACTGCATCCTTTTGGCCGTGTACAGCCATATGGTGAATGCGCCGATGTATCTGCCTAATTATCCGTTGGGACATATTGTTCAGTACCAGTTGGAGGAACATCTGGCGAAATGCAAGACGCAGCAGGAGTTTGCACAGGAGTATATGCGAATCTATCGTTTGGGGCGGCTGACGCCGAAACAATGGATGATTGAGGCGGTAGGCGAAGCGCCGTCCATAGACCCCATTCTCCGCCGCTTACGCTCTGTCGATTAACTCTCCGCGCAGAGGATACGCTTTGCGGAGAGACTCAAAAGCAGTAGGATCGTTCTTTAAGGCAGAGGAGATTCGGGACAGCCATCCGGGTGCCGAATCTTCTTTTTTTGTCGATAATTCGGTATATCGATATCCCGATATATCGATTTTAGGGAGGTTGAACTGTTCCGCAATAGCATCCAAACACATCTGTGTAGCATTCCGTTTCCCTTGCACGGAGTAGCCGGCGATATGCATGGATGCCAGACGGGCGTGAGCAAGTACTTCGCGGTCGATATCCGGTTCATTTTCCCATGTATCCAGAATATACGGATGTCCGCTTCGCAGCAGAGCCTGCTCATCTACCACACCTCCCCGGGCGGCGTTGATGATTAGTGCACCCGGTTTGCATTTATCTAAAAAGGCTTCGTCGCAGATATGGAAGGTGGGATACCGGTGATTTGTGAGCGGGACATGGAAGGTGATGATATCGCAGTTTTTAGCGATGTCATCGAGTGAGACGCCAATTCCTTTCGGAGGATCATTCAGCAGCACCTGCATGCCTCTGCGCTCCGCCATTTGTGCTACTAACGAACCGACATGTCCGACACCGATGATACCGATACAGAGACCGCTTCGCTGTAAGACCGCTTCGCTGTAAGATCGCTTCGCTATAAGACCGCTCACGGAGTTCGCTGAAAGATATTCATTCAAGGCTTCATCAATATAGTCGCAAACGGCCTGTGCATTGCATCCGGGGCAAGACATCCATCGGATGCCTTGTGCTTCGCAGTAAACGGTGTCGATATGGTCAAATCCGATAGTAGCTGTGCAGGCTAATCGTACGGAGGAATGCGCCAGAAGTGATTCGTTGATTTGAGTTCTGGTGCGCACGACCAACACATCCGCGTCCTGAACGGCGGAAGGTGTGATTTCCTCCGATTCCATCGGATAAATCTCCACCTTCGGCCATTCGTTTCTTACGGCTTCTTCCAAAAACGGAATATGTTGGTCAAATACAATCTTCATACGTCAACAAAACCCCTATATAACCCCTATAAGATCCCTATCAAACCCCTATTTAGTGGCAGAAAATAGTCAATATTTGATATTGTCAATCAGTCGAACGGGTCCACAATACACGGTGACGCATCCGATGGCATGGTCAAACGTGTTAGTTGGGAGCAGGGTGGTTTGATCTACGATTTCGTAGTATTCCACTTCGAGTCCCTCCACCGCATTGATGGTGTCAATCACCCGTTGCTGCACTTCGGCTACAGAGGCGGATTTTGCCCATTTCAACGACTCAAAAAGCGTTTTGGAGATAGCCAGTGCTGTCTCTTTCTCTTCGGGCGAGAGTCTTTCGTTGCGGCTGGAGAGCGCCAAGCCTGATTTTTCGCGCACGATCGGGCAACCGATGATTTGCAGTTTTCCGAACGTGCCGGCCATAGAACTGCGTTCTACCATGTGATGAATGATAGCCAGTTGCTGGAAATCTTTTTCGCCGAAATACGCTTTGTCCGGTTGCACGAGATAGAAGAGTCGGCTTACGACCTGTACCACTCCATTGAAATGTCCGGGTCTCATTTTGCCCTCCATCACTTGGTCCAGACCGGCAAAGTCGAACTGGAAGGTAGTGCTCATTTCCTCCTGCGAATACATCTCTTCGGGTGTGGGCGCAAAGACAAAATCCGCTCCGATGGAGCTGAGCAATTCAGCGTCCCGGTTGATGTTCCGGGGGTATTTCTCCAGGTCCTCTTTGTTGTTAAACTGAGTCGGGTTGACGAAGACGGAAACGAAGCATACATTGTTCTCTGCGACCGCTCTTTTGACGAGACTGGCGTGCCCCTCGTGCAGGGCTCCCATAGTAGGTACCAAACCGATTGTTTTTCTTTCTTGTTTGCATGCCTTTACGACAGCCAGCAGTTCTTTTTTAGTAGTAATAATTTGCATAGATATGAGTTAAAAACGATACAATTTTTTCAAAAAACGTGCAAAGTTAATCAAAAATTGTCGAAAAATAAAATTTTTCGTCACTTTTTGTCTATTTTTTTTCGTCATGTCGGAATTTTTTTGTACCTTTGCATTGCGAAAAAGCGCACATGCCTATGAAAGAGCCGAAACGTATCCTATTTATCTCGCAAGAGATAAACCCTTATTTGGCGGAAGAAAACCCCATCCGTCAGCTTAATCGTCAGCTTCCGGAGTACTTCCAGGGACATGGTTATGAGACCCGTACGTTCATGCCTAAGTTCGGAGAGATTAATGAGCGTCGTAATCAGTTACATGAAGTGATTCGTCTCTCGGGAATGAACTTGATTATTGAGGATTCGGACCATCCGCTGCTCATCAAAGTAGCATCCATTCAATCAGCCCGAATCCAAATTTATTTCATCGATAATGATGATTTATTCCATCGTCGCAAGGGGGTGATGGATGAGCATGGCACCGAATATGCTGACAATGACGACCGTGTAATATTCTTTGCCCGCGGTGTAATTGAGACTGTCAAAAAACTGCGTTGGACTCCGGATATTATCGTATGTTCCGGCTGGATGAGTGCATTGGCGCCGCTTTATTTGAAAAAAGCATACAATGACGAACCATTCTTCGCCAATTCGAAGATCGTTTTGATGCTGGATGATAATGAATACCAGAAGCCTTTCCCGACGAAGTTTGCGGATAAACTGCGGATAGAGGGGATCAGCAATACCGACGTTCGCGGCATAGCAGACTTCCCTGTCGGATACGAGGAGTTGATGCGTTTGGCGGTGGATTTCTCGGATGCAATCGTCTATGCAACGCCCAAAGTGAATCAGCGAGTAGCGAACTATGCAGAGACGAAAGGTAAACCTATCTTGCCGTATGAGGCAGTGGAAGATGTAGTGGCTGCTGCGAAAAAGCAATGGGAGTTTTATCAGCAGCTTTTAGGCGCAAAGGAGGAAAATGACTAAATCTGGATGGTATATAGGGTGTTTATTGGCGGTCATGTCGGTGTTTTCGGCTTGTAAGAACGACGTAGCGAATACCGGAATGTCTGTTTTGGACGAGGACGATGAGATTATCGTACTGGCCGATACATTTGCGTTCCGTTCGGCTATAGATAGCTGTGCTGCAATCATTTCGCAGGCTGATTCATTCTTGTTGGGCGAGATAGAGACCAATTATGGAGTCTTACGTGCTTCTATCCTGACTCAATTGGCCTGCCCGGAAGGTTTCCGATATCCTGTCGGAGAAGGAATCAAGAATCTTGGTTTGGATTCGGTATGCCTGTTTATGTACTACAGCAGTTGGGAAGGGGATGACGACTCGCCACTGGCAATAAATGCCTATATGATGGACAAAAAGACATTCCGGTATTCGGGTGTCTATCCTACCGATCTAAAAATCAGTGACTATTGCACGCATGAGAAGAGTATATTGACGAATCACCGCATTGTAGTGGCGTCTGAGAAACTCGACTCGATCCGAAATAGCGACGGCACATATTCGCCGATGGTCCGGATGCGAGTGAATGATGATTTTGCTGATTATTTCTGGAATATACAGAGTTTTGAGGATCAGGATCAGTTCAATGATCAGTTCAAAGGTTTGGTATTAGAGACTTCCTTCGGCTCTTCTACTATATTAAATATATCGGATATAGCATTGGGAGTGTTTTATCATTTCGAGTACGAGAAAACACCCGGAAAGGATACACTCGTGTACGATATGAAAGCTTTCTATGCCAATTCAGAGGTTCGTACTGTCAATCATTTGTATTACGAGGACAAACAGCAACTGATACAGACGCTTCAGAATGATTCCGACACCTATAATTATATTATCGCGCCCGCGGGCGTATATACGCGCTTGAGTTTCCCGATGAAGCAGATAGCGGATTCTATCATGCGTCATATGCGGGATCCGCTGACAGGAGATACCATCAAGCGTCCGTATGTCAACAAAGCAGAGGTGCGCGTAGCGGTAGAGAACAAATTCACCGGCGCAAGCAGCGATATCACGCGTAACGAATGGTTGCAGCCGGCAGAAAATATGCTATTGATCAAAGAGCAAAGCATGGACCGTTTCTTTAAGAAGCGTGAGTTACCTTCGGATACATGTGCACTCCTTGGTACCTTAAGGCAAGGTACGGATTCATTAGGAAATGCGACCTATTACTATACCTATGATTTGTCAGATTTCCTGACCACGCAGCTGCGCAAAGAGAATAACGATCCTACATTGAATATGCTATTAGTGCCGGTAGCGATAAAGACCAGTACCACGGCTACTTCATCCACTGCTGTTTCTTCCGTCCGTCAGCAGCAGACTGTTTCCGCTACCAAGATCAGATCAGCAAAGAATGGTATGAAGTTAGAAATCGTTTACAGCGGGTTCTGATCACCCAAGAGGCATAAAAAAAACGCGGCTTTTGACCGCGTTTTTGTTTTATACAGCATTCTGCATCCGGAATAAGTCTGCTCGTGCCAGTTTCTGTTGTGCATATTCTTTTGTAACCGTGAACGTCTGCGGACCGACTTTTTTATGATTCGGCAACTCAAACATCAAATCGGTCATCACAGCTTCCATCAGTCCGCGTAAACCGCGCGCACCGAGTTTATACTCCAATGCTTTATCCACGATATAATCTAATGCCTCATTCTCAAACAAGAGAGTCACATTGTCCATCGCCAGCAGTTTTTGATATTGCTTAGTCAAAGCATTTTTAGGCTGCGTCAGAATAGCACGCAGTGCATCATGATCCAATGGGTCGAGATGCGTTAATACCGGTAGACGTCCGATAATCTCAGGGATGAGTCCGTAGGCCTTCAGGTCCTGTGGAGCTATGTATTGGAGCAGGTTGTTTTTATCCAGATGTTCGGTCTCCTGCTGGGCAGTAAAACCAATTACCTGAGTGTGCAATCGCTGCGCAATAGTGCGTTCAATACCCTCGAACGCTCCACCGCATATGAAGAGAATATTGCTGGTGTTGACATGTATAAACTCCTGATCCGGATGTTTGCGTCCGCCTTGAGGCGGCACATTCACCACTGTACCTTCCAGCATCTTTAACAATGCTTGCTGTACTCCCTCGCCACTCACATCGCGGGTGATGGACATATTCTCACTCTTGCGAGAGATCTTATCAATTTCATCCAGAAAAACAATGCCTCGCTCCGCTTTCTGAACATCATAATTGGCGTCCTGCAGCAGCCGGACTAGAATATTTTCCACGTCCTCTCCTACGTATCCTGCTTGTGTAAGCGAGGTGGCGTCGGAGATAGCAAATGGCACTTTAAGCATTTTCGCTATCGTTCGTGCCAATAGCGTTTTACCCGTACCGGTAGGTCCTACCAGCAGAATATTACTCTTCTCGATCTCTACATCGTCGTTGGTGATTTCTTGCAAAAGACGCTTGTAGTGATTATACACAGCGACCGAGAGGAAGCGTTTTGCTTCCTCCTGGCCGATGACATATTGATCGAGAAATTCTTTGATTTTCTGCGGAGTGGGTAATGTATCTATTCGCAGGTCGTCATTAGAAGAGGTGCGTGCCCTCTTAGGCAGACTTTGTACCAATTGGTATCCCGCTTCTATACAGTCCGAACAGATCAATGCATCACCGATGCCGGAGAACATATTCGGCTTGACCTGTCCGCAGAAGAAACAAGTGTTGGGTTTACGCTCTTTTGCCATGAATAATCACTTATTTTTGAGCTGCTTTCTTCTCCGCACGACGTGCCTGTGCTTGCTGAATATCGTAAGCAATCGGCGAAGCGATGAACACAGACGAATAGGTACCTACAATCACACCTACCAAGAGTGCGAATACGAAGCCCTGGATGGTCTCGCCACCGAAGATAAAGATAGCGAGGAGGACAACGAATGTACTCATAGAGGTTGAGAAGGTACGGCTGAGCGTATTATTCAAAGCGTCGTTGATATTGACCTTCTTCTCGCGTTTCGGATAGAGTTTGTTGTACTCGCGTACACGGTCGAAGATAACCACGGTATCGTTGATCGAATAACCGATGACGGTCAGGATAGCAGCGATAAATGCCTGGTCAATCTCCATGGAGAAAGGCATGACCTTCCAGAGGATAGCGTACAGACCGAGCACGATAACGGTATCGTGCGCAAGAGCTGTCAGGGCACCTACCGAGTATGCGAAGTTACGGAAGCGCAAGAGGATATAGAGGAAGATCACAATAAGCGCAGCGAGGACAGCCCAGATAGCGCTGGTGGTGATATCATCGGCGATAGCCGGACCTACTTTCTGGCTCTGCATGATACCTACAGCTGCGTTGGACTCGGTCGAACGGAAATCATTGAAGGTTATATCCTCGCCCAGGAACGGCTTGCATCCCTCGTAGAGCAGTGCCTCGATAGCCTCGTCAGCCTCAGCGGTCTCCTCGTGGATACGATAGTTGGTAGAGATACGAACCTGGTTAGCGTCGTTA
>OCTX012212465.1_pt1 | contig 14427 bp, 8 predicted proteins | sample 1539691 | NCBI WGS metagenome assembly OCTX01 (sample SAMN02144231, study PRJEB22623) | gut metagenome | biome: sheep rumen | host: Ovis aries | place: New Zealand | reverse complement strand
GATCTTACCATTCTCATCGAGGGGTACGTTGAAATCTACACGTACGATTGCCTTCTTACCGGCAAAGTTGAATTCGTTGATAGTCATAATCTTAATATTATTAATAATGTGAAATACTTCTTTTTAAACGCCTGCAAAGTTACAAATAAAATTCAACACAAAGATACAGAGATACAGAGATTTTTCGATTTTTTACTTTTTTAATATATTTCTCTGCGTCTCTGTATCTCTGTGTTTACAATTTGTTAACCAAAGATTGCACGCAGGGCTTCCTCGACCTTTCTGACAGGGTGCAAATGGATTGAATATTTATTCTTATCGAAGCCCTGAAGGTTGTATTTGGGGATAATCATATCAGTGAATCCTAACTTCTCGGCCTCGGCGATGCGCTGCTCTATACGGTTGATGGGGCGCACCTCGCCACTCAGTCCTACCTCGCCTGCCATGCACCAACCCGACTCGATAGGGGTATCGACATTCGACGACAATACGGCAGCTATCACGGACAGGTCCATAGCCAAATCGGTAACTCGCAGTCCGCCAGCGATATTTACAAACACATCCTTCTGGGCCAACTTGAAGCCCACGCGCTTTTCGAGCACAGCCAGTAGCATGTTCAGTCGGCGCTGGTCGAAACCTGTGGCTGAGCGCTGAGGCGTGCCATAGGCAGCTGTTGAAACAAGAGCCTGCGTCTCGACCAGAAAAGGTCGGATGCCCTCGATGGCCGATGTGATGGCGATGCCCGAAAGACCGTCGCGATCCTGAGTGAGCAGCAGTTCGGACGGGTTGGATACCTGTCGCAGTCCGTTCTGCTGCATCTCGTAGATACCCAACTCGGCTGTAGAACCAAAGCGGTTCTTGATACTGCGCAGGATGCGGTACATATAATGCTGGTCGCCTTCGAACTGGATGACCGTATCCACAATATGCTCTAAGATTTTTGGACCTGCCAGCGTACCCTCTTTAGTGATATGTCCGATCAGGATTACTGGCACACCGCTGGTTTTGGCAAAACGGAGTAGGGCAGAGGCACACTCGCGAACCTGTGCGATAGAACCTGCACTCGACTCAACATCCTCGGTCGATATGGTTTGTATCGAGTCGATCACAATCAGTTCGGGCTGAACCTCCTTGATGTGGTCGAAGATGGTTTCGAGCGAGTTCTCTGTGAGGAGCAGGAAGTTCTCATTCTCACCCCCAAGACGCTCGGCGCGCATCTTTAACTGGTGGGCACTTTCCTCACCGCTCACATACAGAATTTTCTTCTCAGGCATGTTCAGCATCGTCTGCAACGAAAGAGTTGATTTGCCGATACCAGGCTCGCCACCCAGCAGCACGATACTGCCAGGAACCAATCCGCCACCCAGCACGCGGTTCAGTTCGGCATCGTGCATGTCGATACGAGGATCGTCCTTCGAACTGATGTCGCGCAAGCGCAGCACCTTACCTACATGCAAAGCCGACGACTGTGCTGATGCTCCAGCATGCAAACCACCCCTTACTGCAGCTGTTTTGGGGGTGGAACTGGGGGCAACCTTAATCTCCTTAAACGTGTTCCATTGTCCGCAGGCAGGGCATTTGCCAATCCATTTGGGCGATTCCTGTCCGCAGTTGGAACATACGTATGCTATCTTGTCTTTTGCCATAATGTGTGCAAAGGTAATAATAATAATTGAAAATTGATAATTGAAAATTGAAAATTAAAAAAAAAAATTGTACCTTTGCAGTCGATTATGAAGAAATTAGTTTTAGCATTCATAACTCTCGTCATGCTTGCAGCTTGCGGGCAGTCGTACGAGGAAACCAAACGCATCTCGCGTGAGCAGCGTTTGAAATTATGGCGTGAAGATTCGGCTGCACTCAAAATTGCCGTCATGCCCACATTGGACTGTCTGCCTGTATTCGTGGCCAAAGAGCGACAGATGTTTGATTCGGCCGTTGATATCCGACTGAAACGTTATAACGCCCAGATGGATATCGACACCGCCTTGATTCGGGGCCGTGCTGAAGGTGCTATTACTGATGTGGTACGTGCCGAGAAGATGATAAAGGAGGGCACCCCCCTGCGATATGCTGCAGCCACCAATGCCTACTGGCTGCTGCTGAGTCAGCGACAGCTGCGTATCACCAACTTTAAGCATCTCGACGATAAGATGCTGGCCATGACTCGCTATTCGGTTACCGACCTGTTGGGCGATTTGGCTGTCGATAGTGCCAAGTTGGCCCCCGAGCGTGTGTTCCGTATTCAGATTAACGATGTGAACATACGCTTGAAGATGCTTGAGAACAATGAGATGGATGCCATGTTGCTTACGGAGCCACAGGCCAGTCAGGCCTTGCTGAAAAAGCACCACGTGCTGCTCGACACCCGTAAGGAGGATATACAGATGGGCGCACTCGTGTTCCGCACCAAAAATATGGATGATAAGGCGCGCAAGCACCAGATAGAGGTCTTTATGAAAGGTTACAAGCAGGCTTGCGACTCGATCAACCGCTTTGGCGTTACCCACTACGCCGAAATCCTGAAAAAGTACTATCGGCTTTCACCACAGGCCATTCAAGCTCTGCCCGATTCGCTGAAATTCACTTATCAGGCAACACGTCAGAAAGATATCGATCATGCCAGAAAATGGCTTGAAAAGAAAAAGTAATTCATGATTAAAGACAATGCATTAGAAAGCGTGCGAGAGGCTATCGAGGATAGAAACCTGATGAACGCTGTTAAGAATATGGAGAATTATCTGGCTGTACATCCGCACCAGATTAATTCCGACCGATTGTTTGCAATTAAATCGGATTATCAGATGATGATTGATTATTGGCGTAAAGGTTATAAGGACCCCGAGTTGCCACAGCTCTACGAAAAGCTGCTTACCCGTATGTATATGCTTTATGCCAATATTCTTACTAAAGTGAGCGTGCTGAAATCGCCTCTGATGGCGTCGCTCTATATGAAGGCTAATCTGAGTCCGCGCGACTGGTCGGTACAAGTGGTGCGCGAGCAGTTAGAGAAGTTCGTGTCGGATGTGGCCTTGCTCGAGCTGGAACCTCAGCACACCGCTAAGGAACATCGTAAAACTCTGTATAAGAATCATACGAAGTTTATGTGTGAACTGTTTGCCCATATCCTGACTGCCGAATTATGGAATGATGGTCAGGGTGAGGATTTCGAGCAGTTGTTGCTGTCGCCTACCATCGACTCGGTCGACCAGCAGCTCATCGTCACCGCCATTACGCTGGCAGCCATGAACTGCTACGATATCGTTAAGTTTCGTACCCTTATCCATGTGTACCAGCAGGCCACCGATGAGTATGTGCGACAGAGAGCTCTTTTCGGTTGGGTGTTCTCAATCGATAGCGAATTAGGGCTGTTACTCTTCCATGAGATGCAAGAACTGATAGAGCAAACCCTGCAGAACCCCAACTGCGTGGCTGAGTTGATAGAGCTGCAGAAGCAGATGTTCTACTGCATGAGCGCCGATGAGGATAGGCACACCATTGAAAAGGAGATAATGCCCGACCTGCTTAAGAACCAGCAGAAAATGCGGCAAAGAGACGAGCAGGACCAGGACGAAGATAGTATCATGAATGATATTCTGCACCCTGAAGCCGAAGAGCAGGAAGTGGAAAAACTCGAAAACAGCTTCCGTCGCATGATGGATATGCAGAAGCAGGGTAGCGACGTGTATTTTGGCGGCTTCTCGCAGATGAAACGATACCCTTTCTTCGATGAGATATCTTATTGGTTTACGCCTTTCTATACCGATCATCCTGGAATTGTTCAGACTTGGGAGAAGTTCGAAAATATCAAATTCCTGTCGGCTATTCTGAAGTATGGCCCATTCTGCAACAGCGACAAATACTCGTTCTTGCTGGCCTTCGATACTGTGCTGAATGGCCTACCCGAACAAGCTCGCCACATGCTGGATAATGGCGAGGCCGTGATGTATCAGAAATTAGGGCAGGATGAGATTAGTACGCCGGCCTATATCCGTCGTATCTATCTGCAGGATATGTTCCGTTTCTTCCGCCTTAATCCGCTTCGCAACGAGTTTAAGAACGTATTCGATAAAGACTCAAATCAGGCCTTGTTTCTTACAAAAATAACATTCTTCTTTTCCGAGATTCAGGCTTATTTCAAGGATGTAGTTACTTTCTTGATTAAGCGTAACCAGAAGAGTTATGCCTTAGAAGTGATGCAAAGTTTGCACGACCGGAAGTATTACGACTTTGATTACTATATGTTGAAAGGCTATCTGGGCGACGATCCGGTGAATAGCTATCAAAAGGCTCTCGAACTTGACCCAAAGAGCGAACGTGCCTTATTTGCCTTGGCCCGTATCAAGTTTAAAAATCATGATTACGAGGATGCACTCAATACCTACAACCGTTTGCTGGAGTTGAATGCCGATAAGAAATCATATCAGCTTAACAAAGCCGTTTGTCTTACCAATCTCTGGAAATATGAAGAGGCCGAACAGATACTGTTCCGCTTGAACTTTGAGGAGCCCGACGACATGAATGTGGCACGTGTGTTAGCTTGGGCACTTACTGGTGATGGCAAGTACGAACAGGCCGACCGCTTGTACAAGCAGTTGATGGAACAAGAGGATATAAATAACAACGACAGCATAAACTTTGCTTTCTATCTGTGGCTTACGGGGCAGATCGACGATGCTGCCATCTGTTTCCGTACCTATTTAATAGCTACCACGCCCAAAGAGAAACGTTGGGATGCCATTTGCAACATTATTTTCAAAGAGCGTTTACTATTAATGACAAAGGGCATTAATGAGTATGATATGATGATGATGATAGATTTGATTGACGTTTACAACGCCTAGTCTGCCATTTTTCCGATAACCATGTTCCCAGTAATGGTAGGCCTACACCAGCAATGGTGTAGAGCACCCAAAACGCATCCTGTTGCGAGTTGTGGTGTATCACCATGTGGCAGCCTATCTGACGTATGTCTAAGCTGTAGTACCATATCTTTATCAAACTAACCACCTTGTAGGCAACAATGTGGAAGATAAAGATGTTGAGTGTGTGGTCGCCTGTATATACCAGGAAGCGTTTCAGCCAGTTATCGTTCTTATCCAGCAGCATGCTGATATTGTACATCATCAGGAATCCCAAAATGGCTGGTATAGGCAGCGACAGGAACTGGGTGTAGGTAGAGCGCCAGTTCATGTTGGCTGTAAGGTAGTGTGAGAATAGATATACGATGATGCCAAACACGATGGTGGTCCAGAAGATAGCGTAGTAACGCTTGATAGCCGCCTGGTAGCTCTCGGCATACTGTCGGAAAATAAAACCGCAACCAAAGAAAAAACAGCCCATCATATCGCGATAGCCACCCTGTATCAGCGTCAGCACGCGCAGTCCCTCGTAAGTTTTCCATCCGCACAGCAACAGCATGATGATGCAGATGAGATAGGGGATAGCTTTTTTGTAACGTACTAATGATATAGTGCTATCCAGCACCTTATATATAATAAGGTATAAGATGCTGGCCACAAACAGTCCACGGAAGAACCAGAACGCACCGCAAAGAAATGCATCGTAGCCTGCCATCGAGGTAAAGATGGTCCAAAGGTTCTGTTGCATCTGGTGCCAGCTATAAGGGTGGGTCACACCACCCATCTCGTTGCCATACATCTCGTTCAGAATGCCTATCTTGAACATCAGGTTGTGGATAAGCAGAAAGAACACACTCCATTTCACAAACGGGATATAAAGACCCTTGACGCGCTTCTTTATAAACGTGGCTTCATCGTTCAGATACTTCAACGAGAAAAAGTAGCCTGCTGTAATAAAGAACAGTGGCATGTGGAACTCGAAGATGAATCGGCACAACCAGCCTGGAGCTTCGGCATGGGCTATCACCATCAGGATAATGGCCAAACCCTTGGCTATGGATATTACGGTGTTTCTGTTCATGAGGATTTACATAAATGGGGTAAATAATTGGGCAAACCAGCCACGGAACTTCTGCCAGCCTGTACGGAACTTGTTCCACTCCTCAGGTGTTAGCAGCACGCTTTTTCTGGTGTCGCGCATAAACATATCCTGCAACTCCTGAGTCACCTGCTTGTTAATAATCAGCGCATTCACCTCGTAGTCGTATCGCAGACTTCGTGCGTCGAGGTTGGTACTGCCTACAGTGCAGAACCGTCCATCCACCATCATAATCTTAGAGTGGTGGAAACCTGGCTGGTAAAGCCAGATGTTGGCACCTTTCTTCATGAGCTTATGGACATTATAAAAGACGGCGTCAGGTGTCAGTGGAATGTCGCTCTTGGCTGATACCAGAATATCTACCTTAACCCCGCGTCGGATAGCGCGATGGATGGCTTTTTTTACCGAAGGGGTGAGGGTGAAATAGGGGTTGATAATCTTGATGGAGTCCTGTGCGTCATCAAGGGCTGAGATGTAGAACTGGCGCATAATCTTGTTGGTTCTGTTAGGTTCGCGGTTAGCTATGCCCACCATCTTATCGCCCTTTTCCGCACCTTGGTAGTATTTCGCATCCAGCAGTTGCTCCTTGGTCACTTTCTTCCAGATGCGTGCAAAGATATCCTGTAGCTCATTCACTACGGGACCTTCTATGCGGCAGTGCATGTCGCGCCATTCACCCACCTGTTTTGTGCCGACGATATAGTAGTCGGCAACGTTCATGCCGCCAGTATAGGCGATGTGTCCGTCTATGACTACTATCTTGCGGTGGTCGCGAGGCCAGATATGATTTACCCAGGGAAAACGCACTGGGTCGAACTCGTGGATGTCGATGCTGTCGGCACGCAGACTTTTTATGTGGTGCTTTTTCAGTGGCTGGTTGTTTGAGTCGTTGCCAAACCCGTCGAACAGCGCACGCACCTCGACACCCTGCTTGCGCTTCTCGCGCAGTAGGTCGAACAACAACGAGGCTATCGAGTCGTTGCGAAAGTTAAAGTACTCTAGATGTACGCTGCTTTTGGCTTGTCGGATATCCTCGAACAACAGGTCGAACTTATCCTTGCCCGACATAATCAGTTGTACTTCATTATGTGGGTAGAAGTTAATACCAACAGTCTTCATCTGACTCACTATCAGCGAGTCGCTTGTCTGAGCTTTTCCAATCAGAGAAATCAGCAGGAATAGCATGGTGGCTATTCCTGTCTGATGTTGCTTACTTAATATCATTTACGATGTTTCAATCTGTATTCGAGTGGCGTCATGCCGAACTTTTCCTTGAAAATGTTGATGAAGTTCTCGGCAGTCATAAATCCGATATTTGAAGCCAACTCGCTCATGTTAATATTAGTACGTTTCAGCAGAATGCAGGCGTGTTTCAGTCGCATATCTCTCACGAGTTCTGCTGGTGTTTTGCTTGTAAGGCTGCGTACACGGTGGAAGAAAGGTACACGTCCCATTCCCATGGCATTGGCCATCTCTTCCAAACTAATCTGTCCGCGGCTCATATTCTGTAATACGTATTGTTCAATGTTCTTCAACAACTGGCGGTCCATCGCATCTACCATCGAGAAATCGTTACCGCCACCTTCCTCTTCGTCGTCGATACCCTTGATACCCTCTGGCAGATTGTTGGCTGCTACCTGACTGCGTGGGTTCTTAACCACCGTGTCAACCTTGTTCATGGGGTCGTCGGCGCTCACCTCGGTCAGAGCGGTGGTCTCAATCTCGCCTGCATTCATCGTCTCTGTTGCTGTTGTCATACTGCTGCTCTGACCTTCCAGGCGTCGAGTCTCTGCACCCTCAATCAGGTTGCTATCCATCTGTACAACACCCAATCCAAGCACCTTGTTGAATCGCATCGTGGCCTCCTGCATGTTGAATGGCTTGGCCAGATAGTCATCGGCACTCAAAGTGATGTTCTTTGAGCGCATATCCTGTGGCGTTAGTACGGTATCTGTCATCAGGATAAACTTCATGTTCTGTGTGGTGTAGTTGGTCTTCAACTGGTTGCACAGGTCGCTACCAGTCATGCCAAACATGTCCTGCTTACAAACCACCAGGTCACACTTGATCTGTTCCAAATCCTCGGCAGCCTTCTCTATGTCGTTATAAACATGGAAGTTGTACACAAATCTCAGTCGGGCAGCTGCAAATTCCAGGAACTCCTCATTGTCATCAATCATAATGACAGTGAACTTCGATGTAGGCGAGTCGATAGCTGCACGTGAATGGGTGGCTTCTGATGTCAGTACGTCGCTCGCAATCTCCGGTAGTTCTATCTCGCCCTTACTGTTGATGGTCAGGCGGTCCTGAACCATATTCTTGGCTCGCTCCTCAGGGTGTTCCAGATTCATCTGCATATCAGCTACACGGGTGATAATCTGCAGCATCTGTGAGTGCAGGGCATTCAACTGCTCTTTCTCCTCAAGCGTTTTCTCTTTCTCCGACAGGTTACCTATGATAGAGGTCATACGGGCCATTGGCTGTCGCAAATCGTCGCTTGCTGCCTTGATTTCCTCGCGCTGCATGCGTAGTTCCTTGATCACAGCCTCTTTACGGTGCTTGATGGCTTTAAGCTGATTGATGCCTATGCGCCAGAAGTAGATAATTACTGCCAGCACTATCAGATAGGCTGTTATCATCCACCAAGAAAGCAGGAAGTGGCGTTCTACGTTGATTTCGAGTACACGTTCCTGATCGCTTACTGCTCCCTCGGCATTGATGGCTTTAACGTGAAGATAGTATTTGCCTGCCGACAAGTTGTTGAAACTTACACCATGCGATAGGGCATCACCATGGTGCCAGTCCTCGTCGCGGCCTTCCATCCAGTACATAAACTGCAGTCGCTCGCTCTGGTTGTAGTTTCCTGCGGCAAACTTAATGCTGAAAGTGTTCTGATTGTGAGACAGATCGATACGACTGGTTTCGTTCAGTGCCTGGGTAAGGATTACCTTGCCATGATACTCGTGACCAGTAACAATCTCTTCTTCGCCTATGAACAACTGGGTAAGCATCACGCGGGGCAGCTCCTCCTTCTTGGCACCAGTCTGATGTAGTACCCAGTTCACGCCATATAATCCGCCCAGCAGCACTTCGCCATCCTGCTTGGTAAGGATGGCACCTGTATTAAACTCGTTACTCTGCAAACCATCAGCTGTGCTGTAGTTGTACAAACCATAATTGTTAACACCATCCTCGTGATTACGCTGTATAACGATACGGCTCACACCACGACTTGTGGTTACCCAGATGCAGTGGTTCTTGTCCTCGGCAATACCGCAAATGTTGTTATTACATAAACCCTGCTTCTCCGTCAGATAGTCCAGTTCGTCTGTCTCTAAGTTCAGAATGTTCAAACCTTCGCGAGTACCAACCCAAATCAGCCCGCGTGAATCTTGGAATATCTGTGTGATGTAGTTGTTGGTAAAACTCTTCAGGTTGGTGCTGTTTCCTGTTAAAACCTTTTTCTCTGTTGTCGAGAGGTTCAGGATAATTAGCCCCTCGCTGGTACCTACCAACAGGTTGTTGGCATTAGCATCCTGCTTGTAGAACAAACTGGTAATACTGTTGGTGCTCAATTTTCCGTTCTCGCGAGTATAACTTGAGAACGTATTCATGCGTGGGTTATATACCTGCAGTCCACCATTGGTGGCTATCCACAGGTTACCAATCTTATCGCATGTAAGCGCGTTGATATGGTCGTCGATGATAGTACGAACACTGTCCTTCGATACCGAGTAGATGGTTGATATGCCATCTTTGATGCGGGTTAGTCCGTTGCGCTTCGAACCTATCCAGATACTACCATCGGGAGTGTTGCTCATGCATGACACCTTCAGACTGGCCAATTTTCCATCGAAACCGATAACACCTCTGTCGCTAGTTCCGTACCAAATGGTGCCATTGGGATGTTGCGTCATCGCGGTAACATCGCCTATCAAATCAGATCCGAAACGATAGATGTATTTTCCTGTGTAGGCTACACCCGATTTCTCTGTACCTACCCACAGCACACCTGTATTGTCCATGTACAAGCTCTGAATACTGGTGTGGTCTTTTACCCATTGCTGCTCGTTGATGTTCTTGGGCTGTACCTCTTGATACTCAAAGGTGTTCGGGTCAAATCGCAGCAGTCCTAACTGGTCGCTACCTACCCAGATGCTACTAGCATTACCTGCCATGCCATTGATATTGCGATCCACGCCCAACCCTGTTACACCCAACTTCTCGCCCATGGTGTAATCCCAAGTGTCTTTCTGCTTGTTGAACATCACCAATGTGCCCTGTCCGTACAACCAGATATTGTCATTAACATCGGCATAGGCACGTAGCGATTTGGTACGATGGTCCTTCAGGGCTGGGATGCCCTCCTTTACCCAAAGCGTGCTTTGCTGATGCATCACATCGCAGCAGGCAATCTTACCATCGTCGTAAACAATGAGCGCTCCTTCCTTACATTCGCTGATAGAGCATACAACGCCTTGGGGGACTCCTTTCGAGTCGTCGGTATAACCAAACTCGATCAGCGTTTGCTGTTGCTGGTTATAGCATACAACGCCTTTGTTGGGGATAGCTCCCCAAAGATTCTTGTGTTTATCGACATATACCACCGATGGGATGGTTTCGATTCCCATACGTGCAAAGGCTTGCTTCATGTCGCGCTCAAAGCTCTCTGTCTGTGGGTGGTAGATGCAGTAGCCCGAGGCTGTTTCGATGAGCAAGTTGCCATCGAGTGTTTCCTGGATAGAGTTGATATAGCTATCGCTGAGCGAGCTGCCGTTCTGTGAGTCGCTCTGGAAGTTACGGAAGGTGTAGCCGTCAAAGCGGTACAAACCTGCTGGAGTTCCAAACCACATGTAACCGCGAGAGTCCTTTAGAATGCAGTTAACTTGACTGGATGTCAGTCCATCTCGAGCTTCCAGCGTTTTAAAAAGGTAGGCTGCCACCACTCCAAGCGGAATGATGAGCATTAAGGCGATTAGTATTTTCTTTATAGTCTTCATAACGTTCACTGTTCACTCTTCACTAAATCATACACGAGTAGTGGTCAACCACTCCTAACAAATGATTCTCGCCGTCGGTAACCAATACAGAGTGTACCTTATATTGGTTCATGATTCGTTGAATCTCTGTTATCTTTGTCTCTGGTTTTACCATCTTGGGAGTACGTGTCATGATGTCGCTCACGGTACGGTCGAAGAATTGAGCTTGCCATTTCTCCATGGCACGACGAATGTCGCCATCGGTAATCAGTCCTACGATTTCGTTGTTCACCATCGCGATACCAAGACCTAACTTGGCCTTGCTCACTAAGATGATAGCCTCGCCCAGATGCATCTCTGGTGGCAGCACAGGCATATCTTCCGTACGCATCACGTCCTGAGCTGTTGTCAGCAAACGCTTGCCAAGCTCACCACCTGGGTGGAACTGAGCAAAGTCGCGTGGTTGGAAATTGCGCTTCTCCATCAAGGCAATTGCCAGTGCATCGCCCATCGTCAACTGTGCTGTGGTGCTGCTGGTTGGTGCCAGATTCAGCGGACAGGCCTCTTTCTCAACTTGCACGTTCAGGTGATAGGTAGAGTATTTAGCTAACAATGATTGGGGGTTGCCGCTCATGCCGATGATAGGTATCTGCATGTGCAACACCATTGGGATGAAACGCAGCAGTTCATCGGTCTGACCAGAGTTTGATATTGCCAGCACTACGTCGTCCTGGGTCATCACACCTAAGTCACCGTGGAACACATCTAGGGGGTTCGTGAAAAACGAAGGGGTGCCTGTACTCGATAAGGTGGCTGCAATTTTAGCGCCGATATGGCCGCTTTTGCCCACGCCTGTTACGATTACCTTGCCTTTGCAGTTCAGAATGAGTTCAACAGCCTGGTCGAAGTTCTCGTCCAGTTGCGGAATCAAACTCAGCACTGCTTCCGCCTCGTCCTTGATACATTGTATTGCAATATCTTTTGTAGTCTTCATTTTTACCTTTTAATCTTCAATGAGCTTCTTTACCAGAGGCTCGAGCTTGTCGAGTTCTAACATGTTGGCGGCATCGCTAAGACCTTGATCGGGAGTGGGGTGTACTTCAAAGAAGTAACCTGTAGCTCCAAAGGCTTTGGCAGCTAATGCCATCTGGGGCACAAAACGACGGTCGCCGCCTGTCTTACCATTGCTTCCGCCTGGGCGCTGAACACTATGTGTACAGTCCATGATAACCGTTGGCACAATCTCCAACATGTCTGGAATGTTACGGAAATCCACCACCAGGTTATTGTAGCCCATCATGTTGCCACGCTCTGTAAGCCACACCTCCTTAGCACCTGCATCTTTTGCCTTGCCTACGGGGTAAACCATATCCTTGCCACTCAGGAACTGAGCTTTCTTGATGTTGACCACAGCGCCTGTCTTGGCTGCAGCTACAATCAGGTCGGTCTGTCGGCACAGAAATGCCGGTATCTGAATGACGTCGCACACCTCGCCAACAGGCTTGGCTTGCCAACTCTCGTGAATATCTGTCAGTATTCGCAATCCGTACTTCGATTTGATATCTGCCAGCATTTGCAGCCCACGGTCGATACCTGGACCACGAAAGGATGTGATCGATGTGCGGTTAGCCTTGTCGAACGAGGCTTTAAAGATGATGTCGGTACCATGGGGCTTGTTGATACTCACCAATTTCTGCGCCACCGTGTCAAGTAGTTCTTCCGACTCGATGACGCAAGGTCCTGCTATGATAGTTGTCATTGTGTTCATATTTTTATGCTGCAAAAATACGCATTTTCTCTAAATCAGCCAAATTATTTATGTAATAATTTCAGTTTCTTGCGGTTTTTATACCATGTGCACATCTCTTTGTGGGAATGGGATGGAGATATTGTTGGCATTCAGCGTGTCGTAAACGCACTTCAGTACCTCGCTGATAACGAATGTGCGTTTAGGTGCTTCGGCCCAAACTGCCAGTTTGAAGTTCACGCTCGAATCTCCCATCTCGGTAGCTACGCATTTGGCATGTTTCTCTGGGTCGATATATTGGTTATGCATCGCATTTACAGCGTCTTCAACCAGATTGGTCACCTCTTTCAGGTTCGAACCATAAGCCACACCGAATGGGATGGTCGTAAGCACATAACCATGATTGCGCGTCAGGTTCTTGTAGTTCTTAGTGAATAGTTGGGCGTTCTGGAATGTAATCACCTCGCCTTGTATCGATTCTATGATCGTTGAAGTATAACTGATAGAAACTACCTTACCCATGGTTCCATCTACGTCAATCCAGTCGCCCACTTTGATGCGGCCTGCCATCAGCGAGGCACCATAATAGATGTTTTCGATGATGTCTTTCGAGGCAAAACCGATACCTGTGGATAAGCCGCCTCCAAGAGCAAGCATCCAGTAGATACTGATGTTAAGAAGCGATAGCGAGAACATCAGCCATACGCCCCAAACCAACACCTGTATCACGTTGCGTCCCATCACCTCTTTGCTGGCTGCTGTCGATGGGTCACTTATCTCGTAGTGCATCTTGAGAAAAGCCAGAACCGTTTTGGATATGTAGCGGAATAGGAACCACGAATTGATGACCATAATCAGTTTTACAAGCGATATCTGCAGGTTAGGCGTATCAATAACGGGATACATGAATATTTTGATACACATATCCGTGAGATTGAACACCTTGGCTGCCCAGTAGATACTCAGCATGATAGAGTGTACACCCAGTACAGGCATAGCCACCTTTTCAATCAGATAGTACCACCATGTCTGGGTTATTGGTTTGGCGGTCAGCCGTTTGCGCTTGGCGTATATCTCCAGATATCTGCTGAGGCAGGTGATGGTCAGAATACATGTCAGCTGCATAATCCACCAGATGATGAGTTGCACGGCAAATAGCGTGTAGCCAATGAACGAGCAAACAACAGATGCTACAAATACAATGAGCGACACGTAGGTAAAGAAAATGTCGCTACGCGGGATATTCTGGTTGTGGCGGCGTATCACCAGCCACTGCCATAATGCACACAGTAGCAGAATAGGGGGCAGGGCCAGATTCACCAACTCGTTAGGAATCAGGATGATGCGACAGCCGATGACCACGAATCCCACAGCTACCAAAGGAGCATAGATGCGAAAAGCGCTTTTTATCTGGTCGCCTTTTACACGTAGTAACAGCGATATCAGGATCACTGCCAGCAGCCACGAATACTCTACCAGCAGACTTGATGCCATGATGAGGAAGTTCTGACTCGAATTGCTGATTACCAATCCCTGTATGATGGCAAAGGTAACGGTGGTAGTGGCCATGATAATGCACACACGCTTCTTGCGGAATTCCTCGGTCTTAAACTTCTTGGGCAGTACAAACTTAAAGAAAAGCGCATTCAGTATGATGGCAACAATCACGTAGAACAGTATGCCCAGGAACATACCGAATATCCATTGCGGACTCCATTGTGAGTTGGCATTGGCATTAAA
>OCTX012021363.1_pt1 | contig 14439 bp, 9 predicted proteins | sample 1539691 | NCBI WGS metagenome assembly OCTX01 (sample SAMN02144231, study PRJEB22623) | gut metagenome | biome: sheep rumen | host: Ovis aries | place: New Zealand | reverse complement strand
TTCCCATTCCGAACAGAGAAGTTAAGCCCACCTGCGCCGATGGTACTGCAATGCAATGCGGGAGAGTAGGAAGCCGCCGTCTTTTTTAAACGGAAGCTCTGAGTTAGAAATAACCCAGGGCTTTTTTTTATAAATAGTTTTTGTATTTCAAATTTGTTTTGTATATTTGCAGTATGAAACGATTAGTATCCTTACTGTTGGCGGTTTTACTCACTATTCCCGCCATGTCGCAAACCCTCTTTCAGCACCCTTGGCAGGGCAAACGTGTAGCCTATTTTGGCGATTCTATCACCGACCCTCGCAACAAGGCTGCCAACAAGAAGTATTGGAGCTATCTGCAGGATTGGCTCAAGATAGCACCTTATGTTTATGGTGTGAGCGGTCGTCAGTGGAACGATATTCCTCGTCAGACCGACCAATTGAAAGCCGAGCATGGCGATGATGTTGATGCCATCCTCATCTTCATTGGCACCAACGATTATAATGCAGGTGTTCCCATTGGTCAGTGGTTCACCGAGTCATCCGAGCAGGTGATGGCCGGCATCCACGAGCCCAAGCACATGGTGGACCGCCGGCATCGCTATCCCGTCATGGCCGACTCTACTTATCGTGGTCGCATCAACCGAGCCCTCGATTATGTCAAACGCATGTATCCCGCCAAGCAGGTTGTGCTGCTCACCCCCATCCATCGCGCCCAGTTCTATGCCAACGATCAGAACTGGCAGCCTCGCGAAGACTATACCAACAAGTGCGGTGAGTATATCGATGCCTACGTGCAGTCCGTCAAGGAGGCTGGCAACCTATGGTCAGTTCCCGTCATCGACCTCAACGCCCTGTGCGGGCTCTATCCCCTGATGGACGAGCAAGGGCAGTTCTTTAACAACCCCGCCACCGACCGCCTTCACCCCAACAACGAAGGCCATCGCCGCATGGCCCTCACCATCATGCAGCAGCTCCTGGCGCTGCCGGTGTTTTAACAATCTGATATCAGATACGTAACCGCATTAAGTAACAACCCGATGGGAAATATCAAACAATTTATTGCCCTTGCCCTGCTTGGCGCCATGTCGCAAGGCGCTTGGGCACAGATAGAGCGCTCGGCAGCCTTCAAGGCCAAATATCAGCTTAAACAAGTGGTGGTCATGAGCCGTCACAACATCCGCTCGCCGTTAACATCGGGTGGGGCAGTACATGTGCGCGTAACACCTCATCAGTGGTTCCAGTGGACGTCGCCCTCCAGTCAGCTGTCGTTGCGTGGTGGTGTGGCCGAAACAGCCATGGGGCAGTTCTTCCGCAAGTGGGTGGTAGATCAGGGCTTATTGCCCGACAACTACCGTCCCGAGGGCGACGAGGTGCTGTTTTATGCCAACTCTCGCCAGCGCACCTTTGCCACAGCCAAATATTTCTCGGCAGGTTTTCTGCCTTTTGCCAATGTAGAGATAACCCATAAGTTGGCTGAGGACAAGATGGACCCCGTGTTCACCCCCCAGTTCACCAAGATGAACGATGCCTATCGCCAGCAAGTGCTCAGCGAGATCAATGCCATGCACGGCGGTCCCCAGGCTTGGATGCAAAGCATGCAGCCCACCTTGACACTGATGGAGCAGGTGATAGATATGGCTCATTCGCCAGCTGCCCAGAACGACACCACCCATTTTTGGTTCGACGACACCCAGTTTGTGCTTGAGAAAGGCGATGAGCCTCGCATGACGGGTGGTTATAAACTGGCCAACAGCGTGGCCGATGCCCTGGTGCTGCAGTGTTACGAAACCGAGAGTATGAAAGCCTTCGGCACTGAGCTGACCACCGAGCAATGGCGCGACATTTGCCATGTAAAGCAGGTTTACGATGCCTTGCTCTTTACCACCCATTCGGCCGCTGTTAACCTCGCTTATCCGCTGGTTAGCCGCATTCGCCAGGAACTCAGCCGTACCGATCGTAAGTTCATGTTCCTGTGCGGTCATGATAGCAATCTGGCCAGTATCGGAGCCGCCTTGCGCTTTGTTTATCCCGAAACCCAGAATGCTCTCGAAATCCATACCCCCATCGGTTCAAAACTGGTGTTCGAGAAGTGGAGCGATGGCAGCGATACCTATGTAGGCATTAATCTGGTGTTTGCCAGAGTTGGTCAGTTGCAGAACCGATCGTTGCTCTCACTCGAAGAGCCCCCGATGGTACTGCCCGTAACCGTTGAAGGACTGACGCCCAATGCCGACAGCCTCTATCGCCTTTCCGACCTCGACCATCGCATGCAGGAAACCATGGCGGAGTATGAGGCTATCGAAGATGCCGCCACTGCTATCAACAATACCGAAAATAAATGAAAAAGAAATTATTATTAAGCCTGATGATGGGCTGTATGGTGCTGGGCGCAAAGGCGCAGAGCTACGTGCCAGCAAAAGCACCCGAACTGGAGTTCGCATTACAACTGAAAGTAACGCTGGGCGAGACCTTTGCCATCGACAACACCCAGCACGGACGACGTACGGTGATACCTATCACTGGAGGCACTTTCGAAGGGCCGACGCTGAAAGGAACTATTCTGAACGGTGGTGCCGACTACCAGTTGAATGCCCCCGACGGACGTACAGAACTGGAAGCCATTTACTGCATTAAAACCGACGACGGCGTGTATATTCACGTTCGCAACCGCGGTATTATAGCCAACGGCAAGGATGCAGAAGGTAAACCAACTTTCTACTTTAAGGCAGCACCGCAATTCGAAGCTCCATCCAATAGCCGCTACGGTTGGCTGAACAACGCCCTATTTGTTTGTGAACCCGAGTGGCGCCAAGATTTCAAAGGCATCGTCCTAAACGTTTGGCGTGTAAAGTAACAAACCAAAATATAATAGGGGTGAGCATCAAATAATGCTCACCCTTTTTTGTGGGTAGTGCCGATATAGTTTTGTTGGTAAAAATGTGAGATACAACAAAACATTTCATGAAAATGTATATATAAAAGTTAGTAACTATTCATATTTGCTTATAATATATTGAAAATTAATGTGTTAGTTTATGAATAGTGCCTTAAAAACGATGTGCAACTATTCATATTTAATGGTTAAGATAGGCTTTATGCATCATTGAAATATGGTTAAGCCTTTGAAAACATGTAAGTTACATGACAGTAACTCATTGGGTAACAACTTGTAACTCCCGTGGAAACACTTTGTTTCTCCCAGGGAAACAAAGTGTTTCCATTGTGGTTATAAATGTGAAACACTAAAACCTTCATGATGAAATATTCTGACAGATGCTTGAAAATACGCCGAAATATGAATAGTGAGCACATAAAAACCAAGCACTATTCATAGGCTAACTTGTTTATAATCAACATGTTATCTGAAAATATGAATAGTTAAGCATATTTTTACGATATTTCTCTAAGAATTTTTTGATAGAGGTAAAGTCTTGCTCCCTCGCGGGAAACTTACCCGGATAGTCAAAAGAGACCTTTTGACGCTGCCGCTCGGCTTTGCCGCTTCGTTTATCGAAGAAAGATAAGAAGTATTTTGGTACGTTCCAAATAATTTTGCGAAATATTTCATTTTTCTCCTTGTATCTTTTTATAATTCCGATTATTTTAGTACTTTTGTCGCAAAGAAGTATATTAAGGATTATGATAGTTTTTATTGATACAGAAGTTAGTCTGCAAGCTAAAAAGGTTGCTGATTATGGAGCTGTTAGAGAGGATGGTGCCATTCTGCATTCGCATTCTAAGGCTGACTTCAATAGTTTCGTATCAATGTGTGATGTAGTTTGTGGGCATAATATTATTAATCATGATCTGAAATATATTACATTAGATAATAATCCAACAATTGTAGATACTCTGTTTTTATCACCACTGTTATTTCCTCAACGCCCTTATCATCACCTTGTAAAAGATGATAAATTGCAGGTTGACGAACTAAATAATCCTGTTAATGATTCAATAAAGGCACGTGACCTGTTGAATGATGAGATAACAGCGTGGAATCAGTTGTCGCCTGACAGACAAGAAATATATTATCAGTTATTGCATAGTTCAGAGGAGTTTGAAGGCTTCTTTAAATATGTAGGATATACCCCCCATAATCAGCAATCATTATTGAATAGAATATTCAGATTCCAACCAGATTGGGAACAATTGATTCTGAAAGAATTTGAGGGCAAGATTTGTAGTCATGCTGATTTTGAAAGGTTAGTTAAACTCTATCCTATAGAGTTAGCTTACTGCTTGGCTGTGATAAGTGCTGATGACATTTTCTCCATTACACCAGCTTGGGTGTTGAGAAATTACCCTCAGGTTGTAAATGTGATGAACCTGTTGTGCAATACATCATGTGGTGAGTGTGATTATTGTCTTCACCGGTTAGATGCTCATAGTGCTTTGAAAGAGTTCTTTGGTTATGACGAATTTCGCGTTTTCGATGGCGTTCCGATGCAACAACAAGCTGTAGAATCTGCTATCAAAGGAGAGTCGTTGCTGACGATATTCCCCACTGGTGGTGGTAAAAGTCTCACTTTTCAGCTTCCGGCTTTGATGGCAGGGAGGAATTGTCATGGTTTAACAGTTGTGATTTCTCCTCTTCAATCGCTGATGAAGGACCAAGTTGACAACCTGGCAACGCGAGGTATCAGCGAGGCAGTAACAATCAATGGATTACTCGACCCGATAGAACGCGCCACCGCTATTCATCAGGTGGCTCAGGGCACTGCAAATATTCTTTATATAGCTCCAGAAATGTTGAGGAGTAAAACTATCGAAAAACTCCTCCTGGGTAGAGACGTTGTCCGTTTTGTGATTGACGAGGCACACTGTTTCTCGGCTTGGGGCCATGATTTCCGAGTAGATTACTTGTATATAGGCGATTTTATCCGTCTGATCCAAGAGAAGAAACAACTGAGCAGACCTATCGCAGTATCTTGTTTTACGGCCACTGCAAAGCAAAAGGTGGTGAGTGATATCTGTGACTATTTCAGAGTCAAGTTAGGGCTTGAACTGAAAGTGTTTGCTGCAAATTCTGAACGCAAGAATCTGCGTTATTCTGTACTGCATGCAGATACTGCCGAAGAAAAGTATAATCTTTTGCGCTCATTGATTCTTGGGCATAATTGTCCATCGATTGTTTATGTTTCTCGTACTCATATTACTCGAGAATTGGCAGAGCATTTGGTTAGAGATGGTATTACAGCTCTCCCATTTAACGGCAAGATGGATGCTGCAGATAAGGTGAAAAACCAGAATGCTTTCATGAATGGTGAGGCACAGGTCATTGTGGCAACATCTGCCTTTGGAATGGGAGTTGATAAAAAGGATGTTGGCTTGGTTGTACATTATAATATTAGCGACTCGCTGGAGAATTATGTGCAAGAGGCAGGTCGTGCTGGCCGCGACCCAAAGATGCAGGCAGACTGCTTTGTATTATTTTCGGATAGTGACCTTGATAAGCATTTTATTCTTCTTAATCAAACAAAACTGAGTATTAGTGAAATTCAGCAAGTTTGGAAAGCCGTCAAAGAGCTAACAGCCAAACGTGACAAGGTGAGCTGTTCTCCATTGGATATAGCCCGTCAAGCAGGGTGGGGAGAGGAAATACATGACGTAGAGACACGTGTTAAGGCTGCAATAGCGGCTTTGGAAGAAGCAGGTTATATTCAGCGTGGCAGTAATACTCCTCATATTTTCGCAACAGGTATTACTGTGAAAAATATGGATGAAGCCCGTCTGAAGTTGATGAAGTCTCCGCTTTTTGATGAGCAGTCTCGTGAAGAAGCTGCACGTATTATCAAGTCGCTTATCAGTGCACGTGCCACTGCAGAAGGTCGTGGTGCCGAGGCTGAGGGGCGTGTGGACTATTTGGCAGATATCCTGGGGATGAGTAAGGAGTCTGTTATCCGTAATATCAATTTGATGCGCCAAGATGGTTTGCTGGCCGACACTCGTGACATGCAAGCTTGGATATCAAAGAGCACCTCTTTGCGTAATCTTGATATCATCTTAAAGTTAGAGCAGTTTCTGCTCAAGAGGTTCTGTGAGAATTCCATTAGAATTAATTATAAGGAACTGAATGAAGATGCTCATAAGGCAGGATTAACATACTCAAATGTCAAACGTATAAGGACGTTGCTCCATTTTCTGTCTTTGAAAGGTTATATTCATAAGCAAGAGCATAGTTTTAGTGATAGTGTGAGCATACGTTTACAGGCGTCATCTGAAGTTGTGATGGCTCGTTTTGAGCGGCGTATGAATATTTCAAGGTTTATTATCGAAAAGCTAAATTTTCAGAGGAATGCAAATAGAGAGACTACACTTGTGAATTTCTCTGTTGTAGAATTGCTTCAGCTGTTTATTGCTAATCAGTCCGTAGCGATGTTTGCCGACCATGAGAAACCTACCATCGGCGACATAGAAGAGGCACTATTATACCTCACTAAGACAGAACTTGTGAAGATTGAAGGTGGCTTCATTGTTATCTACAACACAATGCAGATAGGCCGAATAGTAGACCGACGAACAAGGTATAACAAAGAGCAGTATCGCTTGCTGGACGAATTCTATAAACAGCGTATCCGGCAGATTCATATAGTGGGAGAATATGCCAATCTGATGGTGCGTGATTACAATGCGGCACTGCGCTTTGTCAACGATTATTTTACGATGGATTTCCGTAAATTTATTAATCAGTATTTTAAGGAAGAACAACGTTTGCAAATTGATCAGAATATAACTCCCACTAAATATCAGCAACTGTTTGGCGAACTCTCTAATCGCCAGCGCGAGATAATCGATGACAAGCAGTCAAAATATATCGTTGTGGCAGCAGGTCCTGGAAGTGGTAAGACACGAGTATTGGTCCACAAGTTGGCTTCGCTACTTTTGCTTGAGGATGTAAAACATGAACAGCTGTTGATGCTTACATTCTCTCGTGCTGCTGCTACTGAGTTTAAGAAGCGCCTGATAGGTTTAGTTGGCAATGCAGCTCACTTTGTAGATATTAAGACTTTCCATTCTTATAGTTTTGACTTGATAGGTAAACTGGGAAATCTGGATGAGGCAAAAGATGTTGTGCGTTTGGCAGCAGAGATGATTGAGCAAGGCGAGGTTGAACCCTCTAAAATAGCAAAAAGCGTTCTTGTCATAGACGAGGCACAAGACATGGGACAGGATGATTTCAGACTTGTTCAAGCACTCATGCACCAAAATGAAGACATGCGAGTAATTGCTGTGGGCGATGATGATCAGAATATTTTTACATTCAGAGGTTCCGATTCTCAATACATGCAGTCGCTTGTTAGTCAGGAGGGGGCAAAGTTTTATGAGATGACAGAAAATTATCGTTCTTCAAAGGCGGTAGTTGATTGTGCCAACAGATTCGTAGTGCGTATTCCCGGACGATTGAAGCATGCCTCAATCCAGTCGGTGACTGGTGAGCAAGGCTGTGTAATGACTTTGAAAACTCTCCATGATGCTCCAATAAATACGCAGGGCACCACAGCTATTTTTACCCGAACCAATGAGGAGACGATGCAGGTTGCCTATGAATTAGAACAGCATGACTTGTATGCCACCGTTGCGCAGTCGATGGGAGGTTTTCGTTTTGGTAACCTTGCAGAAGTTCGCTATTTCTTAAAGCAATTAGGAGATAGTAATGAGGTGATGATTGCTAAGGAGGTGTGGCAAGAAGCCAAACAGCGTACGCTCAAAGCATACGATTCGAGCTCATGTTTGAGTGTTATGACGCATTTCTTTGCCGATTTTGAAGCTACCCACCAATACTATTATCGTAGTGACTTGTATGAATATATCTTCGAATCTAATATAGAAGACTTTATTGCTGCTGATGAGAAATCAATATTTGTAAGTACTATTCATAAGTCTAAAGGTCGAGAATTCGACAATGTTTATCTCCTGTCTTCTATACCTGATAGTCGGAATGTTGATGATATGCGCACTTATTATGTGGGCTTGACCCGTGCTAAGCGTAATCTCTATTTAGTGCCGAATCCTGTTGTGGAGTACTCTTCTGTATCGATACCTCTGAACATGCATGATGTCAAGCTCGACTTCTTCAGAGGTCGTAAAGAAATCGTTCTGCGCCTGCGCTGTGGAGATAACTTGCATTATCAAGATTGTTACTTATTAAGTGAGCAAGATATTTATATAGCCGAATTATCTTCATCTGGAAAAAATAAACTGAAAGCGTGGACAAACAAAGGTTACGAAGTGACAAACGCCAGGGTTAGTTATATAGTAGCATGGAAGCCCCAGGATTCAAAAATGGAATATGCTGTTTGTCTTGCCAATATCATATTGGCAAAGAAATAATCTCTTCTGTAGTCCATGCGCTAATAAAGTAAGTGGCTTACTCATACCTCATCTAAACTAACAATCATGCCAATCGCTACCTAGTCTCGCCGCCAGATTACCCAACCAACGTTTGGGGTAGTAGAAACCATTCTCAATCAGTTGTTCTTTACGATTTTGTAGTCTAAGCATCTTTTGATAAAGCGACCTCATTTGTCGCCTATCGCCCACGATGCTAACGGACATAAAAGCTGGATTACTCATGTTTCTTTTTTTGCTGCAAAGGTAGAAGATCCCGACGAAGCGACCAAAGTAATTTGATCTGTTTAGATCGGATTTTGAATAGTTAGATCAAAAAATACTTTAGATACACATTTCTTCTTTTTTGAGATAATATTTTATTTTTCAGAAATAATGTGTACCTTTGCAAATAGAACTAAAAAATAATGAGCTATATTTAATGATGGAATTGAAATCTGGCATATATGAATCGCTGATATACGAGGCACTGAAAAAGAAGTTGGAGACTCTGACTGATAGATATGTCTTTACGGATAGTATCGACTCGGGAGAGGCACCTAAATTGTTGACAAATTACGTTGCTAAGATTATCAATAATTTGCTATCAGATGATTCTCTGTTTGAGACGCTTGACGGCAGATTCAAATTCGTTAATGATATTCTGAACTATATCGATAAAAACTGGCAGTGTGATATTGATGATAGTCTGCTGACGAATCAGGAAGAGCTTTTGAGTGGTATTGTTGATATGGCTGGTCTTACAAAAGAACAGGCTAAACAACGTGTCGAAATGCGCCCACTTTCTGGCTATACTGTTAGCAATCTCTTTACAGGAAGCAATACGGATATATCAATTGATGGCGAGATAGAAAGAGATATTCAGACTGCAGATGAGATTTATTGGATAGTTGCTTTCGTTAGGTTTTCTGGTGTGAGAATATTTGAAAATGCCTTGCGTGCATTCTTGGCAAGGCCGAATGCCAAACTGCGACTAATAACCACAACATACATGGGAGCTAGTGAGCCAAAGGCTGTGGATTTCCTTAAGCAGTTGGCGCCAGATAAGGTGGAAATAAAGGTTTCGTATAATAGTGATTTAGACCGCCTGCATGCTAAGTCTTACATCTTTGTTAGAGAGAGCGGTATGAATACGGCTTATATTGGCTCCTCAAATATATCACGTTCAGCTTTGACAAAGGGCTTGGAGTGGAATATGCGTATCACTAACCAGGAAAATCCGCATATTATTCAGAAAGCCCTTGCCACCTTTGATACTTATTGGAATAGCGATAATTTTGAAGACTATGACTATGAACGGTTTGTGAAAGCTATTGCTGAGCGGAAAGAGGTGAATAGAAGTGTGGGACGTATTATGTATAAGTATCATATATTACCTCATCAGAAAGCCATTCTTGATAAACTGACCGTAGAACGTGAGATACATCATAGCTTTAAAAATCTGATAGTGGCGGCTACTGGTACAGGAAAAACTGTTATAGCAGCATTCGATTATAAACGCTTTTATGATGCAAATTCAAATCATAAACTGCTATTTGTAGCCCATCGTAAGGAGATATTGGAACAGTCAATAAATACTTTCTGTTCGGTATTAAATGATAGTACTTTTGGTGAGCTGTGGGTTGGCGACCATAGACCTTCTGCTTTGGGTGATTTGAGTCATCTTTTCATTTCTATTCAGTCGTTCAATTCTAATATAGAAACATTTCGTAAATGCGGTGCAGATTATTACGACTATATCGTTGTGGATGAGGCTCATCATAGTGAGGCTGTAAGTTATCAGAAGGTTTTTGATTTGTTTTCGCCCAAACTTTTGATTGGTCTGACTGCAACACCAGAGCGTGCTGATGGTGTAAACCTCTCGAACTTTAACCAACGTATCGCTGCAGAACTGCGTCTGCCGGAGGCTATAGACAATATGTTGCTTTCGCCATTCCAATACTTTTGCGTTGGTGATAGAACTACCGATTTGAGTCATGTAGCATGGACTCAGAAAGGCTACGACGAAAATGAATTGGTGAGAAAGTTAAATACGAAAGACAGATTGAAACTCATTACAGAGTCACTGCCACGCTATTTGTCTGATGAGCATGATTGTCGCGCACTTTGCTTCTGTGCAACACTAGAGCATGCTCGCGATGTGGCAGCTGGACTCTGTTTGGCTGGTTATCGTGCAGCAATGCTTTCTGGGGATGACAATTCGGAGCAACGTGATGAAATACAAGCTCAGTTTAAATCAAAGAAGATTAACTACCTTTGCGTGGTTGATATCTATAATGAGGGTGTAGATATTCCTGAAATAGATACTGTTCTGTTCCTTCGTCCCACAAAGAGCTTAACAATATTCTTGCAGCAGTTGGGACGTGGTCTTCGACTTGCGCCAGATAAGGAATGTCTAACCGTGCTCGACTTCGTGGCACAAGCACACGTGAACTATAGTTATGAGAGTCGCATTAGGGCATTGATACCTAAGTCTAAGAATATGACGTCCAAAGCAATAAAAGGTGCTGTGGCAGAGAGCTTTACAATGTTGCCGCGTGGTTGTACCATCACAATGGATAAACTGGCTCGTGAGTATATCATGGGCAATATCAGGTCGGCCATCTTTAATTTGAATCGACTTAAGCAGGAGGTGCGTCAGTTTAGGGTTAATTGTGATAAGCCCCTGAATCTGCCAAACTTCTTATCACAGTTCGATTTGGATATTCGTGTTATCTATAAGACAAAATGCTGGAGTGCGCTTTTGCGTGAGGCTGGAATGCTGAACTACCCAGTGGATGAGTTTACAAAAGTATTTGAGAAGAATATGTCGCGACTTATACATGTCAATTCTATTAGATATCTTGGGTTCATCAGCAAATTGATTGATAATGAATTTGAATATGAGCATAATGAAAAGAACAATACTTTGGCATTGATGCTCTATTATGATTTGTTCGCAAAGTCTATTGATCATTTTGGTTTTTCCAACATCGATGAAGGATTGAAAAAGTTTGGCTTCTATTCATTGTTCGTTGACGAACTGCGACAGATTGTTCAGTATCTTTCTGAGCATTTGGTGGTTTCAACAAAACCAATAGTAGAGCTAGGCACCGACAATGTGCTTGATTTATTTGGGTGTTATACCCGAGAAGAGCAGCTCGTTATTTTTGGTAAGAGAACAGCTGAGAAGGCAGGAGCAATTCCTCAAAGTGGATGCTTGAGTATTGATGATATCAATACCGAGTTATTATGGGTAACGCTCAATAAAAGCGACAAAGATTTTTCGCCAAGTACGCAATATGAGGATTATGCCATCAACGAAGCCTTGTTTAACTGGCAATCACAGAATAGTGCGAGTCATCAGAACTCTGGTCGTCGTTATGTAGAACAAAAGATTAATGGACGAAAGTTTCTGTTGTTTGTTAGAGAACATAAGGTTGATGAGTATGGTTTTACGTCACCATATTATTGCTTAGGACTGGTTGATTATATCAAATCGCATGGTGACAAACCAATGACGATTACGTGGGCAATGCAAAATCATATTCCAGGCTTTATCTTGGATAAGGCTCAAAAAATGGCTGTAGGATAATGAAAAAGATAGAAGTCGTTGCTGCGATTATTCGCAAGGATGATAAGATATTTGCCACACAGCGTGGATATGGAGATTTTAAAGACGGGTGGGAGTTCCCTGGGGGTAAAATGGAACCTGGCGAAACGCCCGAAGCGGCTTTGAAACGTGAAATACGCGAAGAACTGTCTACAGAGATTAGCGTGGATAGTTTCGTGTGTACCGTAGATTATGATTACCCTCAATTCCACCTTACCATGCATTGCTATTATTGTAGTTTGCTGGATGATGCCTTGCACCTTAATGAGCATGAGGCTGCGCGGTGGTTAACCAAAGAACAGCTTGACAGCGTGGATTGGCTACCTGCAGATTGGGTGGTGGTTGAGGCTATCAGAAAGAGGAATGATGTTGATTCCTCTTTCTGAAAATTTGGCAGAACGCTAAAAAAAATGGAAAAATATTTGGAAGATATTGAATTGTTATGTATATTTGCAAACAAACAATTTAATGAAAACCTTTATGAAGCAGATTTTGAACTGGGTGCTCGTCGCCACCCTCGTTTGCGGCGCAAGTGTGTTCACATCATGTACGTCGAATGACGACAAACCTGTCCAACCCGACCTTTCAACAAAGTTGATGGGCAAGTGGATGGTGGACGAACTGGACGGTCAGGCGTGTCCTACTAACCTGAAAGCAGTCATTACTTTCTTGTCGCCGACGGAAGCGTATGGTAGTCTTTCTGACTACTATAGCGAGTCGTGGAACAACCATGCGTCGGCTGAGGTTACGATTAAAGGCAAGAATGTAACGCTTAGAGCGAAAGAAAATGAACATACTACGCATGTGACGGAAGCAACCATCTACTCCATTACTGATAAGGATTTGATGTTGAAGTCTGACTGGAAAGTCTATGTTGACGGTAATGTGGTAATAAATGAGATCTACGACAAAGAGCGCTATATACGTGTGACAAACGACTATGAGAATGATATTATTGGCACATGGGAAGGCAAGGTGACTAGCACTGAGGACGAACACACCGATGGCGAACTGCACCGCTGGGAGTATAAAGCCGACGGCACCTACGCCTATTATAGTAAGGTGGAGGGGCAATGGCAGTCGGACACTGATTATCTTTCAAACTATTTCGTAGATGGTATCTTGCTCTGCACCCGCTGGAAGAAGACGGCCGATAGTGAAGAGTTGCGCGAGTGGTGGGAGATTGAGAGCATCAAGGAGGGCGTGATGAAGTGGACGGCGCTGCGTATGCGTGATGATGGTTCAACCTACACCGCCACCTTCCAGATGACAAAGGTTGAATAACTTACATTAAGCGTCAGAAAATTATTTCTGACGCTTAAACTCCATGGTCTTGGGCAATTTTTGCCACTTGCCTTTGAGGGGAACCTTTAACGTGCTGCCCGATTCTTGCTTGAGTACGAATACCGAATCGCCCTGAACGGTGAGGGTGGCGGTGAGGTCTTCGCTGCCGTAATCGTTGATCATCTGCAGCGTGGCTTTGTGGCCCTTCACCTGGGCATCGGTGATAATCCAGGCAAACGAATTGAAACGTTTACTAAGATATCCTGGCACCTGGCCAAACAAATCCTGCCCGGGTACGGTAACATCTTGTTGATAAAAATTAATACGCATCACTATATCGTATTCCTTATTTATAAGGTACGCGCGAAAGGGGCCTTGGGTGTTCTGCGCACTGGCCATTAGACTGGTCAAACACATCAGTGCTGAGACGATTAACTTATTCATATTGCAATACTTATAAGATTTTTGACCGCAAAGATACTAATCTAAATCATCTTTTAAACGTTTACGTTGAAAAAAATAACAAAAAGATTAGTGATTTAATGATTTTTTAATTATCTTTGCAGCCAATTAGTTAGTTTAACATGGTTAATAAGCGAATGATGCCAGACTACATCTTCGAGTCAAGTTGGGAAGTCTGCAACAAAGTAGGGGGAATTTACACTGTGCTCTCGACACGAGCCAAGACCCTGCAAAACACTATGAAGGACAGGATTCTTTTTATAGGTCCTGATTTTTGGAACGAATGTGAGTGTCCCTATTTCAAAGAAGAAACTTCTCTGTTTGCCGATTGGCAATGGGAGGCAAAAGAACAGGGGCTGAAACTTAAGGTAGGTCGCTGGACGATTCCAGGAGAACCTATTGCTATTTTGGTGGATTTTAAGCCGTTCTTTGAAAAGAAGAACGAGATTTACGGTTGGCTGTGGGAACACTACGGCGTGGATTCGTTGCATGCCTATGGCGACTACGATGAGGCCTCGATGTTCTCGTATGCGGCTGCCTTGGTCACGGAGAGCTTCTATAAATTTAAGAGTGTGAAAGGCGAGTGGACCGGGAAAACCAAGGTGATCTATCATGCTAATGAGTGGATGTGCGGTCTGGGGTTGCTGTACCTGAACAATAAGCTGCCACAGATTGGTACAGTGTTTACGACCCATGCTACGAGCATTGGCCGATCGATTGCTGGCAACCAGAAGCCGCTGTACGACTACCTGTTTGCCTATAACGGCGAC
>OCTX011870226.1_pt1 | contig 14453 bp, 20 predicted proteins | sample 1539691 | NCBI WGS metagenome assembly OCTX01 (sample SAMN02144231, study PRJEB22623) | gut metagenome | biome: sheep rumen | host: Ovis aries | place: New Zealand | reverse complement strand
TAAACCGAACATTTGTTCGAGACTGAGGACCAAGGATACAGAGGGTTAGTACTAGCTAACAGATTATGTAAACTAGTGCCTGAACGGATGTCAGGCACTTAGTTGTGTAAAATATAGTTTTAAACAATTAAACTATCTGCATACTCTCTTACGGTACTTTTAATATTTGTTATATTGCAACATTCAAGCAGTGTTTCACCATGATTAAAGCCATAATTTATAAGTTGTTCATAGCTTTTTATTTGTGTATTGCATACATTAATATTGTTTTGTCTGCATATATCTATAAAATGTGCGCTTGGTATTGTACCACCTTCTTGCACTGGGTAAACTTGAGCATATATTTTATTTGAATCGTTTTTTAATCCAGCCCAATATGATATATGATTGTCTATTGAATCCTCGTGAAAACCGTAATAGAAACTAATATTTCTATTTAGACCCTGCCATATTCTAGCCCCAACTAAACTCCGTGTTGCCACCATTAAATTATCTATTTGATTATATTTAGTGCATAAATCAAAACATTCTTTTATGCTGTTTTCGTCTTCTAGAATTGTATTAAATTCAATTGTGACAGAAAGACCGTACATATTTGAGTAATATAAAGCTTCTTCTAATCGTGGCACTTTATAACCACGATAGTGTTCACCATATTGGATGCCCCAGTCATAGCTATCTAATACAGTTAGTGGGGAATCGCTTGAAATTTGTTCACTGATTGCAGTACCATCACTATTGCGGGCTAATGCATTTATATAATTGTCATGTATACAAACAAATGTGAAATTGGTTTCATTCTCATTAGCTGTGTTTGGTACTCTTCTAACAGTGAATCGTATTCTATCATATTCATTATGTGCTGTTGCTTTAATAGCCCACTTTGAATTGTGTGGGTATGCGTTTGAATCAACTTGACCTTCTCTGCATGAGTAGATTATTGTTGGCTGTATTGATTGTATAACTGGTTTTTCAATTTCATTAAGTTTTATTTTGTCTTCTTTTGTAAAGTGTTCATAATTTGTAAAAGTTAGAACACTATAATCATTTTCGGTTAAATCATTTGGCGCGATTGCCGCTGAGGGGCTATTTGAATATCTTACTACTATTGTAATATAACTAGTATTTGTGGGGATTGTTATATCGTAACCATCTAAAAAATGACACCCCGATAAAAATCCACTACTACCTAAGTATAATGATGTTTTATATTCTGAACCACTATAAAAGAAAATTGAGTATTGAAAATCACTGTCAAAGTAAATTTTACAGCCATCCACTCCTAGTGGAAACATATTGCTTTTAATCCTATTATTATAATTAGGATTAGGTCTACCGTTATCAGAATTAATACTACCTTGTATAAAAAGAAGTGTTAAAGGTGTACTTTCTCTTAGTAAATATTCTATTTGATTTTCGTGCCTTCTTGCATAGTCGCCTGTGACTTTTGCATCTGCACCAGCACCGCTAACGGTTAGTGTTGTGTCAATTACTGGGGTTGTAGGTGTTATATTTTCTTCTAGCCATTCTGAAACTGCATTTGCAACCGTGGGTGCAATTACCACACGTAATTCTCCGTTGCTAGCCATTGTTTCAATATGTTCTCTTATTACTGTTTCATAATCTAAATTATTTAGATAGTTTGTAACGTAAGTTGTGAATTGCTGATATTGTAATTCGAGTTGTGATTTGTCACTTTCATAAGCATCATTAAAAGAAGCAATTTCTTCTTCTAACATTTGATTAGTTTCTGTTTTGAATGTTTCCCATACTTCTTGCAAGTTGGTAAATTGTCGTCCTAAGTTGTCAACTTGACTTCCCCACGCTTTTACCGCCTCAAGCACCCAATCAAGATTCACGTTATGGAAATTTGTATATGGATAATGGTCGAAAAAGAAACTCATTTAATACCTCTTTTCTTTAATAAATCAGAATACAGAATGTTGTTTTATAGTCTGTTACAATTTGTTCAATTACATCAAACATGACTACTTTTCTTTCTGCTTCTATCATTTGCTGTGTCGTTGTAACCCCAATGTTTCCGTGTATATGTCCACTTATAGTTCTATTGTTATTAAAGTTTCTCTCTGTTCTCTCCCCCGATAGATTTTTTGTTTTTACCGATTCAACCTCAGTCGGATTGTTTAAATCATCGGGTGCATGATAATCCTCAGTCTCTGTATAATTTGTATAAGTTCTTTCAGTTGCAAGCCCATGCTGTAATGTTGTCTGTTCATGGTCTGAGTATCCCAAATCGTTAAAAGCAGAAACACCTTCTGTATTTATATCAGTTCCACTATTTGTATCTTTATATTTTCCGCTTATACTCTTTTCAATACTCCCCATTTTTACTCGTGTTGTTTCAGTTTCATTTTGTGCCCCATCTCCCTTTACAGTTCCATAGCCTGTTTCATATAAATTATCATGTGTCTCCTCATGTCGGTCATAGTTTTCAATTGGATTGTACTCGTATTGTGTTGTATCATATAGTTTATTCCATATGTCAACTCTATGTTTAGACCATAGCTCGATACTGTATCTAAGTGTTTCTAAGTCTGTAATGATTAAAGGAAAGTCACTTGTTTCTGACACAATAGAATCAATTACGGTCTGTCTGTCTAATTCAACTGGTAATACCATATTGTTAAATAAAGTATTATCCCAGTGATAGAACATAAGAGTGTTAATCATTGCTTTTTGGCTTGACATTCTCTGATACCTCACTCTCTTCTTTATATCTCGATTCAAAGTGCAGATTCAATTTGAACATTTTATTAACTCTCTCAGCACACTCGTTTAACGATTCAACCCACAAATCAATTCTAGTCTTTGTCTCTGTGTTATTAGCGTTCACCTCATCACTGATTAAACGCTCTCGCTTATCTGTGTTTGCATTTGGTATTCCAATCACTGTGTTAAAGTCAGCTCGTATTTTCCGCATGTCTTCCATAACGTCACTCGCAATGTAAGTCTCTTTCAAGTGCTGATTGAAAAGTTCTATTCCAAGTGTGCCATCTTCTTGCATAAGAGCTTTATCAACTACAACAGCAGGTTTTCCAGATGCTATGTCGTCAAACAATGTTTTAAATGTTGCGCTTGCGCTCTTATTTCCTGCAAGGAATAAATAAGCAAGCTTGCTGTTGATTAGGTTCATATCAACATTCTCAGCACATAAAGCTAGCTTATTTGCATAATAGGTGATTAAATCATCTATACCGCAATAATCAGGGGTAAGCTTCAACACTTCACATTTGACATGAATCCTAGGGTTCAGAGTACCACGCAAAAGTGGGTTAGAGATAATAGCATGTGTAGGAGCATAATATATATCTTGACCATATAGCCCACATGCTTGGCAGATAACACCATATTTATTAGTGTTCACAACTGCAATATACCCAAGGGCAAACAGAACATATAAGAAATAGTCTCTGTTCCATGTGTCTGGTATATCACTTTTTATAGTTGCAACAGCTTCCTGATAAAGATACCTTTTGAACATATTGACAAGCGTTGTGTTCTGACAATGTAATATGCCTGGGCTATTGCTTGCGGTTATTATATTTTCCTGTTGATAGTAAATAGGTAGATTCATTTTTTATTGCCCTCTCTCATTTTAAAATAAAGCCATATCAGATTCTTTTCATAGACTACCCCTTGAGAGTAAGCATAGAGGATATGTATATTGTTTTCGATTTCAGCAGCATTGAGGACACCATTGCGTGCGATCCATTTCAATTTTTTATAGTCGTCTGGGTTCATACTTAGAAAATCCATATACAGATTAAAGGCGTAACTATGCCACTGGCTTGCATAGTATTGTGCATCCGTTGTATTGCAGTAGCCTATCTGCTCTAAGAAGTGCTGAATTTCATTAGTCCAGTTTACCGTACACCGCTGTGTAAAATCTGTAAATGTCTGGAAATCATATGCGCTCCCACCCTGCCAGTTAAAAGAACTGGATTCAAAGAATTTCATTTGTATCAATCCATTCTCAATTGTTAAGTTAGGGTAATTGTTGCCTATGTAGTCAATGATTTCATAAGCGGGCTTGTGTAATAAAAGCCCCAGACCATTATACAGGTCTGTATTATCAAAATTTTCCCACACTGCGGGATTTACAGAACTAATGTAATAAGAGCAAGTACAAAAAACCGTTATAGCTTCTTTACACCATATATTAGTTGGGGGCTGTACTGGTATCCTACTCATAATAAAACCCACTATTCATTAGACTTGATATTTCTTGATTTTCTTCAAAAGTGCCCCCAGTTTCAACTACTGCATTTGCGCACAAGATATACCCTCCAATTGTATTAATCTGCTTTTCTTTGCAAAGTGGTCGTCCGTTCCTATCATTATCCTCGTCAACTAAGCCGTAATATGTATATACAGCAACAGGAGCTTGTACTAGAGAGGAAACTCCCCCATTGTTACCCATAGTTGACAGTGTGGGGATTTGTGCCCTTATACTAGAATCTATGCAAGCTACACCACTTCCGATAGCACTACCAATATCACCTCGCATTATTGCACTCATAGTATTTCCAACACCTTGAGCCGCAGTTGTTACCGCTCCCAGATAGTCAGTAGCCATTTGTGAAATTTGAATTGGTACGCCTACTTGCGCTTCAACTGTCATATAGGGTTCAATCACACCGCCAAAATAACAAGTTCCTCGCCCTGTGATAGTATCAACTTTAAATTCAATATCAACACCGCCACGATTATATACAATATCACTGGGAAGTTGAAAGTGTCCAAAGGGCTGAAAGTCCACTTCAACTCTTGTATATGGATTGCAGTAAACATAATCCCCTCTATTATTATTTGGGTGTGTTCCGCTCCATGCAAGAGTAAAGCTTCTTGAATAGGGTTCTAATGTTGTGAGCCTCCCACCATATACAGGTATACTCCAATATCCTACGTCAATATGCTGTTGACTGGGATTCATTCCACTAAGAGAAAAAGGCAGATACATTGCACTCGCTATATATTGGAATGGATTATATAATGCTTTAAATGTCTCAGTACTTATATCTTGCGCAATTTGTGTTAAATCAAAATAACTACCGACATTGTTGAAAAGATAAACCATTAAATCGTGAAACTGTGAAGAAGTGAGCGCATAATAACCAACTGCACCTAGCCCCATTCCACCGCCACTAATTGTTCCAATAACATAAGTTCCGCTGTAAATACTCCAAGGATTTGAGGCGTTAGAGTAACTATGTGTTATCGTGTTCTTGACTGGGTAAAATGCATCGAATATAGAGCCATCTGACTGATTAGAAGACCTTAGAACATATTGTGTTGAATTGCCTATTGACGTTCGCCATGTTGCCAGTACATCAATAGAGCAGTCAGCTACCCATTTACCACGCTCATAAGTCCAATTATCGATAAAATAATATTTGTCAAATAAAGGTATATAGCAGTGATTTAATACTGTACCACTCCCGAAAATCTCACTGCTATTCAAATCTACAAATAAAGAGGGGCTATTAACGGAACACTTCTCTTTTAAAGAACAGTCGCATTGAATGTTATGACTACCGCCAGCCCCTCTAAATGTAGAATTATGCTTTTTGTAAACTACACCGAACATTACATTAAAAGACATAATTCTTATCCTTATTTAATCAAGAAGTAAAACAACGCAATTTTCCGTATTGTCATTAAGATATCTAAGAGTATAATGCCACCAAAGATTTTGATATCCACCACGCGCATTGAATGGGCTGTTAGCCTGCCACTGATTTACTGTGTTAATCATTGCACTTTCATGGTCAAAGATAACACCAAAAACATTGTTCAGTGTAACCTCGCTATGTGTCACAGCCCCTGACGTATTAATGTAGCCACAATCTGCGGAAATTTTCATGGGGTTTTTAATATCCTGCCAGAAAACAACTTTTTCATAATCTACCTTTTTTAGATAGTCGTCATGGAAAATGGTAGAAAATGCGCTTGTGTCCATGTGGTTAGAAATTCCACTGTTGAAGTAGACCCTCATCTTGTCTTTAGGTGTGTGCCGCATAACCTCTTTATTTGTAATATTGAGGTGGAAAAGCCTTGAACGCTGAGCCATTTTGTCGATAAGCTCACCAAGATAACCGAAAAGCCACTGCACAAAGGGCTGAAAGTTTGCAGGCTGTAAAACAGTTTCAGAATCTAAAGACGTTCCTGCATAGCCATTATACAGTGTAACAAGATGCAGTACGCTTTCAGTGTTTCCAATCGCATACGTTCCGCAAATCAGATTAGCTACTGTTGCCCTCTCAAGATTTTCTTTGCTCTGCTCTATCTGGTCATTTGCATTAGAGAGAATCATAGAGAAAAAGCGTCCTAACTCGTCAGCACTTGAAAAAGCTGTGTCAATCTGGTCTCTGAAAATAGTCAAATGCTTTTGATACTGATTAATACCATAGTAGTTAGTCTGTAAAACTTTAGGCTTTAACACAACATACTGGTCAACGCTCTGACCGTCCGTGAGCGTCATTCTATCATCATCTTCAAAGGGCATGTCAAGGGCTTGCAGTTTTCTGATAGCATTACCCCATCTCATTGCGTCCACCTCAAGCCCTCTGAACTGTCGGTTATAAGGGCGAACAGAAAAAATAGTCCTTGTGAGTACCTGTGACACAGCGTTCATGATGTTATCATAGCCAGTGAGCAAAGCCGTGTTAGCAACAGATACAAAAGAAGCTGTGTCAACAGGTGTAGCAACATTGCCACCTGTAGCGAGTGTTGTCACTTCCGCAAGAACAGACGAGACTTGATTAAATGTTAAAGTATTAACTGCCATAATAGAACTCCTTTATTTTGTGGGTGGATTTATAATTTCTGCCAGAATATCATCAGTTGTGGGCTGTTTCGGCTGTTCTGTCTGATGTAATGCGCTCTGTTGAATCGCACTAAGAATTGTATCAAGTGTTGTAGGCTGAACAGGCTGAACAGGCTGAACAGGCTGAACAGGCTGTGTAGGCTGTGTAGGCTGTGTAGGCTGTGCAGGCTGAAGAGGCTGAACAGGCTGTGTCTGAATAGAATTTAAAGCCCCTATCTGTTGTGCGGTAAATCCTGCTCTTGCGAGTACCAGTACATCATCATTTGTAAAACTCATTTATTTAACTCCTTATTATTTATAGCCGTATTTATTCATATTAACGTAGCCTTCATTTGATTTGTTTAGTTTCCAAGCACTCACACCATATCTGGTATTAAAAGCGTTTGCGCTCCTCCTACCCTTTAAATAATGTGACAACTCTTTATCACTATTAAATACCATTAAATGTGAGCTTTTTTGTTTTGGCGATAATGTTTCAACTATTTGATATGTAGGCATGATATCACCTCTTTTTAAGATGCATCTTGTTTGCAAATCCTGTTTTACCCTTATATACTACTAAAAGCCAATCATTTGTATAAAAGCCGTAATTGTGGCAAGTCTCACCCTTTTTGATTTCGTCAATTTTATTACCCTCATCAACATAAGGATTATAGCGTAAAGCCACAAAATCACTAGCAGTGCAAATATACTCTCCTGCAATTTTCCTGTTGAAACTCTGAGCAAATGAAATTTTTGACTCATCATAACTCGTGCTGTGATTGTCATAACGTGGACGCACAAAATATTTGATACTGGGTGAAGTTCTGGAAATAACACGTGTCGTCACCATGTCATTTTTATTACCTTCACGCACAAAAAGATTACTTGCACTTTCAAAATAAATAATTCCCACATGGTCAACAACTCCATCGTTGCCCCAATCATAAAAGACCAAATCCCCAATTGTGGGATTATTGACAATCATATTATTCTTACGTGCAAAGTTAATATACTCTTGGCATCCGCACTCAGTCAGACCAAGGGCATCAACAGCGTTAGCCTTTATAAAGCAAGCACTGATAAAAGTCATGCACCATGCATCAGTGCCCTTTACTGTGTAGCCCCTTGCGAGAGGTTTATGATTGTTATAAATGCTCAATATTTCACTGTGTTTTGAACTTCCTTCTCTAGTTCCATTGTAGCTCTCAGTTACTTTCAAAACATCGTTAGCCGTTGCCATTGTTATTACTCTCCAATACTTTATCTATCAACACATCAATACGTGTTGACAATGCTAGAATCCTATCATCAAGATTTTCCAGTGTCTTATTAAAGGTAACTGTCATGTACAAGCACATAGCAATAGGAAAACCAACACTACCAATTAATGTAATAATGCTGTCTACATTCATTTAATCACTCTCCCTTCCTTATAAATTTAGGGGCAACGTTTTCAGCCAGTGCCCTGGCATGTCTGAGGCTTCCGACCCCTGCATATAGACAGCCGTTGCCCTATACCTATATTATAAAAGGTTTATAACAATATTTGGCTGTAGAAATTAAAAAATCTACCCTAAAATCGGGTGAATCCTGTATAGCTGCCTGCAACTATTGTCTAGTTCATTGTATATCTTTTAAAAAGTACCTGAGAGACTGCATCCTCAAATAAGAACCTGTCTTCATAATAAGCGCACAAATATATCTTTTTCCATGCGTTCCTATATCTTTCCAAATCATCCGTTGAGGTTGTATAAGTCATAGGACTACCACTTTTATGCGTTGTGGCATAGTAAATATTCTTAGACTTGTGACGATAGATTGTTATTTCACCAACACTCACTCTGGGTTTATATTCAATTAATCTCTCTCTGGATATCGTGCTCATATCTGTGCCGCTGTATAAGTTATTTAAAGCCATATCCCCAAAATCTGTATTTTCACTGAGTTTGTATAAAGCTGTGTTCTTTTTTCTTGCGCTTATGGGGCTTTTACTCAGGTTAATGATTAGCAGTCCTCTTTCCTCATCTGTATAAATCATCTTACCTTTTGACTGCATGGATGCTATTTTATTTATCACTCCAAGCCCAATAAAATAAGGGTTGTCAATCGTGTTACTGTTTGCGCAACAAATCAGTTTTACAGGCTTTTGACCTTTAAGCTCTCTATTTCTGTTCACAGTCTCATAGACATTGAGTAATGTTTCATACTCGCTTTTTATCGGCTTAGCTGTCTTTTCTGGTATGAACTCATCATAAAAAATAATATCCACATCACTTGCATCAAAACCACGCAAATTGGAAAACGTGCTAAGCGCACACAAATATCCAAAGGGTTCTTTGAAAACCTCGTCCTCTATCTCTGCCAGACCGCTAATGTTTTTCGCAACAGGTGCAACCCCGATATGCCAACCATAATCCGTGCATAACTGCTTATAGGGCTGAAAAGCGTTAGAGCATAACAAATCAGCCTGTACTTGTGTCCGTCTAAGATGTATGTATTTTGTTCTGTTCTCATAGATATACTTTAATACTCCATATGTTTTCCCCACTCCTCTAGCCCCTATGATAAATGTAAAAGGAAAATCCAGATTTGTTATATACTCAACATTTAAATAACCACTGTCTAAATATATCTCATTTTTCATAGTATCACCTCTTAATAAAAAGGGCTTGCCTTTATAGACAAGCCCTAATTGGAAGGAATAAACATGAACGGTTAGTCACCAAGTTCCAAAAGAATGAACTCACGTCCATTCTTGGAAATTGAGGAGCTGACCTTCACAGGAAGACCCTTATCTGTGTCAATCTCATCAATGAAGAGTTCAAGAATGTCTGAGAAGTTGCTCATTGCAGTTTTGCTGTTAGTGCCGTACACGTTGCCATCAGCCCCCATAAGTGTGAGAATAATCTTTTCCTTATCATCCTCTTCTGCATCATCATAGTAACAGAAGCCCTTGACATTGATTGTAGTGTCAATTGCGTTCTTGAGCTTTTCCACGTTCGGTGATTTCGTGAGCTTGTAAAGCATACGCTTGTCATTTTCTACATTTGCACTAGCTCTTTTGATTGTCATTTTGTTTACCTCACTTTCATACTGTCTATATGTAATGGGGATTTCTCCCCACTTCTTATTATAGAGAGTTTATAACAATTAAACAAGTTCCTCATACCAATAGTCACAGCCCTCAACTATTCTCTTATAATCGGCTGAAAGTCCAAGTTGATAAGTCGATTCTTTAATAACTACATTCCTTGTCACCTCAATTTGGCGTCCTTCTTTTTCATAAAAACCGTATGACTTAGAATCATTGTATATAAGTTCATGACCGCCACCTTCTTTGAATATAAAACCATTCGTGTCTAGCTCCGTTATTCCCAGACACTTATTTACCTTTGTATTAAGTAAAAAGCGCTCTATTCCACCATTTTGAGCTAGTTCTTTTGCACCTTTTTTCTTGTTCACTCCTGCTATTGTTATATGCAATTCTCCATCTTTTTCATAAACATACTTCTTTGCCCCCAAAGTTGCAAATCTGTCATAAGTGCCCTCATACTCATAAACACCCATATAGTGAGTAACACCCTTTGCATCCTTGGCAAATGCATTATTCTTTTGGCTGTTCTTTATGTACTCAGCATTTAGTCTAGTAAAATCAGCACTACCCAGAAACTTTACTGAATCAGTGTCAATATATGCCACCCACCTTGCACCAACTTCCCATATTGCTTTTCTAAGTTCCATTCTTGCATGGGCTGTGACCCAGACACCCCATTGAAAACTAGTAAATGCTCTTTTATTATATTTTGCAAGAAGTTCCTCAATAGGTGTTGTGTCCTCGTTATATTGACAATCATCAAATAGTATATTCTGCTTACATGGTGATTGTACAAAAAGACCATAAATACTATTGAGCAGATTTTTAGATTTCATATAATAATACTCTGTGTCTGGGTCATCCGTAACTCCTTTAAGCTCTGTCTTTCCTCTATAGTATTTCCTCACTTCTTCCTTTATCTGTTCGGGCAATGAATAGTATTTTGCTGAATAATACTCTAATGGAATTATAAAACCGTCCACACCCATTTCTTTAATAATAATCTTTAAATCTATGTCTGTTACTGTTGTCTCAAGATAATCGGCTGAAAGAATCCTACCATTATCAAGCACAGGATTTAATACGTGCCTGCACTTACTATAACTTAAATAAGGAAAACCGTTATATAAATCATCTTGATAATAGTTATATATTGCTATTCTTGCAAGGCAAGCCCTCTCTCTAACAGCTATATCTTTTTCTATATCATCCATAGTCTTAATATAGGCGTTCAATCTGAATTGCGTCATAGGAAATAGATTATTCAATATAACATCGGGGTATGAAGAAGAACGGTCATAACTCTGTACATTCTCCAAAATCCTGTTTGTAAAGTATCTGTTTGCGTGAGTATCTCCACCCCTAAAAGCTTCATTGAGTAGCTCATAAACGTGCAAATCAAGCTCAAGCTGAACCCTAACAAGCTGATGTGCTATTTCTTTCATTGCCTGTTTAACGTTCCTTCTCACATATCCCGTACTTGTCAAGGGTATTTTATACAGGTTGTCATTGTCTCTAAGCATTTCAGTCTGTATAGCCTCAATCAAGCCTAAAACGTCATGCGATCCATAGGCAATTTCAGCAGCAGTGAGAGGCGTCCAAGGGTAACGCTCTTTTGAATAGTCAAACTCATCCCCATCTAGCTTTTCATGTTCTACCTTTAACTGATGTGTCCATTTCCCCAGAGACATATTGCAGTGCAACATAGAGCACCTATACTCTATCTTTCCATTTACAGCTTTCAACACCTTCCTAGACTTTAGACAGAAAACGTCCTCATTCTGAAAGTCATACAGCCCACTAAGGAATTGTATTTCATAGGATAAATTATGGACATATACCACAACAAAATCCTCACAGACACTATTTATAGTGTCTGTGATTATTCTATAAGTATCCCAAGTCCTACCAAGATAACATATAATCTTTTTGTGTACAAAATCTGTAATAGCGAACTGCCAGAGATACATAATAGAGTGAAGCTCGTCATTATGCGTTATCGTGGATGTTTCAATATCAAAAGCGCATATCATACGCCTGTAATATATCTTCTTTTTTGTGCCCCTGTTCCCTTTTGGTCGTCTTTCCTGACCGCACATTTGGCATAACGCTTTAATTTCGCTTCTTAGGTCGTCCACACTTACGAGTTGCTTTTGACCCTCTATTATCCTCATAATACTTTGATTTATAAAGCTCGCTTCTATCTCGCCCATGACTTATTTCACTCTCAATCCATGCTTTATAAGCTTTAGCAGATTTGTACTTTCCTTTTGGTAGCTCTGCAACTTCCAAATTCTCAAGATTATTGATAAAGAAAAGTAACTCTTTTTCAGACTTTAACAGTTGTTTCATATCAGTGATTTTCTTAGATTCTGCTATTTTATATAATAGAGCTATTCTGTCACTTGAAACAATCTTTTCGATTTCCTGTGTTACTCTGTTATTCATAAAATCGAAAAAATTCTGTATGTTATCCTTGTGAAATTTATTTCCCTCTGGAAAGTGCTTATTTAATGTTGCTATAGTCTCAGCCAGTTTTATATCTATCTTACTTGCTTTTTCCCTCTCTTCCTTTATATATACCCTCATTCCTCTTACAGTTGATTGTTTAGCATCAATAAAGCCTTTGAGAGTTGCCAGAGCAAAAACTATATCCTCTTTGCTTTTCAATGTGGAAAGTTTCGGAACGTCCGCACCCCCAAAAGCTTGAGCTATCTGGGATTTTCCAAATCCTTCATTGCGTAAACGCTTTAAACGCTTTTGCGCTATGTCTCTGTATCTTGTATATTCTTTTCTTAAATCTCGCTCGTTTTCTAAAATCAAGCTCTCTGGTGAATAATTCATGACATACCTCTTAATTCAATGCATATAGTGTTCACTTTGCTATTGACCCAGAATGATTTTATATCACGCTTTAAAAGCGTATTAGACTGTGACAGTAAAGCATCCTTGTTTTCATACCATTCTGTATAGTATGCACCATCTTTGTAACAATTATAACCGATAACAAAATGTAAATCATTTTCGCTACTGTCTAACTTTGTAAGAAAATTAATAATCCTCATTATCCTTATCCTCTCTATTATAATACCAGTCTGTTCTATGACCTGTCTTTTCAGCTACCCAGACGCACAACATCATAAAACCTATGCCTGTTGTGTGACCCATTGCCCAAATCAATACTAACTCAATTAATGTCATTTTATATACTCTCCTTTACTTCTTTTCTGTATTTCATTAAAAGTTTTTTATATTTTCTTTCCATGACGTTATATTCTTTCAATAATGTATCTACTGCTTTTGACTTAGACTTAAATCCTCTTTTACTTGCGTAACTGTCTATAATCTTCTCAGCATCGGAAGATATAGAAAAAGCTCTAACTGTTGTGTTCTTCATACGTTATATACCTTCTTTCCGTGTTTTGATGTTGTATTGTACCAAACAATATTATTCTTCCTTACGTGATATATCACTTCTCCTGCAAACACACCATTGTAATTGAGTATTGCTGTTGTCAGTGTGTCGTCTGGGTCTGTGTACAGCTTGAGTGTCCTTGCTACTTCTCTAATCAATTCCCAATCTATATCATAGCCACGCTTATAATCAATAACTGTAATATCTATGCGAAAAAGATAGTTAAGGTGATTTAGTTCGATTGTTACGTGTTGAGCCTTTTCAAAACGATTTGTTGTATTGTTCATTTCTCAATCTTCTCCCTTATAATTACACATTCTTCTCTAATAGCCTTAGTAAACTCATAAAAGCTATTATACTGATAGTCTCTTATGAATCTTAAATCGTATAAACATTCTATGTAACCCTCAAAAACAAAAGTATAATTGTAAAGTCTAATTGCTGATTGTGTGATATAAAAAGGACTGCTATACTCTATACAATAATTAAGACCTGCTATATGTGAGCAAATAGTTTTATATATAGTCTTATAACGATAATAGATTGCTTGATTATAGTTAAATTCTCCAAACATTTTTACTTCCTTTCTCCCCGTCAAGCCAGATAGGACAGCTATTAATCTTATATAAATTTTACATCGCTTTCAATAAATGTATATGTTTTTCCTTCCTCATATTGATAATAGTAAAACCAATTGCATATTGCATCATCATTAATACTGCTTAAATCTCTAAGACATAAAAGATAATATGAATAAAAATGTTTTCTCACATATTTAACAAAGTTATGTTTTGAATATATACACGGTTCAAAGTCAAGCCACGATGCTGTTCTTTGATTGAAAAATACATATGTGGCAGATATTCCAGTTACTTGAATTGCTAACTTTTGTTTCATAATTTCTCCCTTCCTAAAAATGCATTTTTTATTTATATTATACTCCAGAGTTATAAACTTTTCATTGTATTATGTAAACTCTGATAAATTTAATATTTTGTTAATAATTACATCAAACAATATTTGACACAATACAGTGCCTGACATCCGTTCAGGCACTAGTTTACATAATCTGTTAGCTAGTACTAACCCTCTGTATCCTTGGTCCTCAGTCTCGA
>OCTX011487394.1_pt1 | contig 14457 bp, 24 predicted proteins | sample 1539691 | NCBI WGS metagenome assembly OCTX01 (sample SAMN02144231, study PRJEB22623) | gut metagenome | biome: sheep rumen | host: Ovis aries | place: New Zealand | reverse complement strand
GGGCGCCCACTGGTGGACAGCCCCACACGTTACGATTCATCAATGGGGGCGGTAGATATCCTGCCGCCGGAATCAACGAACCACCTCTGCCCCGAATGGATCTCTGCGTGACACTTGCGGCATACGAGCATCAAGTTATCCCATGATAAACAAACAGCAGGATCATTAATCGTCCTGCTGTTTAACGGTTTAATATGATGTACGATCTCGCCAGGAACGATCAGCCCTCTCGCCCTGCATCTCTCGCAGATATATCCCTGCGATCTTGCGTATGCTGTCCTGCAGTCTTTCCACGCTTTGGAACTGTAAAACGGCTCCGCACATTTCTCTCGGTAATCTTCCTCGTGTCGCATCTTTCTCCCCTCCTGAGTCCCCACCGGGAGCCCGTCTCGATTTCACCGGGCTTAACGCTTGGTATTGTAGGAGAAAATAGGAAGCCCAACTTGCCCGCTGTGTAACGGTTTTAGCAACTATCTGACGGTATCACTATATCACGGTTAGCCGATCGAAAGTGATCACGTTTTCAAAACCCCTCTTTGATTTCTGCAACCCGAGCATATACCGCAATGCGGATCGCGTAGAAATCAGCCTGCGAGAACGGAACGTCCAACATCGAATACGGAATCCCTCTTGCGATATTGTCCAACATTGCCGCCCTGATCTGCTCAGGACATCTTTCTGCGATAGCGTCATCAACCGCTCGGATGTTCAACTGTAGAATAGCGTTTTTTATCGCCTGAGAGGCCGTAGGATTGCCGGGAACGTTCGTTGTGGATATTTCCCCACTTGCTATCGCTTTGAGCCCGTACGCGACGTTCTGACGCCATTTATCGTACTGCCTGCAGAACGCCATGATCTCACGTTTCCGCCATGTGTCTATGCCGTACCTGTTCCACCCTTGCGCCCGCTGTTTTCTGCTCATGTTTAACTCCTCTCGTCAGTGATCACGACCTCGACCCTTGCGACATTACTGTATAACTTCCTGCAGGACACGGACACGACCTGCCCGTCATCCACATATGCGACCCCGTTCATAGCGTCGCATATGCTTTTGATAAGATTGTCGGCATCGGGCTTTTTTGCCGGTCTGACCTCTCCCGACAGCATTTTCTCTCGCATGATCTTTGATGCGCCCTTCGGCGGCTCGAAGTATGCGTCAATGCTGACAGTTAACGCCCCGAGGATCTTGACCGCCCTCGGATACTTGACCCGAAAAGCATCCCGAACAGATCTCTCGTATTCGTGTGTTTCCCTCGGAGTATATGCAACACCTGAATACCGATTGAATCGTGGTCGCTGTTTTGGCTGCGGTTTTCCGAATACAATGAACGTATATCGCATGTCAGCCCTCCATATAATGCTCGATTACTTCTGACCAATTCAACGACGCAGCATACATCTTGACAGCCTCCCGAATGATGTCTGATCGGTTCTTTCCTGTCAGCTTCGTCAGTAGTTCCACGAGTTCGACTGTCGATCTTCTGTCATCAAGGATCTCGGGTTTTTTCTCTGCTGTCTGAACTTCTTTTTTTACTTCAGGATGCTCGATTGCGTCCTCTCCTGACAACAGCTCGTCAATCGTCGCGCTATACAGGAACGCAAGCGGCTTTTGGTAAATACCGCTCGGGCAGATCTTTCCCGATTCCCAGTTTTGCATGCTTGCAACGTTAACGCCGATCTTTTTTGCGACGTATTCCTGTGTCAGCCCTTTTCGCATCCGCAGGATCTTCATGTGCGACCCTCTTTTGATGTCCCACTCTTGTTTTGATCGCATCCGTCAGCCCTCCTCGATGTCAATGATTATCTCGTTAGCAATCTCTGCCGGATCTTTCTTCCGCTCCATGAACCCGACAAACATATCATCGTCCGCTCCCAGTGACGACGCATACTTCTGCAATTCGTGCCTGTTCCCGTTCATTATCAGATCATCGACATGATCCCAACGCTCTCTCGTCCTTTTTAGGACTTCCTCGACATTGTCCCTTGTCAGAATTCCCATATCTCCGAGAACGTCTCCATATATTGCAAGGTTTAAACTCGTAACCTTTCGGAGATCATCAACCATCATGCGGATCTCGGAATCCCTGAATTTACGGATGCCGTCCTCGAGCAGTTCCAACGCACGGCCCTTTGCGAGCCTGTCAAGCTCTTTCTGCGTGACCGTGAAAGTCCGTTCTTTCTTTGCCTGTACTCTTTGCCAACGCCGAATTTCGGCTCGGCTCAATTTACCCGACATTGCTTTATCTGCACAAACCGGGCAGACCTGCCGACCCTCAGGAATTATCGCTCCGCAACAAACGCACGTATTATTCATGATCTTTTATCTCCATTCTGCTGCCGCAGTTCGGGCAATAGCTATAATCTGCGATTGACACACGACCGCATTTCGAGCAAAACATAACGGTCGGTCTGTATCCGGGCGTTCCGTCCAACGTCTCAAAAATCCACCGCCCTGTGCGCTGTGCGGACGGCAACTGTTCCAAAAAATCAATTGCGTAATTTGCATCAATTCCACCATCCGGCGTAAGCTGACAGCAACTAAACTCTGCAATTGCCGCCTGCCGGCTGATCGTGTCAGTTGGTGTATCGGTTGGTGTATTGACCTGTGCAGTTGGTATTTCCTCGAGCACGCCTATAATGCAAGCCTTGTCATAGGTGTCAGAGAATCCGTTGTAACAATCTTGCAAATCCTCGATTGCTTTGATTGCCGCCTGTCTACTGATTAAATCGTCCGTCATGTCTCTGTCCCTTTCTCGAGTGCGTTCTGCATCTCGTAATATCGCTTCTTTGTGTCTTTCCTGCGTAGGCTGTCGCCTGTGACCGCAACTCTGTAACAAACCTGCAGAACCCTGTCATATATGCGGCTCTGTTGTGCTGTCTGCGGATTTTTCATGTCATCAAGAGATAGATTCGTCGTAATTATCATCGGTTTCCCTGACGAATACCGGGAGTCGATGATCGTAAAAACGAGCTCCTGCATATACTCGGATCTGCGTTCCGCACCGAGATCATCCAACACGAGCAGTGCGTACTCGTTCAGGCTGTCAATGTATGTTTTCCTGTCTGCTCGGGACCCTGCCCCGATTTCCTGCTCAATTCGGGAGAACGTGGCGAACTTCACATCATGCCCCGTCTCGATCAACTCATTGCAGACAGCCGCAGCCATGAACGACTTTCCTGTTCCGTTCGGCCCGTATAATAAAAGCCCCTGTTGATTCGCATACATATCACGAAACAGCCGTATGTATCGCCTGAGTAAAGCGGCCTCTTTCGGCCTCTCCATTTCTACCATCGCAAGAGTCGCCATCGACAGTCTGCTATAATCGCCTGAGAAGCATTTCCTTTTTGCGTCCGCTATATCCTGCAGGCGTTTCGCTTCTGCCTTTTGACGTTCTTCTTCTTTCTCGCAGTCGCACATCACCGGCAACGCACGTGTAACGCCGCATACGACTCGATGTATTTCAAGCGGTTTATTACACCTTGCGCAATATCTGACGCCGCCTGAAACGTAATACTCACGTTCTCGGCCCTGTTCCGCTGTCCGTTGGATGTCCTGCAGGACTTCCGTAAACGTGTCCATTGTCTAACCCTCCTATGATTTTGCAACCGACGCAGGATCTGAAACCCTGCGTCGGAACTTGTTAAAACGGCAGATCTCCGGAAACGAATTCCTGCTGTTTCCCCTGCTCGTTCAGATAGCTGTCGAAATGCGATGATCTGAACAGCGTCTCGGGCTGTAGATACCTTGCGAACTCTGTCCCAGTCCACGACCGCACCTTGTTGTCAATAACGGTTTTGAAATCCTGTATCGAATAGCCCTCGTTGATCCTTGCCCGAATCAGCTTTCTCGTCGCTTCAGATCCTGCCCGGAACTTCTTTCCGGTCTTCTCGTTCAAATAATCAATGATCTGTCCGTAGTCGATGCTGTCTTTCTGTTTCTCCTGTTTCTCCTGTTTCTCCTGCTGTTTTCCTGAAAGATCCCCGACGGAGTCGGGCGTATGTTTTTCATTATCAGAAACAGAATCATTTTCAGAAACAGAATCAGAAACAGAATCATATACATATACATAAGGTTTTGAATTTTCAAAACCACTGGTTTCTGATTTCGAAAACCACTGGTTTTTGTTTTCAGAAACCACTGGTTTTTGATTTTCAAAACCACTGGTTTTTATGCTCGGTCTGCCTCCCCTTTTACCGTCCTCGTATCTCTTGTTATTTGCATCGATAAGCGGTTTTGCGAGCATATAGATCGCTTTAGCCATGCCCGAAACGTCCTGTTCCTGCCCTGTACAGGCGTACCGAACTATTGCTCGATACGCCTGTACCTGTTCAGAATCAGGCAGACATTCGATCGCCTCGCTCCATGATTTATAAAAGACGAAGCTGTCCCGACTCATCAAATCCACCCTCTAACGTATAAACTCCGTATGATATTGCCCTGCCGAACCTGTTGCGCCCTGCCTGCATACGCATCGAGATGTCATAGCCCGCTGATCGCAGATCATAGACCCTTGCGGACAGTCTCGTGATCCCGAGATCCTGCACGGCCTGCAGTGCAGTGATGGATCTGTTCGCCTGCAGATATTCTAATAGCATCTTGTTTTGATCGATCATGTCATTCCCCCCCTGAGTTTAGAACGGAAGATCCTTGTCGCCATTGATCGGAGCCTCGACGGGCTGAAACTCCCCGAACCCTGCATCCTGTGGAACGGATGTATACATCTGCGGTCTCGCCTGGGCGTTTTCCTGCAGACGCTTCGGAGCAGGTATTGCGATGTTTCCTGCTCTGACAGTCCCAACACTGCAGAAAACGTACGGCTTCGTGGTCGTATGAATCTGTCCGTCCTGCTGTCCGACGAACTCTTCTTCCCTGTACAGGACACCCACGAACCGCCCTCTCAGCGTCCTCTCGTCCTCATTCCAACGGAAGCCGTTATTGCTCTCTGTGACGGACGTTATAAGACCCTTTAAACGTCTAAGCCTCCAATCGTCAGGAGCCGCATTCGGATCTGTCGGGAGCGTCAGACGATACGTGCCTGATCCCGGCCATGTACCGGGAGTCTGTACCATCGAAGAAAACAGTCCCTTGTAATCGCCCTCGGCGATCTCCAAACGGATCTCGAGCATCGGTTCATGTTTCTGCGACTCTGTCAGAACCGCATTGACGATCTGAGCCACGTACGCACCTGCCGGAAGTTTTCTTCCTGCTGTTCCTGCCGCCTGTGCTTTGTCGAAATTGCTAAAATGTAACATTGTTAAGCCTCCTGTGATTTATTGTCGGAATCCTGCGAGGACTCCTCGTTGTAATATGCCCGAATTTGCGCCGTAACCGCCGCCAAATCGTTCGGAATCTTTTCCTCAGAGAACATACCCTCGGGCGACTTTGTGATGTCTGAGCCGTCCGTACGTGTCAAGAAATAGTGTTCTTTGTCCTGTGTCACGCACCGCAGAACGATGGTCGCCAATCCCTCAAGGCAGACCTTTTGATCGAGCAGTTTGCCGATCGTCCTGAGTTTCACATCTCCGTAATCGTTTGCCTCCTCGTGCATGATCACATACACGATCTCGTCGTCCGGAAGTCCTTTGATGAACGTGACAAGCCCGAAGAATTCATCGGCGATGTCATTATACAAATCGAACGAAGATGATCCCGACTTCGGCTTGCTGTGTCCCGCCATGAAACGGTTCGTCATGATGTACGTTGCATCGTCGATCACTGCGATCTTCGTAGGCATCTTTGACAGCCCTCTTTTGATCATGTCCACGTCTGCGGATTTGAACTCGTACGTGAACTTCTGACGGAACGGAGGACGCTTCCCAGTGACGTTCACATAGAAAATCTCGTCCTTGCCGAAATTGCATAAACTGCGGCTCTTGCCCGAACCGCTCTTCCCATAGATTAATACGAATTCTGCCATGTCTAAATCCTCCTATAGTTGTTTTATTTGATCCTCAGAGACTCGCCGCGTTCGCCGATCTCTGCGAAATCCAACTGTTCGCCGCTCTCCAATGCATCCCGAACGGCCTGTGTGTCGATGCTCTTTGATATCCTGATAAACTTGTCGGGCAGACTGTCAACGATCAGATCCTCGGCATATTTGATCGGAGCCTTGCCGCCATTCTTTGCGATGCTGATCTGCCACGTGCCCGCCTGAATTTTGCGCTGCCCTGTGTACTGCATCTCGTTCATGAGATACCGCTTCATGCTGTCGATCTGATTCTCAATGCGAGAGCATTTGTCACGCAGTCTCGTGATCTCGTCCTCACATCCTGAGAGCAATGCCCGATCTTCTGCAATCAATGCCGCAATGTTCTCAGCCTTGTCGGCGAAGTCCCCTGATACGCTCTCGAGCGTGTCCTGCAATGTCTGCCGCATCTCCTCGGGAGTCTCTGCCGAGTCGAGCATGTCCTGCAGTCGCCTGTAATCTGCCGCAATGTCGTACAGTTTCATTCGTCCTCGCCCTCCTGTAAAATAGCCGCATCCTCTGCGTCCTCGAGAGCCTGCATGCGGTCGTTGGCGAACTCTGTCAGCGCGCCGCCCTGCTCGATAAGCTCTTTTACGTCCCATTCCCCGATCATGATCTTTCTGTTGATCTCCTCAACGCAAAGATCCCGAACCTTGCGGACGAACTCCACCTCGTCGGGCGTGTTGCCTGTGAGCCACAACGCAACGGACTCTTCGCCTGGCTTGTAAAACGCTCCTGTCATGTTTCTATGTCCTCCTATTGATGAAATATTTCGCCGTACTGGCGAATGCATGCGGGCGGACTCGAACCGCCCCACGGCAACCATGCGCAGCAGATTTTTATCGGTCAATGATCCTATAGCAGATAACGGAAACGGCGATCACTGCCTCCCCGATCAGACCTGCATAAAAGATATCGTCCATCGGTGCGGCAACCATGATCACGGCAGAACAGAAAACCAATATCAGACCGATCATAGCCGCAAGCCCGAAAACCACCTTTGCCGCTTTTAGAATAGCTGTCATTGTCTTGTCCTCCTGTTAGATTTTCTAATAGCCTCAAGCATTAAAAAGCTCGTACACGGACAGCCCGTACAACCTTGCGAGTTTGATTGCGGAATCGACTGCAGGTATCGCTTTCCCCTGTTCCCAGTTTGAAACGGAAACATAGGAAACTCCGATCAATTTTGCGACTGCCTCCAACGACCACCCTCGTTTGACCCTCTCCATTCGGAGTCGGGACATCTTGACCTCGTCCATTCGTAACACCTCCTGATCGTCTGCCCGGGATCTGCCGCCCGGGCTCGGCTTGCCTGCTGTGAACTGTTATCTGACCTTGTTCGGATACTGCCTCATGAATCTAACGACCGTGTTCGGAATGGGTCGAACCCCTGACAGCCCCTGCGGAATGTCGAACTGTTTTCTATAGCATTTCCAAACCTCACTTTCGTACCTGACGTAAACGTCCTTGCCTTTTACTACGATTTCTTTGATCATGTCTGTCGCCCTTTCTTATTTAATTGTTGCCTGTCAGGCGGGATTGTCAATCAACCATCAATTAACCATCCTGTCAAGTATTCTATCACGTATTAGAGAATCTGTCAACAATATTTTTTGATTTTCTAAAAATATTTATGATATAATATCTTTGTCACATCAAAACCATATCTCGAAAGGAAGCGAAAACCATGAAAAAAGCATCATTTGACATCGGTCACCGAATCGCTGATCTGCTGACAGAAAACGGAAAGAATCAGAGCGATCTCGCACGGTTCCTGAAGATCGGCCCCTCTGCGATTTCCCAGTGGATCTCGGGCGGGACATCCCCAACGTACGACAGGCTCGAAGAGATTGCCCGATTCTTCCGGCTGTCTGTTCCTGAACTGCTCGGCGGACCTGCTGAAAAGGACTCTCCGTCAATGATCATAACAGCGGAATCGGATGATGTTAAAGAGATCCCTGCAGGCTCGTCCGTCCGTGTGGATCTCGGACACCATGCCGAAGTCGGAGATATCGTCCTATATAAAGAAGAAACCGCAAACGAGTATCGCTTTCTCAGGCTTGCCGCCTATAAAAACGGAATTTCTGTCCTGATGTCAGACAAGACACCAACAGCCCCGATCATATCTGCAGATTATGAGCACGAGATCATCGGACCTGCGACCGAAATAATCCTGAAAAAGGCAAAAAAAGAAACGGCCCCTGCAGGCAAACAGGAGACCGCTTCGGAAGACATAGACACGACATCATAAACGAATTATACCGCAGAATCGGGAGGCTGTCAACGATGAATCGAAGAAAATTCAAACGCCTGCCGAACGGCTACGGTTCAATAGTGCATATGCACGGCAAGCTGAGAAAACCATATCTCGCACGCAGGAGAGTCGGTACCACTGCAGACGGAAAGCCCATATACCGAACAATCGCATCTTTTGAGACGTATTTCGATGCTTTTAACGCCGTAATATCGTCGTACAGGCTCGAAACAGATCACAACATAGATATATGTATGAAAGACCTGTATAATCGCTTATACGCCGATCTGAGCGCAAATAGAGGCATATCCGAATCATCGCTTGTCGGATATAGGACATCATTCGCCGCTGTTCCTCAGTTACACGACCGTCCTTTCCTGAGTCTTACGCCGCAGGAACTGCAAACAGCTATCGATGACGCAGGAGGCTCTGCCTCGAAAAGAATCAAAATAAAAGTCCTGTTCTCGAAGCTATATCAATACGCACAGTTTATCGGGATCACGGACAGAAACCTTGCGGAATATATCCACATCACAAACAACGACACCCCGAAGCGGAATCCGTTCACCTGTGACGATGTCCTGCAGATATGGAACATGCCCGAATCACGATGGCGGGACGCAACGCTGATCATGCTATATACAGGCATGCGAGTCGGAGAGCTTTTCACGGTTCACGAGATCACGGAAACCACTTTCCGGGCAGGACTCAAAACAGACGCAGGGCGAAATAGATTGATTCCAATACATCCCGACATTCGGGATATTTTTATGCGAACCTTTCCAATGGACGGCAGGCCGGGACTTGCGCAGCACTGGTTCGCCCGTAATCTGTCAGGACACACGCCCCACGACTGCCGCAGGACATTCATAACAAGAGCGGACGAGTGCGGGATCAATCCGACAGCCTGCAGACAGATCGTCGGTCACTCCTCGGGAGATGTCCACACGGCAAAATATACGATACATTCTGCCGAGTATCTGTACGACGAAATCTGCAAATTGACGTACGAAAAAAGGACTGCCGCAAACAGTCCCTTTTCAAAAACTATTAAATAACTTTGAAGTTCCGAGATCCGAATACCCCGAGAACCTACTGGAGACGGTGGGAGTCGAACCCATGACCTCTTGAATGCCATTTATAAATCGGTCGAAAAAAGCGGCGTTTTTATGCCATTTTCAGGATTTCCGATTGTTACAATTCTATTAACTTTGAAATAACTTTGAAGCTGACACCAAAACCGCAGACGGAGAAAAGCCCGATTTTGGGATTATACATTTTTTGCTGTCTTGCCTCGTAAGCATCGTTAACATCGCCGTATTTTGCCGCATGTTGACGGCTGAACATCTTATCAAGCCTCAGCCGAAAACGCCGCAATGGGCACGCTGTGAGATATGCCCTTTTTTGCCACGCAAAAGCCCGCAGAAACGTTTTACCCATCGAATTGACCACATATACCGGAGAGGGCGTTGAAACCCGTGTGACGCATTCTGAGCGCAAATAAAGGCATCAAAAAAAGGGACGTAAAAACGTCCCGATTTTTGCGTTTCCTGCCTGTTATTAACTGAATTGTAATATTTACAACGTCTTTAGAGTCTCATCACCGACAACTCCGTCGACGGTGATGTCCTTTGAACGTTGCCAAACCATGACGGCGGACCTTGTTTCCGCTCCAAAATATCCGTCATAGACGACGTCAAGTCCCCGATGCTTTAGCAAAGCCTGCAACATTTTGACCGCAGTTCCTGAGTCTCCATATCTGCAGAACACGTCGCCCGTTGTCCACTTTTTGTCGCCCTTGCGGAATATCAAGACCTCGCCGACCGTGATCTGATTCGGATCTGCGATGCCGTTCTCTTCTGCGATCCTGTCTGCCGTTGTGCCGTAGTCCCCTGCAATATCGTTCAGCGTGTCCCCTGCTACAACGACATGAACAGCGCACGGATCGTTGCTCTGATACCGTGGTCGACCATAGCCGACTATGTTTTTGTCGGTCAGCTTATGCCGCAGGAGTCTGACAGCATTTGAAACGTTGCCCTCTATGGTAACGATCTCGGTTCCTGTGACCTCTACAACGAGCCCTGTGTGAGCCTCGTCCCCTGTCTTGCCGTAAAAGATCTGATCGCCAGGGCGAGGATCTGAAAAGAACGCATTCGCATCCCGATAATATCCTGCCTGTTGCGTACAACCTGCCCCGCAGTTATATTTTGCGTTCGGCTGATACAATGCAGATCTCGCAGAAGCCCCATCGCCCAACGTGTAAACGTGCAGTGCGTCATAATATACTGCGCACCAATCGAACCCCTGTTTCGGCCCATTAAAAAACGAAATCTTGTCAAGATCCCGTGCGAATTTGGTATAATTGCCTGATCCTGAATTGCCTGTCATGCTGTCAAGATCTCTGTTCGATGCTTTCTCATGATAGCCGATATATGCTTTCGCTGTCCTGATAATATCACTCGGATACGCCATTGCCGGAACCTCCCTTGTAATAGCTTGCCGTAGATACCCCGATAATCGCTCCTATACAGGCGCAGACCGCCGCAGATATCGTACTGACCATTTCCCCATGTCCCCATGCGAAAACGCCGTCTACGACCGTATAGAGCGTCGTAACGGCAGGAATTACCACGATACACAACCATTTCAAAACATCGTACAATTTATCGGGAATTTTCATTGCTTACGCCCTCCGTTCCTGCTCGACAATCTCGAGCCGCTTGTTTATCCGTTTTAACTCTGCATCCTGCAGGGCGGTCGACTCCTCGAGTCTGTACGTTCTCTCGATGACGCTGTTGTGCTTGCTGACCTTTTTCTCGAGCTCGCCGATCCTGTACTCGATCAGGCTTGCGGATTTTCTGTTGCTGAAATACACGCCGACCCCTGACGCAATAGCCGTGATAAATGCGACGATTATGCTTGTCCAGTCCATTCAATCACCGCCTTTATCCGATATTGATTGCCTGCAGTCGGCTCTGTCCTGCTGTCATGTTCTTCGCCGATCCGCTGTTCTGATAGCCGACAAGATAGATCGTCTGCGATGCGGCTGTGACTTCGATAATTCTGCAGACATTTTGCGCAGCCTGTGCGATTGTTGTTGTTATTGCGAACTGAGAAAATCCGCCCTCTGCGGCCTGCATTGTTGCCGATGTGGTAGATATGCCGACCATGCCCGTACAATTTGCACTCGCATACACACGCATTTGCCCGCATACGAGCCAAACACCCTTCGTCAAGGTTAGAGTGCAGACATTCGTAAAAGACCCCGTAGGGAGGCTCGTAATCGTGTTCGTAGCGGTCAGATATTTCCCGACCTCTGAATAGGTGTTGTTATTGATATACACCCTGCCGAATCTGCCGTAGACATCCCCATTCGCAAGCCCCTGCAGAACAGATTTATATACACCGTTCACGCCTCCCGATGTGTACTGCAGTCCGTACTTGTCCCATAAAAAGACCTTGTTCGCCGCTGACATTGTTTCATTGTCCAGTACGAGCAGATCGTTCAATTTGCCGTTCGAGTCAGTATCACGCAAGGCAATGTTGCCGCCGATCTGTCCTGTGATCATTGCTACGATCTTATCTATTGCCGCCTGTATCACCGACTGACCGACCGCCCCTGTAGTAGATCCTGCTGACAGATCCGCGATAGTCTGTGCGAACGTCTGCTGTGCAGTCCCGACCGTGATCTCTGTATATCTATTATTTATAGCATTGTAAACAGTCCTCACGACCTGAGCTTTTGAACTGACTCCGAGCCGTGGGAAGAATACCGACAGCGTATCCCCAAGATAAATGATCTCGTTCTGCGCATCCTCCTGAACGAATTTCACATCAAGACTCACAACAGGAGACGCAAGGTTCGCAGATGTTATGTAACTCCGTGCGGCTGTCTCCAATTCTGCGGATGTCGGGGCGGAATCAAAATCTGACGACATATCATGAACCAACACGCCGTTGCCGTTTGTATTGATATCTATCGTTTTACCTGAGACCTCGACAAGATTGCCTTCGGAATCCATGTAAAACGGATATAGCTTGCTATAGACGTTTGCGCAATTTTCTTCCTGCCGCAGATCTGTCATGTTCTTCCCGTATCTGATCGTCACGCCCCGATCCTGTCCCCTATGGTCGTACAGATAGCAAGTATAGCCAGTGAACTTCCACTCGCCGCCGTACTGCTCGAGTATAGCGTCCTCAGATCCTGCGAGAAGAGATCTGATCGACCGAGGAGATTTCACTGACCACGACAGGCTCGAGATTGTCTTGTTCGTGCTGAACGTAAAAGGACACGTCTCGACCGAATTATTCTTCAGCCCCTGCAGGATCTGAGCGAGCGTTGTTGCCGTAAACGGTGCGTCTGCGTACTTGCTTAAATCATAGCTTAGATGCGCCGCATTTACCGTTACAAGCCCGCCGATCGGGCGGCTGATCTGATAGACCCTGAACGGCTCTGCGGCCTCGTACGGATTCGGCTTGACCATGATAATCGACTGCATTCCAATCTCGGAATAATGCGGATCTGTAATCGGGATCTCAAACTCTGCCTCGTACAGTCCGTTCAATTCTTCCGTGATCTCTGCACTCGTTGGATGCAGAACCCCGAGCCCCTGTGTCGTGAACGTGGTCGCAGTCTTATCGAATAGACGGATATTTGCATTGATCATAGCGAATAATACCTCGCTTCAATCATTACCTCCGTTACATTCCCTGTCATTGCGAACATCTGTGTCGCCCACGGCTCGAGGATCGGATACGATCCGACCCCTGTCAGCGTAACATGCGAATTCGCGCTTGTGCCGTCTTCGAACGTTGCCTCCTGTCTCTCGCAATCGAGATGTATCGTGCCGTTTACATCCGCAATTGCGACCCTGTACAGATTGCCGCCAGTCCTATAAATTGCGAACGCTCCTGATCCGTTGACGGTGACATCAATCTCCGGAAATGCCGGGAAGCTATACGGGCTATTATCAATCGTACCGGAAGTTCCCGTAAAATCATATATAACGGGCTCGCGATAATATCTCTCCGGGCGGCAATTAAAACTCACTCGCCCCCGTGCGTTTGTCCCATAGATTGTCTGCAACTGAAACGGCCCATTTGCTCGAGCGAGCCTATAGTGCGCATTATCGTAATCATCGATCAGCACGGCGTACCCTTTTGCGGGCATGTTCGGAGGATATAGCCATTCTGCGAGCTTGTCCTGAGTAAAGGACAGAAACGGAGTCGCAAGCCCATGCTCACGAAAGACGGGACCCTGGATGACGATATCGTAATTAATAATAACGTTTCTATAACTTCCGTCATCATAAATAATATCGCCGTTTCTGCCCGGTACGTGGACATAACTAATATCAGACTCTGAAAGGATAAAAGGAGGAGTATGCTCGACCCTGACACTCCGAATCCCGTTGCCGTTAAGTACGACATCAATATCTCGGTTATTATAAATCAGCCCCATATCGCCGACCTCCTGTCTGTCTGATGTTGTAAGATATTCGAAATCTCGAGCGCAGCCTGCCGAGGATCGGTCGACCTGATCTCGAAATTGTTTGTAACGTTTGACGTTCCACCTGCGGAGACCGCCCTCTGAATAATGCCCTCGAGAGAATTGACACCGATAATCGCTTCTCGGCCTGCCTCTCCACCACCGAGCAGTCTGCCGTTAGCGGCTCCGAAGATCGTAGCCTGATCGAGGATCATGCCGTTGTTCATTGCTTTTGCGTACCAGTCTACCGAGAACTGCGGCGGTTCGCCCTCTCCTGCAATGCCCCACGGGAACCGACCTCCCGAAACATTAAAATGCGGCAACTCAATTTTAGGCAATTTGATCTCGAAGCCGTCGATTGCCTCTTTGATATCAGCGAAAAAGCCCTTTATCGAGTTCCACGCATCCGTGATCGGTTGAATGATGTTGCCCTCAACCCATCCCCAAACCTCGGAGAAAAAACCTTTGATCGAAGTCCATGTTTCACTCAATGACGTAGTGATACTTTCCCACAACTCCCCGGCCTTTTCTTTGATCGTGTCCCAGTTCTCATAGAGCGCAACGCCTGCCGCAACCAATGCCCCGATAGCGGATATCGCAAGCCCCATCGGACTCGTAATAGCCGATAATACAGACATCAACGGAGAGATAGCTGCGACAAGCCCGAGAACGGTCAGAATAACCGTCTGCGTCGTGCCGTCCAATTGTGCGAACCACCCGAGCACCTGAGACACGACCTCGGTCAGCTT
>OCTX012248491.1_pt1 | contig 14458 bp, 12 predicted proteins | sample 1539691 | NCBI WGS metagenome assembly OCTX01 (sample SAMN02144231, study PRJEB22623) | gut metagenome | biome: sheep rumen | host: Ovis aries | place: New Zealand | reverse complement strand
TATTGTATGAGACGGAGGCATTATGAAGAGAACGGCAGTTATTCTTGCGGCGGTCATCGCGCTCGGCAGCCTGTCCGCATGCGGGAGCACGGCAGGCCAGGGATCCTCGCAGGCGATGGAAGTCCTGACGGTGGATCCGAACGGCGGACCGGGCCGTACTGAGGAAGAGGATATCTTCTCATACGCGAGCGGCTCGGAAGTGCGGGCATCTTTTGTGCCCCGCGCGGCGGGAGACGCTGACAATACCTTTCAGAAGACAAATAACACGACGGTAAGGCCGACGTCTGCCCCGACGCCGGCTGTGACGACGCCGGCTGTGACGACGCCGGCTGTGACAACGCCGACGCCGACTCCGACGAAGACGCCCACGCCGACCCCGACAGAGACACCCACGCCGACGCCCCTTAAGGAACACGAGCACGAGTGGGTCGAGGAGACGGTCGTCGACAGTGAGGCCTGGGACGAGGAACAGCTGACGATTCCGGCGTGGACGGAGGAGGTCGTAACGCCGGGCGAGCCCTACACCGTCCATCATGAAGCCGTCACCGAAACAGTGACGGAGTATGTCTGCAATCTCTGCGGCGAGACAAGAGGCTCTGCGGAGGAGATGGAAGCGCACCGGGCCGAGGCCCATGCCGAGGCGGAGGATTTTGGGTTCACGCCATCGGAGAGAGTGGTTGAGGTTGAACCGGCGTGGGACGAGACGGTCACCCCGGAAGGAGAGACGACGATCATCGAACACCCGGCCGTCTATGAGACCGTCCATCATCCGGCGGTAACGCACACCGTTAAACACTGCAGGATCTGCGGCGAGACGGTCGAAGTCGGCGAAGACGATATGAGCGAGTGATGTTAAGGACGGCTGCTCCGGGCCTGTGCGGCCGCGGAGGCCGTCCTTATGTTTTATGAAGAAAGGAGAGTGTCCCGTGAAAAAATATATCCGAGTGTTTTTAAGTTCGCTTCTTATGACGGCAATCTTACTTGCTTCGACGGGGACTGTGTGCGAGGCGGCACAGCAGCATTTTCCGGACGTCACGAATCCGAAGGACTACTATTTTGAGGCGGTCGACTGGGCAATCACGCACAGTATCACGACCGGACGCGGGGGCTGTTTCAAGCCGGGAGATACCTGCACGAGGGCGGAGGCGGTGACATTTCTCTACCGTCTTGCCGGTTCGCCGGACGTGTCCGGAAGCTGTGAATTTGCCGATGTGCAGGATCCGGGTCTCTGGTGCTACAAAGCGGTGATCTGGGCAGCCGGAAAGGGAATAACGTCCGGTTACGGGGAGGTGAACGGCCAGCCTGTGTTCCGGCCGGGAGTCACCTGCAGCCGGGCGATGATCGTCACGCTCATTAAGCGCTTTGCACAGAACGTCCGCAGAAACTACAGGGCGCCGGCCGGTACGGGGAAGCCCTTCCCCGATGTGGCTGAGAACGCCTGGTATGCCAACACCGTGCGCTGGGCGGCTCAAAACGGCGTCACAAACGGCAAGGGAGACGGCCGGTTCCACCCGGGCGAGGGCTGCACGCGGGCCCAGATCGTGACCTTCCTCTACCGTTATTCGAAACTCCCGCCGGATTCGGGGGACATCGAACTTCCTGAAGTTCCGGCCTGAGGACCGGAATGACCGGGAGAGCGTCGGCAATAATCGTTAAATATTTATGAAATACAGGCCACAGGAGAAATTCCTGTGGCTTATTTTGTATGGGAGGTGTTATAATAGGCAGGTATGTATCCTTATGGGGAGTAAACCAGAGCATGAAAAGAGAAAATATAACGATATTCGCGGGCATGAGAAGGCTCCTGCGTCTCATGGGCGTCGCCGCAGCGGCAGGTCTTCTCACCCTGTCCGCCGGGTGCGGGCAGGAGGAGGTTCCGGAGGAGCCGCGGAACGCGGAGGTTATTTTCCGCTATTACCGGTCGGGAACCGGCGACGCGAAGCTTCTTGACAATAATTATCTGCTTACGGTCAGGGAGCGCAGGCTGGTCGGGATCGACCTCGCAAGCGGCGAGGTCACGCAGTACGATATCTCCGCGGACTGGCTCGATATCGACCAGGCCTCGAGGACCGTCATCTACAGCAACGCGGATTTTGAGCTCGGGGCGGCCTGCTTCGACGAGGACCGGGAGATCACCTACAACGAGATCATCTACGCGAACAGCCAGTCGGACTACATGATCGATCCAGCCGTCGAGAAGATCGGCGACACCTACTATATCAGCATGACCTTCGTTGACGGGCTTTTAAACAACGACAACCCGGAGAAGAGCGGCGGAAAATACACGATCCGCTTCTACAGCACGAAGGACCTCAAAACGCTGACCTACCTCTCCGAGGTGACCAGCGAGAACCGCAATCTTGAGGACGTCAAGCTCGGGGCAGACGGCAGCTCGATCTACATGGTCTTTGAGAAGGAGACGGTGGATAAGAGCAATTCCGCGATCATTTTCAGCCGGTCGGAGGACCTGGGGCAGACCTGGAGCACGCCTGCGATCCTGCTGGACAGCACGGCGGACCACGAGCCGGCAGGCTTCGTGAAGACGGAGGACGGCTGGGATCTCTACTACAGCATGGACCGCGACAATCCCGGGAAGTCCTACAACGGATCCTCGGCTTACCGCGCCCGCTTAAGCGAGCATATGGAGATCCTCTCGATCGACGAGAAGGTGATCCTCGCTTACCAGGGGGACGAGAGTACGGACCCGGGGGAGGAATTCCTGCAGAAGGGCGGCATCCTGCTTTACGACGTCGAGCAGTTCGGCGACGAAATCTATTTTGCCTATGCGGAGAATTACCTGACGGACGACAACCTCTGCGTATCGGTGCTTGCAGAATAAAACAGCGCCTGAAGGCGCGGCAGAAAGGAAAACAACATTCGATGTGGCCATCTGAAACGGTTTTTTACCAGATTTATCCGATCGGCCTGACCGGGGCTCCCAGAGTCAACGACGGGATCCCGTGCGGCCGGCTCAAAAAAACAGCTGACTGGATTCCCCACTTAAAGAAGCTGGGGGTCGGCTGTGTTCTCTTCAACCCGCTCTTTGAGTCGGTGAGCCACGGCTACGACCAGACGGATATGAGAAGGGTCGATGTAAGGCTCGGGACAAATGAAGACCTCAAAGAACTTGTGGCTGCCTTCCATGAGGCGGGCATCCGGGTCATGTTCGACGCGGTCTTTAACCATGTCGGGCGCGCGTTCTTTGCATTTTCCGACGTGAAGGAGAAAAAATGGGATTCCCCCTACGCGGGCTGGTTCAACATCAGCTTCGACGGGAACAGCCCTTATGACGACGGCTTCTGGTATGAGGGCTGGGAAGGCCACTACGAGCTGGTCAGGCTGAACCTCAAAAACCCGGACGTCCGCCGTTACCTGATCGATTCCGCAAAATTCTGGATCAGCGAGTTCGGGGTCGACGGGCTGCGGCTCGACGTCGCCTACCTGCTGGACCACGATTTCATCCGCCAGCTCAGGTGGGAGACGAGGGAGGCGAAGGCGGATTTCTTCCTCATGGGGGAGACCCTGTTCGGGGATTACAACCTGCTCATGAAGGACGGCATGCTCGATTCGGTCACGAATTACGAGTGCTACAAGGGGATCTATTCGTCCATCAACTCGGCGAATTTCTTCGAGATCTCCTACTCGCTGCACCGGCAGTTCGGCTCCGATCCCTGGTGTCTTTACCGCGGGCGGCACCTGCTCTCCTTCGTCGACAACCACGACGTGACGCGCATCATCGACCGGCTCGACGATGAGAGGAATCTTCCGATCGCCTACGGCCTGATCTTTGCGATGCCCGGCATCCCGTGCATCTATTACGGGAGCGAGTGGGGAATTCACGGCAGGAAGGAGCAGGGCGACGACGCGCTGAGGCCCGCTGTCAGCGAGCCGGAGTGGAACGGGATCACGGACCTGATCGCCGAACTTGCCCGCATCCGCCGGGAAAATCCCGCCCTGAGCTTCGGCGGCTACAAAAATATCGACGTGAAGAACCGCCAGCTCTGCTTCCTGCGCGAGGACGGAGAGAAGCGCGTGTATGCATTTTTCAATCTGGAGGATACTCCGTTTACGTTCGGCGGCAGCTATCTTGACGGGACGTTTACGGATCTTCTTGAAAATGAAACGATCTCACCCGCCGGGACCCTCACGGTCGCCGGCCACGGGATCAGGCTCCTTCGGCAAGAGGTATAGAAAGTGGCAGGTTCAGGTTTTTTAAGGCGGCCGCGCATCCTTGCGGCGGCGCTTTTCCTCCTGGCGGCCCTCACGGCAGCCGCCTGCGGGTCCGCCGCGGAGAGCGAAGGGACGAAGAAAGCGCCGCGGGAAGTCACCGTGATCACGGACGTGCAGTTTGAGGATGAGAGCGATGAGAGCGGCGAGGAGGAGGACGGCGAAGCCGGCATTTTCGACGGGCTGATCCGGGCGGACGGCACCGTCGACGTTTCGAAAGTGCCGCATCTTTTCATCTATCCGCTGATCAACGATTACCGTGTGTTCGACCGGAGCGTCGTCCCGGAAGCCCGCATCACGGTGAACAACAGCAACAATCTCACGACATCTGAGTTCAGGGAGCTGCTGGCACAGCTCTACAGCGCGGGGTTTGTGCTGGTCGACGTGCATGATCTTGTCAGCATCGAGAAGAGATCCGGCGGCATCATCGTGACGCCGAATGAGCATCTCGTCCTCCCGAAGGGAAAGCTTCCGCTGCTCCTTGCGGAGGATAACGTCAACTATCATCACAGCACGGACAATACCGGTTACGCCTCGAAGATCGTGGTGCAGGACGGCAGGCTGGCCTGCTCCTATGTGAACGCGAACGGGACGGAAAAGACCGGCGAGTACGACGCGGTCCCGATCCTGGAGAGCTTCATCGAGAAGCATCCGGATTTCTCCTACAACGGAGCGCGGATGATCCTCGCGCTGACCGGCTACAACGGCGTCCTGGGCTACCGGACCGATGCGGCTTACCGAACCGGGCAGGGGCTGACGGACCTCCAGAAGGAGTGGCTTCTGGCACATCCGGACTTCGACTACGAGGCGGAATGCGAGGCCGCCACTGAGACCGCGGATGCCCTCAGGAAGGCCGGATATGTGTTCGCGAACAAGACCTGGGGAGACCGGATCGTCTCGTCCGCGACGCTGACGGACCTCAAGGTGGATCTTGAAAAATGGAAAGCCAGTGCGGAGCCGATCATCGGCAAGGCGGAAATCTTCGTTTTCGGGCATGACAGCGATATCGGCGAAGCCGGGAAGGGCTATGAGCCCGATAACAGCAAGCTGGCTTATTACGAGTCGGAGGGTTACTGCATTTTCTGCACGTCCGGGAAAGGCATGAGGACGGGAGAGTCCGCGGGCAGGAATTACCTGCGGTCGGTCAGGTTCCCGCTGACGCCCTATGCGCTGCACAGCACCGCGCACGGGACGGATCCGTGGGCGGCTGAGACCGTCCGGGCTCTCGGAATCAAAAATATTGCGGTATTCCTTGACCATGCGCGTCCAGGCGCGTATGCTTATATTTCATAAGGGAAGTAAGGGAGGTAAATAATATGGCAGAGAATAACAACCAGGAAATGAGAAGGAGAAAAGCCGAGCAGAAGAGAAAGAGACGCCGCAGGGCTCTCCTGATGCGTGCACTGACGCTCGCGCTTCTCACCGTTCTGCTCGTGACCGTGATCGTGGTGGTGCGCCGCGTGAACAAGGTAAAGAACGAGCCGACGAAGCCGGCAAATACCGGGAGCAGTGTCTCCTCTGAGGTTACGGAAAGCCTGGATGTCTCCCAGGCGGAGAGCGCCGGGCCGGCCGCTTCTGAATCGACCGCTTCAGAGACCGTGCAGCCCGAACCGACCGCAGAGCCGGTCCCGGCTTACTCGGGAGAGGTCCCGGCGACGGCGGAGGAGGCTGTGGCGAGAGCTTCCGCCATGGTCAGCATGTACGACTACGACGGGGCGCTGTCGCTCCTTCAGAGCTTCCCGGGTTATGAAAATGAGCCCGCCATCGCCGAGAAGATCTCCGCGATCACCGCTGAGAAATCCTCGCTCGTGCAGGTGGATGTCTCCACGACCGCGCACGTCTTCTTCCATTCGCTGATCAATGACAGCCGCGGCCTCATCGCCTCCTCGACCTGCACCGAAGAGCGCGTCGAGAAGAACAACAAGGCGATGGTGACCGTCGGAGAGTTCAACGCGATGATCCGGAAAATGTACGAAGCCGGCTACGTCCTCATCAGCCTCGACGACCTGATCGTCGAGAGGACGGCGGAGGACGGGAGCACTTATTTTGAGAAGAACCGCGATCTCTACCTGCCGGCCGGCAAGAAGCCGCTCATCATGTCCGAGGACGATCTTTCCTACTACCACTCCTACGGGGAGAACGGCGCCCAGGGCTATGCGGACCGGCTGGTGCTCGACGAGAACGGGGAGGTGAAGTGCCTCTTCACGACGACCGACGGGCAGCAGGTGGTCGGCGACTACGATATGGTGCCGCTCATGGAGACCTTCCTCAAAGAGCATCCGGACTTCTGCTACAAAGGAGCCCGCCCGACGATCGCGCTGACCGGCTACAACGGCGTGTTCGGCTACCGGACAAACGACTATTACAAGGAAGGACCGGAAGGGGAGGACCTTAATGCGGCCCAGAAGAAGTTCCTCGTGGACCATCCGGAGTACAATTACGACACGGACGTCGCCGAGGCGACGAAGATCGCCGAAGCCCTGAAGAAGGCCGGCTGGACCTTCGCAAGCCACACCTACGGGCACATTAACGCGACGGACGCCTCGATCGAGCGCATTATTCACGACCATGAGCGCTGGAAGATTGCGGTGGAGAAGGTCGTAGGCCCGACCAACAAGATCATTTTCGCGTTCGGCGCGGACATCGGTCCGGTCGGCGGCTACACCGAGAGCAACGAGAAGTACATGTACTACAAGAACCAGGGCTTCGACATCTTCTGCAACGTCGACGGCAACATCGGCTGGACAGAGTTCGGTTCCCAGTTTGTCCGCACCGGCCGCGTGGCGCTGGACGGCGTCAGCATGTACAACGCGATCAACCCGGATGCGCCTTCCCACAATACTTACTCCCGCGATTTTGAGATCCTGGGGATCACGGATATCGAGTCCTTCTTCGACCCGAACCGGACGAAGGCCTACTGCCTGAGCGAGTCGTAAAAACGTCTCAAAAATATTTTTCAAAAAAATAAAAAATAATGCTTGACCTTTCCGGCCGGATAGTGTAATATACTCCTTGCACGGCCGGTTGGTCAAGCGGTTAAGACGCCGCCCTCTCACGGCGGAAACAGGGGTTCGATTCCCCTATCGGCTACGAAGCCTCGAAACCATTTCGGTTTCGAGGCTTTTTCCTTTCCCATGGATTTTTCACTTCCCCGATCCGTATTTCACAAGGCAATCAAATAAGGATGAAGTATGGCGAGAGGAGTGACATGTCTTGACGCCCTGGTTCCCTGCACCCGGGATGAGGTGATCCTGGTGCTCAGGGAGCATGAGCGGTATCTGAGAGCATTTGCGAGAAGGCGGGAAAATATCTACGCGGCGGCCGTCTCGATAGACGAGGCGATCCGCGAGGCGGCTTACCGGCGGACGCACGGCATCGGGGAAGCCCCGCGGCAGGGCCGCGCCGGCGACCCGGTCTATTCAGCTTACAGCTACGCTGAGGATATGACGAAGAAGCAGCGCACATTTCTGGTGAGGCGCCTTAAGATGCTGGGCGCCGAGGAGCGGAAGTTCGCCTGCATCATGGAGGCTTTCGAGAGCCTGCCCCCGTCTTCCAGGGAATTTCTGCTCGATAAATTTCAGCACAGCCTGACAAATGAAGAGCTGCATGAGCGGTACATCGGAAAACTCTCCGGGGAGGAGAGCGGGACGGCGGTCAGGCGCCGTGTCGAGAAGCGGTACAATCACCTGATTGGGCTTATTATGGAAAAATGCACCTACACACCGCCGGAGCGGACAGGAAAGACAGGCCATTAAATTCAAAGAATGGCTTGTCTTTCATTTTGCAAAACTTTATAATGGGAACATGGTGAATTTACTTGAATTAAGAGACCGTATCGACACAGTTGATGCGCAGCTTCTCGATCTCCTTAAGGAACGCTACGGGATCGTGAAAGAGGTGGCGGAGTACAAGGCAGCGAACGGGCTGCCTGTTTATGATGCCGCAAGGGAAGAGGCGAAGATCGCAAAAGTAAGGCAGCAGGCGGAAGAGGAAGGGCTGGCCTGCTACTACGAGAAGATCTTCCGCGCCGTCATGGAGGCAAGCCGGGACTCCGAGGAGCTGGATATTAAGAAGAATAAGCAGAAACTTTAAAATAAGGAACGGAGGAGTTATTTTTATGGCTGTCACTACATTTGCCGCGATCGACATCGGCTCCTACAATATTTCCATGGAGATATTTGAAGTCCGGCGGAGCGGCCTCACCTCGCTGACCATGCTGCAGCAGCGCCTGCTGCTCGGCCGGGACGCCTACGACAATCACCGGATCTCCATGGAGAGCCTCAACGAGCTGACCAGGATCCTCGGCGATTACGCGAACATCATGAAGGAGTACGGCGTCTCCGCATACCGCGCCTGTGCAAAATCCGCCTTCCGCGAGTCCGGCAACAGTATGCTGATCATGGAACACATCCGGAAGAAGACGGGGATCGCGATCGACGTCCTGTCCAACTCGGAGCAGCGCTTCTTAAGCTACAAGTCCATCGCCTCGAAGGGCGAGGATTTCGCGCGCACGATCGAGAAGGGCACCGCAATCGTCGACATCGGCGGCGGCAGCATCCAGATCTCCCTGTTCGACAAGGACACGCTGGTGACGACAGCCAATCTGCAGCTGGGCTCGCTCCGCGTGAGCGGAAGGATCGCTTCTCTGGAGGCCCAGACCGCGCATCCCGACGTCCTGATCGACCAGCTGATCCGCAAGGACATCCTCAATTTCAAGCGGATGTACCTGAAGGACCGCAATATCGATACGATCATCCTGGTCGGGGATTATTTTACAAACCTGATCTTCCAGAACCGGACGGACGACAACAAGTTCGAGTCCCGGGAGGAGTTCCTCGGCTGGTACGACAAGATTGTGAACATGACCGCCCAGGAGGCCGCGGAATACCTCGGCGTCGGCATGGAGGTCGCCCACGCGGTGCTGCCGACGGCGGTCCTCTACAGGCGCCTCATCGAGGTCCTGGGCGTCAAGACGGTCTGGCTGCCGGGCATCCAGCTGACGGACGGTATCGCCTACGATTACGGCCTTACCTCGAAGATCATCAAGTCCGGCCATGATTTCGACCGCGACATCCTGATGGCGGCGAGAAACATGATGAAGCGCTACGCGGGCAACAAGCCGCACACCGACAAGCTCCTGGAGGTCTCCGACGAGATCTTCAAGGCCGTCCGGAAGAGCAATCTCCTGAGCGACCGCGACCGCCTGCTGCTGAAAGTCGCCTGCTATCTCCACGACTGCGGCAAATACGTGAGCCTCGTCGACGTCTCCGCCTGCTCCTACAACATCATCAAGAGCACGGAGATCATCGGCCTCTCGGAGCGCGAGCGGATGATTATCGCCAACGTGGTGCGCTACAATACGGTTCCGTTCGATTTCCGGGGCAGCCTGGCTTACGGGGATCCCGCGCGCGAGCTGCAGACGGAAGATTTCCTGCGCGTCGCCAAGCTGACCGCGATCCTGAGGCTCTCCAACGGGCTTGACCAGAGCTATCTGCAGAAGATCGAGGCGATCCATGCGCTGAGGAAGGACGAGAAGCTCGTGATCGAGGTGACGGTCCGCGAGGACTTCACGCTGGAGAAGGGCATTTTCCAGAAAAATGTCCGCTTCTTCGAGGACATCTTTGACGTGAAACCGGTTCTGAAAATCAAAAAGAAGATCAGCTGAAGGAGGGCAACATGACTGCCAAAGAAGAAACCGTAAAAAATGCAATCAATTTCCGGGATCCGAAATACTACCGGAACCGTGAGCTCTCCTGGCTCGAGTTTGACGAGCGCTGCCTCTCCGAGGCGCGCGACCGCCAGATCGTCCCGCTCTTCGAGCGGATGAAGTTCCTCTCGATCACGGCCTCCAACCTCGACGAGTTCAACATGGTCCGCGTCGCGTCCTTAAAGGACCAGGTCCACGCGGGCTACACCAAGAAAGATATCGCCGGCCTCACCGCGGCCCAGCAGCTCGAGAAGATTTCCGCGAGAATGCACGAGTTCGTGAAAGAGCAGTACACGGTCTTCAACCGCTCCATCGTGCCGGCGCTCGAGAAGGCCGGTCTTATCATCATCGACGATTACACGAAGCTCAGCGAAGCGCAGAGCCGTTTCCTCGACACCTATTTTGAGGAGAATATCTATCCGATCCTCACCCCGATGGCGATGGATTCCTCGCGTCCGTTCCCGCTCGTCCGCAACAAGACGCTCAACATCGGCGCCCTGATCGCCCCGAAGGATTCCGCCAGGAAGAAGGAAAAGGGCAAAGAGAAGGCGGAATTCGCGACCGTCCAGGTGCCGGCGGTCCTGCCGCGCATCGTGAACCTGCCGGAGACCGAGGACGGGAAGAAGGTCGTCATTTTCCTCGAGGAGGTCGTGAGAAAGTACATCGGCGTGCTCTTCCAGCACTATGACGTCCTCTGCGCGTTCCCCTACCGCATCATGAGAAATGCGGAGCTCGACGTGGACGAGGAGGAAGCTGAAGACCTTCTGAAGGAGATCCAGAAGCAGCTCAAGAAGCGCCAGTGGGGCGAGGTCATCCGCCTGGAGATCGCCGAGGATGTGGACAAGCGCCTCCTGAAGGTCCTGGTGCGGGAGCTGAAGGTCTCGGAGGAGGATATTTTCTATATTCCGGGTCCGATCGACCTCACCTTCCTCATGAAAATGTACGGCATGCCGGGCTTCGACGCCTACAAGACCCCGCGCTACACGCCGGCTCCGGTCCGCGAGTTCATCAATGCCCCGAACGTCTTTGACGTGATCGCAAAGCAGGACGTGCTCATGCATCATCCATACATGTCCTTCGACCCGGTCGTGAAGTTCGTCCAACAGGCGGCCGTCGACCCGGAGGTCCTCGCGATCAAGCAGACCCTCTACCGCGTGAGCGGCGATTCGCCGATCGTTGCGGCCCTGGCAAAGGCGGCTGACAACGGAAAGCAGGTCACCGTCCTGGTCGAGCTCAAAGCCCGCTTCGACGAGGAACACAACATCGCCTGGGCAAAGATGCTTGAGAAAGCCGGCTGCCACGTCATCTACGGCCTTTTAGGTCTCAAGGTCCACAGCAAGATCACGATGGTCATCCGCCGCGAGGAGGACGGCATCCGCCGCTACGTGCACCTCGGGACCGGCAACTACAATGATTCGACGGCCAAGCTCTACACGGACCTCGGCCTCTTCACCGCCAACGCGCAGATCGGCGTGGACGCGACGTCCGCCTTCAACATGCTCTCGGGCTACTCCGAGCCGGAAAAATGGCACAAGCTGCTCGTCGCCCCGCTCTGGATGAAGAACCGCTTCCTCGCGCTGATCGCCCGCGAGCGCGACAACGCGAAGGCCGGCCGCAAGGCCTTCATCAAGGCGAAAATGAACTCCCTCTGCGACCCGGACATCATCGAGGCCCTCTACGAGGCTTCGGCGGCCGGCGTCACGATCGACCTGCTGGTCCGCGGCATCTGCTGCCTTAAGGTGGGTATCCCGGGCATTTCCGAAAATATCCACGTCCGCTCGATCGTCGGCAACTTCCTCGAGCACGCGAGAATCTTCTGGTTCTGCAACGAGGACCGGCCGGAAGTCTTCATGGGCTCCGCCGACTGGATGCCCAGAAACCTCGACAAGCGCGTCGAGATCGTGTTCCCGGTCGAGGATCCGGTCCTGAAGAAGGAGGTTATTCACATCCTTGAGACCGAGTTCGAGGACAACGTCAAGGCGCATATCCTTGAGCCGGACGGCAGCTATGTGAAGATCGACAAGCGCGGCAAGACGCTGGTGAATTCCCAGGACCAGTTCTGCGTCGAAGCGTGGGAGCGCGTCCCGAAGATGCCGGATCCGATCGAGGAGAGGCGCTTCATCCCGGCTGAACCTCCGGTCTTCGCGGAAGAAGAGGAAGACGCATGACGGCGGACGACGGGAGATTTGTACTGCACGGAGCCATCCTCTTCATGAAGTCCGAGGAGGAGCTCTTTGAGACGGAGGACGGTTATCTCGTCTGCTCGGACGGGTTTTCGGAGGGCGTTTTTGAAGAGCTGCCGGAAGCGTACGCTGACTGGCCGCTCATCGACTGCTGGGAGAACCTGATCGTGCCGGGCTTCATCGACACGCGGGAAAATGCCATGCTCGCCAACCTGCGCGGGCTCGGCTCCTATCTTTCGGAGGAGGCATTTTACGAGCAGTATGCGGCTTTAGAGGCGGAGCTGATCGCCTCCGACCGCCAGTATGAGACGAGGACGTTTGACGCCTTTATCGAAAATATCTACATCGGTCCGGCAACGCGGGCGCTCATAAACGCCGGCAGCGATTACGCCGCGGCGGCCCGCCTTGCGAGAATGCTGGACGAGACCGGCCTCGGCGGGCTCGTCGGCCTCGAGGTGCACGCCGGTGACGACCCGGCGGAAGCGCTCGGGAACGCCGCGAAATTCATAAAACGGGTGCGGAGAAGAAGACTTGCAAACACATCTCCGGCGCTTCTTGCGGATCCTGCGGGGATCCCGGACGAGCTCCATGAAGGGCTTAAAAAGCTGGCCGGAGAGACGAACGTGCCCGTTCTTTCAGCTCAGGAACCGCTGAGGGGGTGCCACGCGGACTTTGTCCGGGCGGAAGCGGACAGGGCAGGCTCTCTTGAGGAACTGTTCGCCGCGCTGACCTTAAAGCCGGGACAGCTGTTCGGCCGCGTCGGGAGCTTCCTGCCGGGCTATGAGTTCGACGCAATCATCCTGTCCGACGTGAATCTCGACACGATGCGGGAGCTTTCGCCTTCCGAGAGGCTTCTCAGGGTGCTGAACTTCGGCGACGACCGCTCGGTGGTCGGGAAATTCGTGAACGGCTGGAAAGTATACTGATCACAAGGGGCAGGCCGGAGCCTGCCCCTTTTTCGGAGGGTATCATGATCATCGCAATCGACATCGGCAACACGACCGCATCCGTCGGGCTGGTCCATAAGACGGAGGAGGGATTCTCCGTGCTGAAGCATATCTATATTCCGACCGGCACGGAAGAGACCGGGGAGGAGCTTGCCTCCCTGATCGCGGATGAGCTGGGTATATCCGGCTGGGAGGCGGAAGGCGTCGTGATGAGCAGCGTCGTGCCGGCCCTCGCGGAGAAGCTCGCGCTCGCCGCAGAGACGCTGACGGGCAAAAAGCCGCTCGTCATCACGCGGGAAAATGCCCGCGGCCTCACCTTCGACGGCATCGACATGACGACGATCGGCCACGACCGCCTGGTGGACGCGGCCTATGCGGCCCATATCCTGCCGCTGCCGCTTCTCACGGTCGACATGGGCACCGCGACGACTTTCAACGTGGTCGGAGAGGGCGGCGTCTTCCTGGGCGGCATCATCGCGGTCGGCGCGGCGACCGGTCTCTGGGCGCTGCACGCAAGGACGGCCCAGCTCCCGGAGCTGAAGCCCGAGCCGACGGAGACGCTTGTCGGGACGAACACGAAGGCCTGCATGGAGAGCGGGGCGGTCTTCGGCCAGGCATCCATGATCGACGGGCTCGCCGCCCGGGTCGAGCGCCTGCTGGGACAGGAGGTCTCGCTCGCGGTGACCGGGGGCTGGTCTGAGTTTGTTCACGAAAAAATCACACATCCGCACCTCTATGAGCCGGAGATGATGCTGAAGGGGCTCGCTTACCAGTGGGAGCTGGGTGAACATTCGTAAAGCAATCATAAGCATTCAGCACCCCCATTCACAGCCGCTTCGCGGGGTGCTGAACCTTTCGCAGAATGTTCATATTTAAAAACTTGACATAACGTGCCCCTCACAGTATGATGTAGGTGCAAAAAAGGAAAATGAAAACCCCGGTAAGCTCCGGAAGCGGACGGATGCCGCCGCTATCCGAAAGGGGATGAAAGGGGTGCATTTTCCGGGAAAATCAGCTATATCCGCAGGAGCGGAACAGCATGAGGAGGAATTGAATATGAAAAAGAAAGTTTTTGATCTCACCACCATGATGCAGCTTGCCATGCTCATCTGCATCCAGCTCGTGATGAAGGCGATCGGGCTCGGCAGCGTCCCGGTCGGGCCGCTTTACATGAGCTTCCTCACCCTGCCAATTGCGGTCGGCGCGATGATCATCGGACCGGAGGCCGGGGCGATCCTCGGCGGTGTGTTCGGCCTCGTGAGCTTCAAGGATGCGCTGACGGGCGGCTCGGTCATGACGAGCACACTGTTTCTGGTCAGCCCGGTGAACACGTTTATCCTTTGCGTGGTGACCCGCGTGCTGATGGGATATCTGGCGGGCGTGATCTTCAAGGC
>OCTX012280660.1_pt1 | contig 14459 bp, 11 predicted proteins | sample 1539691 | NCBI WGS metagenome assembly OCTX01 (sample SAMN02144231, study PRJEB22623) | gut metagenome | biome: sheep rumen | host: Ovis aries | place: New Zealand | reverse complement strand
GGCCCCCCCTACGGCCCCCGAGGGGGCTTCTATAGACTTTTGGGGAAGGAGGGCTTTGATTTGTGGGAGGATGTCGCGCCAGTCGCTGCGCACCTCTTCAGGATGCAGGCCTAGCATGGGGAAGCAGTAGCCGGGATACTGGCGGCAGGTGTCGAGCACGGTGTGGCAGGTCGCCAGGTCGATGGCGGGCAGGAAGATGGCCGAGCAACCGGCCTGGCGTGCCCGCTGTACGACGGCCTCGCGGTCTGCGCTGAACTCTTCGCCGTCGAGATGGCAATGGGTGTCGATGAATTTACAATTTGTCAAACCAGTATTTATTTACAATTTGACGATTTACGATTTACTATTTATTTTCTATTTGGCAATTTTACCATTTCTTAAACAAACCAAGCGCAAAGCGAGTCTTGTTTATCGGGCTTATTTGTTGCGATGGAGCAGTTCGTTCATGTAAATACGGAGAGGTTCTTTGCGGTCTTCTGGCCTGCTGACCTGGCTGAGCGTCTGACGGGCCTGCTCGAAGTAGAAGTTGATTTTCTGTTCGCAGAGTTGGCGGATGCCTATCTCGTCGTACAGACGGGTGACGGCCGCCACCTTCTCAGCGCGGTCGAAGGTCTTGGCCTCAATCCAGCGCATCAGTTCGGCACGCTGTTCGTCGTTGGCCCGATTGACGGCGTTGATGAGCATATAGGTCTTCTTGTTGCTGGTGATGTCGCCACCGATGGCCTTGCCAAAGACCTTGGGGTCGCCATAGACATCGAGCAGGTCGTCCTGCAACTGAAATGCCAGGCCTATCTGTTCGCCGAAGCGATAGAGCAGGTCGGCATCCCTGTCGGAGGCATCGCCCAGTATGGCGCCAATCTTCAGGGCGCAGGCCAGCAGGACGCTGGTCTTCAGGCGGATCATCTCGATATACTCGTCCTCGGTGACGTCGGTGCGGTTTTCGAAGTCCATGTCGTACTGCTGTCCCTCGCCTATCTCGAGAGCCGTCTCGGTGAAGAGGCTCAGCACCTGCGGCAGATGGGCGGCATCGCACTGTGCGATGCGCTGATAGGCCAGCACGAGCATCGAGTCGCCGGAGAGGATGGCCGTGTTGGCATCCCACTTCTTGTGCACCGTCTGGTGGCCGCGCCGCAGGTCGGCATTGTCCATCAGGTCGTCGTGGAGCAGCGTATAGTTGTGGTAGGTCTCCAGTCCGAGGGCAGGCATGAGGATATCCTCCGGGTGCTCCTTGTAGAGGTTATAGCCGAGGAGCATCAGCACAGGGCGGATACGCTTGCCGCCGAGAGAGAGCACATAGCGGATTGGCTCGTAGAGCGACATGGGTCGGCGGTCATACGTGAGGGTCTCAATACCCTCGTTCACGATTCTCAGGATTTCGTCAGATTTCAGCATATTGTCATTACAATTTAAATACTACAGGAATGCACACCTTGGTGCGACACGGCTGGTCGTTATGGATGCCCGGTGTCCAGCGGGGCATCATGCGGAGCACGCGGAGCACCTCACGGTCGCAGACGGGATGGAGCGACTTGACGATGGCCACATCGGTGATGGAGCCATCGGTATTGACAATGAACTCGGCCACCACCTTGCCCTGCACCCGTTGCGGTTCGAGGTACTTGGGGTACTTCAAGTTGCGCGTCAGCCACTTCATGAACTCTGTGGCGCCGCCCGGATACTGGGGCATATCCTCCACGATGCGGAAGACGACGGCCTCATCGTCGGCAGGGGCCGGCGGGACCATCTCTTCCTCCTCATCGTCCATCGCCTCCATGTCGCCATCGACATCAGTCTCCACCGGCTCGTCGTCCTGGAGGGTCTCCTCCGACGGTTCCTCGTCGACAACCACCAGACGGACCGACGGCTTGGGCTCTGCCTTGGGAGCCAGCACCAGTTCGCTCTCCGGCCGCAGCAGTGCCGACAGTTCCTCGTCGCCCGACAGCATCTCGAAGAGTTCCGGGTCGTCCAACGGGTCAGCGGGTGTGACCGAATACTCCAGTCCCACATACAGGCAGCCCCCGGCGAACACCAGCCCCAACAGGAACCGCTGCATCCATCCTCGCTCCAAGTCAGCCTGCCGGCTTTTCTTCTCTTCAAGCATAAACTGGTGCAAAGGTAATATTTTTTAATGAAGAATGAAGAATAAGGAATGAAGAATTTGACATTTTTAATGAAGAATGAAGAATGAAGAATGAAAAAATCCATTTTTCCGCAATAAAAGGGCAATTCCTGCGTTTAACCCTTATAATAAGATGAAGAAAGGTCTCGTCACATGGCTGTTGCTGTTGCTTGTGCTCTCCGTGAGGGCACAGGACAGTCAGGACGTGTTCAACTTCCTGCGCCTACCGGCCAGTGCCCACGTGGCGTCACTGGGCGGCGACAACATCACCATCGCCGAGGACGACGCCTCGCTGGTGTTCCACAATCCCGCACTGATCAACATGGTGAGCGACAAGACGCTCAACCTGAACGTGATGACCTACATGGAGGGGTCGGTGACCGCCAGTGCCTCGTTTACCAAGGCCCTGGGCGACCGGGCCACATGGGGTGTACAGGGGCGCTTCATCAGTTACGGCGAGATGAAGGAAACCAGCGTCAGCAACGAGCAACTTGGCACCTTTGGTGCGCGCGACATCGCCCTGAGCGGCACCTTCGCCTATGGCCTGGCCGAGAATCTGAGCGGCGGCATCACCGCAAAACTGATCACGTCGTACATCGGCAGTTACAATGCCATGGGAGCCTGTGTGGACATGGGCCTGAACTACTATCACCCCGACACCGAATGGAGTCTGAGTGCCGTAGTGCGCAACCTTGGCGGACAGATCAAGGCCTACGAGGACGAATACGAGCGCTTGCCGCTCGATGTGCAACTGGGCGTAAGCAAACGTCTCATAGGCTCGCCGCTACGCCTGTCGCTGACGTTCGTCCGGCTGAACGACTGGCAATACGGACTGGGCAAGCACATCGTGCTGGGTGGCGACCTGATACTGTCGGACCAGTTCTACCTGTCAGTAGGCTACAACGGCCTGAGAGCCTCGGAGATGAAAGTTGCCAGTGGCGACGGCGAGAGCAGCCACGGTGCCGGTCTCTCGTTTGGCGGCGGTCTGCAACTGGAGCGCTTCAAACTGCACGTGGCCTACGGCAAATACCATGTGAGCAGCACCTCGCTGCTGTTTAATCTCTCGTATATATTGTAATTGAAGTTTCGCATGTTGATGGAGTTAAGGACAGGCAGAACATTAGGAACATAGATAGAAAACAAAAAAAAGGACATGACAAAAAAGATTACGATAGCGATTGACGGCCACTCGTCGTGCGGCAAGAGCACGATGGCCAAAGACTTGGCGCGCAAGGTGGGCTATATCTATGTAGACACCGGTGCTATGTACCGTTGCGTCACCCTGTATGCCCTGCGCCACCACCTGTTTGCTACCGACGGGAGCATCGACAGTGCGACGCTGAAGTCACGGATGGGCGACATCCGCATCAGTTTCAGACGGGCGGAGGGTGCCGACCGGCCTGACACCTACCTGAACGGAGAGTGTGTGGAGAAGGAAATCCGTTCGCTGGAGGTGAGCAACCACGTGAGCCCCATCGCCGCCCTCCCCTTCGTCCGCGAGGCCATGGTGGCCCAGCAACAGCAGATGGGCAAGGACAAGGGCGTGGTGATGGACGGTCGCGACATCGGCACGACGGTGTTTCCCGATGCCGAACTGAAAATCTTCGTCACCGCCAGCAGCAGAGTGCGTGCCCAGCGCCGTTACGACGAACTGCAGCAGAAGGGGATGCCTGCCGACTTCGACGCCATCCTGAAGAATGTAGAGGAGCGCGACTACATCGACTCACATCGCGATGTGAGTCCGTTGCGCAAGGCCGACGATGCCATCCTGCTGGACAACAGCGAGATGACCATCGAAGAACAGAACCGGTGGCTGATGGAAAAATTTGAGGAAAAGGTAAAAAGGTAAAAAGGTAAAAAAGTAAAAAAGGTAAAAAAGTAAAAGGGGGTGGAGATTCAGAACCTGACGAGCGTAGAGCCACTGAAAGCCCGCGGTCCGTCTAACTGGACGACATAGACCCCCTGCGGGACATGGGACAAAGGAACGAGAAACTCCTTCTGTCCGGCATTCAGGGCGGCTACCTGCAACAGGTGGCCGCTCATGTTGTACAGGCGCAACTTCAAGGCCACCTCCGTGGGCTCTGGCAGACGGATGTTCAGAGCACCGTCCACGGGAACGATGCGGGCCGGCGTGTGACGGGTGGACACGGTCTCTATCTTGTCGACACCCAGAATATCGAGCAAGCCGCGATAGACGTCAATCTCGCCATAGCCATAGTAGTTGTTAGGATAAGCGAGCGTGGGGTCGGGCCGACGACTGGTGCGCCTGATGATGCCCATCACCTCGTCGGTGGTAAGGTCGGGCTTGGCCTGCAGCCACAGGGCGATGGCCCCCGCCACAGCGGGACACGCCATCGACGTGCCACTATTGGTATTCCAGGCATAGGTACGCCCGTTGAAGTCGAAATGCTCCACATCCCATGCGATGTCGTTGGCCATGGGATGATGCTCCAGATAGTAACTGCTGTATGAAGAGACGACATTACTGCCCGGTGCCATCACGTCGGGCTTGATACGCCCGTCGTAGGTAGGACCGACAGCCGAATATCCGGCACGCTGTCCCAGCATGCCGGCCTTCGACACTTTCCACTCGCCCTTATAGTTCATGATGCTGTCACGGTGGATTGTAGCCCCGACGCAGACGACATTAGGCGCGCTGGCCGGCGACATGATGCTGTTCACCCGTTCACCGGCATTGAGGAGGGGATTGAGGCCGTTGGTGACCAGCGAGCCGCTGACCCGCCAGAAGTCCACTTCGGCATCCTCTCCCACCACCTCGGCCGACAGCGCAGGCGAGAAGCCTATGCTCCCCTCGCCCGTCAACGTCGTCAGTGTCACATCGTAGCAAGTCTCCTCCGGCACGTAGCACGAGGGGTAGGCCTGCACCGTCACGCCGGGCAGCACCAGCAGGGAGTCCTTCAGCGCCATCACCTCGCGTGTCGCTATGAGCGTCGTGTCGTTCTTTGCGCCGTAGGTCACCAGCCGGAGTGTAAAGTCAGTAGCCGACTTTAGGGTGAACATCATCGACGGTTTATTGTGCGAGAGGAAAGTACCTGCCGACTCTACGCCAACAGGTTTGCTGAACCACGTCTTGTCCAGTCCGTTGTTGCCTGCGGCAGAGACGATGATACGTCCCGGTCCGATGAGCGAGTCGAGCATCTCGTAGTACAGTCGGTCGTAGCCCCAGAAGTCCTGTCCGCTGCCCTCGCTGAACGACAGCACACAGGGTTTTCCCTCCCGGCGGGCATAGTCGAACATATATTTGAACCCCAGCGCATCGGTGGCATAGGTGTACTTATAGTAGTCAGCCGAGTCGATATACACCATGTCACTCGTCACCGCATTGGCCACCAGACAGATGTCGGCATCAGGTGCCATGCCGCGATACTTAGAGTTGTAGCCGCTGCCAGCGGCGATGCCGGTGGTGTGGGTGCCGTGTGTCTGGTCCTCGCCGTCTCGGGCATGTGCCACCGCCAGCAGAGCCTCGCGCCCCACATAGTCGCGCCCCACATAGAGCGTACTTCCCACGGTGTCGGCAGAGAGCATATCCCAGAATTGTCGGATACGATAGTCGGTAGTGTCGCGTGAGTAGAAATTAGGATGTGTCAGGTCGAACCCGATGTCCATGACACCCACTACGACGCCGCGCCCGGTGTACGCCTGTGGCAAGTTCTGTCCCTCGTAGACGGGTAGCGCGTTGATGTCGGCTGCCAAGCGGTCGGTGGCGATGCTGTTGCCCTGTCGGGCTTCCATACGGAGCACGCGAGGGTCGCGCGACATGGCGCCCAACCGGCTGACGGGCACCGCAGCAATATACACATTCCCCGCCCGCGCCAACTGCCGGCATCCGTACTCGCTGAGAGCCTCTGGTGCGGTAGCCTTGACAAAGGCGCACACCGCGACTTGGCGGCGAGCATCAGCCCCCACGGCAGCACGGGCGGCGGCAGCAGTGCCAGCCCGGGCTGCAGCGCCGGCTGTCTGCTGTCGGGCCAACTGCCGGAGCAGAGGCGACATCTTCTCGTAGCGCGGTCGCTGAGCCCCCGTCGTGAGCGTGAGTAGGCCCAGCAGTGCCCCCAGTAGTGTGCAGCGTAACCACTTCATCGTTCCATCATTTTGTCACGGCACTGTTCCATCAGCCATTTCGGTGTGCTGGTGGCGCCACAGATGCCGACGGTTTCTATGCCTTTCAGCCACGACGGGTCTATCTCTTCCGGTCCCTCTATCAGATGCGTGTTGGCATTGACGCGCAGACACTCGTTGTATAGCACCTTGCCGTTGCTGCTCTTACGGCCGCAGACGAAGAGAATGAGGTCGTGCTTTGCAGCAAACTGCGAGATGTTGGGCATGCGGTTGGCGACGGATCGGCAGATGGTGTCGAAACTTCGGAACTCGGCGCCGGTTGCGATGTGCTGCTGTATATAGTCGATGATGCGGTGAAACTCGTCGAGCGACTTCGTGGTCTGACTGTACAGATAGATGTCGCGCGAAAAGTCGAGTCTCTTCACCTCGTCGAAACTCTCAATGACGATGGCTGTCGACTGTGTCTGTCCGACGAGGCCGAGCACTTCGGCGTGACCTTTCTTGCCGAAGATGACAATCTGTGCGTTGCCTGCCTCATACTGTTTCTTGATTCGCCTCTGCAGTTGCAGCACCACCGGACAGGTGGCATCGATAATTTCGATGTGGTTACGCTGTGCCAGTTGGTAGGTCTCTGGCGGTTCGCCGTGTGCCCGCAGGAGAACCTTCACGTTGTGCAGCCGTCGCATCTCGTCGTGGTTGATGGTGACGAGTCCCATCTGTCGCAGCCGTTCACACTCCATGCCATTGTGCACGATATCGCCGAGGCAGTAGAGCGTGTGCCCCCCTGCCAGTTCCTCTTCGGCCTTTTTGATGGCAGTGGTCACTCCGAAGCAGAATCCGCTGCCGCTGTCTATTTCTATCTGCATCACTCTCTTTTCGTCGCTTTATGATGTTGCAAAGATACAAATTTAATACCAACTATCAAACTTTTCGAATGTTTTTCTTGTTTGTATTAGAAAAAAGCATTAAATTTGCAGCGACAATAAAAAATGAAGTTTAATTTTAATTAGTAGCGACAATATGAGATAACGGAACATCAGAGAGATAGCATGCCGCACCAGGTGGGGCCTATCCAAGGGACAATTAGAAACTATCTTTAAAAAAAAGAGAATGAGCGCGTTGTCCCATCCGTAGTCTTTTTAGATATTGAGCGTTCTGCTCTTGTTCTCTCATTTTTGAATACCGGCAAAATATTCACGCTGAGAGCAAGCAGTTCAGAAGGTTCACGTCCGATGGGCGTGAACTATTCTTGCTTGTTTAGCGTATAGGTACTTGCCGGTAACCGAAGAATGAGAATAAGCATCGGATGGTTGACGCCTTTTCTTATTCTTAAAAACTAAAAGCCAAGTGACAATGAAAAAACAATCTACTTTAATGCATCTGTGCATGATGCTGTTGATGGCAATGCTGTCAACAACGGTGTGGGCTGAAGTAAAGCCGTTCACAGAGAACTACAGTGCCCAGAGCACTACCGCCGGGTGGACCACGAGCGTGTCAGGACGTTTTACACCAATGATTCTCAACGAGGCTGACCTCCTGCCAAATATGGGGTTAGAAAACAACTATTTCCTTTCCGTTAATCAGTCAGAACGCAGCAATAACGGCTGCATCGTGACAGGTACCATACTCAGCGGCAAGGCTGCTGCCGGCGATGACTTCGTGCTGGAATTTGACATGATGCTCAACAACTCGAGCAACAATAGCAACAGCCAGTCGCCGGTATCGCTACAGATTAAGGATGCCGCCAACCAAGGGGATATCTTCTCGCTGTCGGCACCTAAGAAATCCGAACCTGTCTGGAATGTCAACAACACCGACCTGCAAGTGACGCTGCCAAGGTTTGCCTTGATTGCAAAAGACAATGGTTACAGTTTCCTTTGGTGCCACTATGTCATTGCACGCTCCGGCAACCTGACTTTTCTGACTATCACCAACAAAGCCACAGATGAAATCATCTTGGAACGCACGCTGATAGAGGGCGGCAGCGAGGCAGGCGGCTTAGGCAACATCGTGTTTACCACCAAGCGCTATAGTGCCAATTTTGCCATCGACAACATTATGTTACGAGAACTGCAAGAGGGCGATGTACCTTCAACCGAGATGTCGTCTTACACAATCAAATATCGCAATGAAGGCGGTGACGAGATCAAGTCCGACATCGTGAAATCTTACGTTGTGGGCGGCGAAGCAACCGCCACGGCCGAACAGATGGCACCTATTTATTATAATGACAAGAAGTATCTCTACAAAGAAGGCAACACTACCATCACGCTGGTCTCCGATGCTGCGCAGAATGTCATCACCCTTGTCTATCGTGAGGCCCTGCAGTGCAACTACACCGTGAAGGCTATCTATGGTGACAAAGAGAAGGTTCTTGTCGAAGGCAAAGGCATTGAGGGGGATGCCGTGACCTACAACTATCCGAAGTATATGCTCGACGGCACCACCCTCTATCTGAAAAATCAGAACACCACTAATCCTTATTTCGGCAAGACCATTACGCTGAGTGAAGAGAACATCACCGAGACGGTTGAATACACCGATGGCGTGGCCCATGATGTAGTGTACTACAAAGAAGCCGAACAGATGGAAGGCTTTACACCCTTGGCCACCAACAATGCCGACATACGCTGCTCTGACGGCAAAGGCGGTGTCATAGACGGCGACGAGCCAGTAGTACTGACCACACTGCCTGCCGGAAAATATGTTATTTATGGTCAGGTATGGGGAACCTCTGGCTATACTGCCACCATCACCGCCGACGACGCAACGGTATGGGAACTTGCCTCTGTCGGCTACCTTGTCAATACACTTTCCGAGGAGATTACGCTGACCAAAGAGACCACACTGTATATCAAAGATAGCGGTGACATCAACGGCTTGAAGATGCTCGACCTGATTTACATCCAGGAGGCGAAGCAGCACTACATTGCTGAATATAACCGCGATGCGTCCACCCTTACCTTTAAAAAAGGACTGCTGCCATTAGGTTCTTCCACTGTCTGGGATGCCGAGAACACAGGCGCAGAGCCCGGTTGGCTCAGCCAGTTATCAAAAGTCAACACCGTGGTGTTCGATGCCTCTTTCGCCGAGGCACGTCCTACGTCATGCGCCAGTTGGTTTAAAGGAGCAACGGCCCTTACCACGATTACGGGCCTGGAGAATATGAACACCAGCGAGGTGACAAGCATGCGCGGAATGTTTTGGCAATGTTATGCCTTGACAGAATTCAACCTGTCCAATTTCGACACACGTGCCGTGAAGGATATGTATGGGATGTTTGCCTATAACAGGATGACAGAACTCGACTTGAGTAGTTTCAACACCGATGCTGTAGAAGACATCCAAGGCATGTTCTACAATTGTACAAGCCTCACGACCATCTATGTCAAAGAGTCATGGAGTCTGTCAAGCCTATTGCCATACGGTGGAAATTCAACTTTCTATGGATGTCAGAACCTCGTGGGAGGCAAGGGCACAGCATATGATGCAGAACAGACATCAGCCTATTATGCCCGCATAGACGGTGGTACTGATGCTCCGGGCTACTTCACTGACAAGAATGCTCCACAGGCTTATGCTGTGATGAGCAATGACGGCCAGACCGTGACATTCTATTACGACACTCAAAAAAACAACCGTACAGGAGTTATAGAAATAAACAATAGATTTATTAATAACCCAGTCTATGGCAATGCCACAACAGCAGTTATAGATGCATCGTTCGCAGACTATCGCCCTACGAGTACAGCGTATTGGTTCAGTCAGTGTAAACAACTCACGTCAATTTCCGGTATAGAGAATCTGAATACCAGCGAAGTCACTGACATGAGTTGGATGTTCAACGATTGTACAGTCCTACAGAGCCTTGATGTGAGCCACTTTGACACGAAGAATGCCACGACTATGTACTGTATGTTTCTCAATTGTTCTTCACTGACTAGCCTTGATGTGAGCCACTTTGACACGAGAAAAGTGACCGACATGGGATGGATGTTCTGCGCTGACTCGTTGCTTACCTCTCTTGATGTCAGTCATTTCAATACGGAGAACGTCACACGCATGACCAGTATGTTCTGGTGGTGCAAGTCGCTCACCACACTTGATGTGAGCCACTTTGACACAAAGAATGTAACATCAATGGGATGGATGTTCAATGGCTGTGAAATGTTAGAAAACTTGGATGTTAGCAATTTCAACACGGCTAATGTAACAGAAATGACCAATATGTTCTGGGGCTGTCGAAAAGTGAAAACCCTCGACACTAGTGGTTTTGATACAAGAAACGTCACCAATATGGGATGGATGTTCTGCGCTTGTAATAGTTTGAAAGATGTTGATGTCAGCAAGTTTAATACAGAAAACGTAACTGATATGCAAGGTATGTTTGCAGAGTGCTACTCACTGGAAAGCCTTGATGTAAGTGGTTTCGTTACCGACAACGTAACCAATATGCAAGGAATGTTCGGACGGACAATTTTGAGAAGCCTTGACCTGAGCAGTTTCAACACATCAAATGTTAAGGACATGTCGAATATGTTCTGCTGGGACGAGTGGCTTGAAACAATTTATGTTAGTGACAAGTGGAATACCAACAGCGTTGAAAACGGCGCGGGGATGTTCCATGAATGCATCAAGTTGAAAGGCGGCAGCGGCACAGTATTTGATGCCAATCACACTGATGCCGAGTATGCCCGCATCGACGGTGGTACGGATGCTCCGGGCTATTTCACTGACAAGACAGCAACCGGCATTAGCAATGTCAAAGCAGACATAAAGGGGCAGGACATCTACAATCTTAAGGGTGAACGCCTATCTGCGCCTCGCAGTGGAATCAACATTATTGGTGGCCGGAAGGTCATTATAAAGTAATATCTGCCTGAACAAAAGGTGTGCCGCAAGGATTTGCGAGCACACCTTTTTTCATGACTTTGGCGATGCGTCACCATATTCGACTATTCAGTTTCAGTCATTGCTATATAGGTAATAAAAAACAAGGTGCACTAACTGCACCTAAAAAACTGCTCTCACTGAGAAATTTCCATAGAGTGCAGAGATATTATACATAGACTTTTTGAGAGATTTAATGAGGTATCTGAAAAAATAACTTTGTCCCACAAGGATACAAAAGCCATACCACCAAAAGTGGTTTCATATAATTGGCTCAGCCCGAAAAAAACTTCACTAAATTTGTGAATATCAAAATAATTGTTTATCTTTGCAGCCAAATAAGGCTGAAAACATGGTCATAGAATACGAAAAAGATTATCTCGAAGAACTGTACAACGACGGAAAATGCACGAACAAAAAGTACCGTTTTCAGAAATCCGTCATAGCAAAATACCAGAAGCGCATTGATACGCTCCTGGCCGCTACACGCATCGAGGACTTATTCGTGTTCAATTCCCTAAACTTTGAAGCACTTGACAATGGATACTTTTCTATCCGAATAGACTATCATTATCGTTTGGAGTTCAAAATCAGACAAGAGGGGTCTGAACCCATTGTGACCATCTGCACAGTAACTGACATTACAAACCATTATCAATAAGATAGAGACATGAACAGAATAACAACACACCCGGGAGATGTTCTGAAGGAAGAACTGGAGGCAAGAGGAATTTCGCAAAAGAAATTCTCAGAGGTTTTGTCTGTGCCCTATACTCAACTGAATGAGATCTTAAACGGCAAACGACCCGTCACAACTGATTTCGCTCTCATGGTTGAGGCCGCCCTTGGCATCAATCCAGAACTGCTTATCAACATGCAGGCACGATACAACATGTCAGTAGCCCGACAGAAAAAGCCCTTGCTTGCAAGATTGATTGACATTAAAAAAGCGTGTGCCGCTGTTTTTTAGTCATTATTTATCACAACTTGCCTTAACTCGTCACAAGTCTTTAGGCAGGTTCTTGAAGTAGTTGTCTAACAGGTCTTGCGCTGCCACGAACGAAGTCTTTTGGCCCTGCAACACGCTTTGTTCGGCAGAAGCGAGTTGTGCCTGGATGACGGGGTTGTTGTAGAAGTTGAAGCGCAGTTGTTCGTTGATGGTCTCATACATCCAGTACTTAGCCTGTTCGTTGCGGCGGTAGTCGAAGTAGCCGTTCTGCTTCACAAAGTCGAAGTACTGATAGATCATGTCCCATACCTCCTTGACACCAGTGCCGTAGAAACCGCTATAGCACAGTACCTTCGGTGTCCATCCACTTTCGGGCATAGGGAAGAAATGGAGGGCGTTGCGGAAGTTGGTGGCCGCCATGTGGCAGCGGTCCACATTGTCGCCGTCGCACTTGTTGATGACGATGCCGTCAGCAATCTCCATGATGCCGCGCTTGATGCCTTGCAGTTCGTCGCCGGTGCCGGCGACTTGGATGAGCAGGAAGAAGTCGACCATTGAGTGACAGGCGGTCTCGGACTGTCCTACACCGACGGTCTCGACGAAAATCTTGTCGAAACCGGCAGCCTCGCAGAGGATGATGGTCTCGCGTGTCTTGCGGGCCACACCACCTAATGAACCAGCCGACGGACTGGGACGGATGAACGAGTCGGGATGGACGGCGAGTTTCTCCATGCGCGTCTTATCGCCCAGTATGCTTCCCTTGGTGCGCTCGGACGAGGGGTCGATGGCGAGCACGGCCAGGCGTCCGCCCTTCTCGCGGAGCAGGTGGATGCCGAACTCGTCGATGCTGGTTGACTTGCCGGCTCCGGGCACGCCGCTGATGCCGATGCGCACGCTGCGGCCGCTGTAGGGCAGACAGCGGTCGATGACCTCCTGGGCTTTGGCCTGGTGGTCGGGGTTGACACTTTCTATGAGTGTGACGACCTGGGAGAGGATGGTGACGTTGCCCTTGACGATGCCTTCGACCATCTCGGCGACCGTCATTTCGCGGCGGCGGAAGCGGTTGCGCCGGAGATAGGGGTTGATGATTGAGGGCTGCTCAACACCGCTGTTGACTTGCAGACCTGCATATTCTGAACTGTTCTCGGGATGATCCATGAGGGATATTGTATTTACAATTTGACAATTTCTTTTAGTCGCTACGCTTGGTAAAAGCGCTAAAGCGAATTCTTGATGCCGACACGGATGACGACCTTGGCATGGTCGGGGTCGTTGGTAATCATCAGCACACGCGGTCGCTGACGTGCCTTGAGCAGCAAGTGACGGTCGTCGATGGCGATTTTCAGTTTTGCCGACTGCTGCGGCTGCAGTTCCCGGTTGTCGAGTGTGACCTTCAGACCGCGAGTAAACATCTGCAGCGAGGAGATGGTCAGAGGCAGACGTCCGGTGTTGGTCAGGGTGATGGTGCCGCTCTTGTGTTTCCGACCGTTGACCATGCCCAACGTCAGCGAGTCGGCCGACAAACGGAGCGACGGTGCATACTGCTTGTTGGCACCCTCGAAGCCGATGGTGCTGGGCAGGAGCACCACGGAGACGGGCAGTTCGATGTTGTCACTGACTTTCTGGCCCAGTTGCGAAGCCAGGTAGACAGTAGTCTGGGTCAGTCCGAAGTCGTGAATCTCCTGCGAGTTGAGGGTGAGCGTCACCTGGCCTGCACGCCCGGGCAGCAGCGTGTCGGGCTGTACATCGGCCGAGAGGTAGGGAGGCAGATGGAGCACGTTGGGTGTCATGGCCTTCTCGCCATTGTTGACGATGTTGATGACCGTCTGATGGCGTTCGCCCTTGTTGACATCGTCGAACTCGACATTGTCCTGGTCGGCCAGCATTTCGCCGAAGGCATAGGGATGCGTTCTGGAATAGTCCTTCAACTCCGCCAGGACGACGCCCTTCATGGTGAGGTAGACCGGTTGCGTCTGTCCGGCATAGTAGACGGCCGCCTGCTTGGAGAAATGTCCGAGCATGCGTGCATCGTAGGTCATGGAGACGGTGTATTTCTCGCCGGCAGCAATCGCCTTGCGGGGGAAGTCGGCCTGCGTACAGCCGCAGTCGGTCTTCACCCGGTCGATGACCAGTCGGCGCGAACTGTTGTTCTTCAGTTCGAAGGTGGCGGTGACGGGAATCTGATAGCCCGTCTTGCCGACGTTGACAACGGTATGTGCGCTCCCCTCCAAACCTCGCCGAGGGGAGGTGCTCGCTCCTATGGCCATCAGCCAAAGGCAGGCTGCTAAGATGATTTTTCTGTTCATTTCACTTGAATGGTTATAGATGGAGCCGTGCCCCGGAACTCGGGACTATAGGCACACTCGGCAGTGCAGGTGCCCGTCTCGTAGGTGCCGGCACGGTCGATGTAGTATTCGGTCT
>OCTX012275456.1_pt1 | contig 14461 bp, 9 predicted proteins | sample 1539691 | NCBI WGS metagenome assembly OCTX01 (sample SAMN02144231, study PRJEB22623) | gut metagenome | biome: sheep rumen | host: Ovis aries | place: New Zealand | reverse complement strand
GGCATCGAGGAGTTCTACGACGAGGAGTACACCGACTCGCAGATTGAGACCATCTTCGAGAAGGCCATGCGCGGACAGCAACTCTCCAACTTCGAGATTCGCCAGTTCAAGCACTGTTTCCTCACCGTCATGGCCGAGATGGATGCCGACGCCGGCTGGACACAGCAGTTCCACTATGGTGCCATCCGCGACAACAACACCGCCATGTACAACCAACTGGGTCCTGATACAGGTTTCGACTCTATCGGCGAGTTCAACACCGCCAAGGCTATGTCGAAGTTCCTCAACAAACTGAACATGGAGGGCAAACTCACGCGTACCATATTATATACGCTGAACCCCTGTGCCAACGAGGTCATTGCCACCATGCTGGGCAACTTCCAGGGCGGTGAGCCCGGCAAGATACAGTTCGGCAGTGGCTGGTGGTTCAACGACCAGATGGATGGCATGATTCGCCAGATGAACGCTCTCTCGGTGCTCGGTCTGCTGAGCCGATTCGTGGGTATGCTCACCGACTCGCGCTCGTTCCTCTCTTATCCGCGCCACGAGTATTTCCGCCGCATCCTCTGCAACCTACTCGGCAATGACGTAGAGAAAGGTCTGCTGCCCGACGACCGCGAGACGCTGGCACGCATGGTGGAGGACATCTCCTACAACAATGCCCGTCGCTACTTCAAATTCTACTAAGTTAATAAAATGGAGGTGTTTCGTAAAAAACGCCTCCATTTTTTGTATATCTCGAAAATAAACATTAAATTTGCACCCGACATTTTGAATACACAAACACAAACGATTAATAACGCTTTATGTGTGGAATCGTAGGATATTTAGGTAAACGCGAGGCATTCCCTGTGCTTATCAAGGGATTGCGCCGTTTGGAGTATCGTGGCTATGACAGTGCCGGCGTGGCATTGCTCAATGGCGACAGTCAGTTGAACGTCTATAAGACGAAAGGCAAGGTGGATAATCTGGTGGAGTTCTGCTCTGACAAGGATGTGTCAGGCACGGTAGGTATCGCCCATACCCGTTGGGCCACCCATGGTGAGCCGTCGTCCCGCAATGCCCACCCGCATTATTCCACTTCGAAGAATCTGGCCATCATCCACAATGGTATTATCGAGAACTATGCCGACATTAAGAAGAACCTTCAGGCCAAGGGCGTGCAGTTTGTGTCGGATACCGATACGGAAGTACTGGTGCAATTGGTAGAATATGTGATGGAACGTAAAAACCTTGATCTACTGACTGCCGTTCAGGTGGCTCTGCATCAGGTGTTCGGTGCTTATGCCATTGCCATCATTGACAAGCGCAACCCCACCCAGATTATTGCTGCCCGTAAGCAGAGTCCGTTGGTGGTGGGCATCGGCGATGGAGAGTTCTTCCTCGGGTCGGATGCCAGTCCTATCATCGAGTATACGGATAAAGTGGTCTACCTGGAGGATGAAAATATCGCAGTACTGCGCTTGGGCGAAGATCTCAAGGTGGTCAGCATACTGGGCAAGGAACAGGCGTTGGCCGTGAAGACGGTAGACATCGACCTGGGCCAGATAGAGAAGGGAGGCTATCCCCATTTCATGCTGAAAGAGATTTTCGAACAGCCTGAGTGTTTGACCAACTGCATGCGTGGTCGTGTCAATGTGGAAGCCAATCATGTGACACTCTCTGCCCTTATCGACTATCGTCGTCCGCTGCTCTCTGCCAAGCGAGTGGTTATTGTGGCCTGTGGTACCTCGTGGCATGCAGGACTCATCGGCAAGCAGATCATTGAGACCCTTTGCCGCATCCCTGTGGAGGTGGAGTATGCCTCTGAGTTCCGTTATCGTAATCCCGTGGTGGGTGAAGACGATGTCGTCGTGGCTATTTCGCAGAGTGGCGAGACTGCCGACACCTTGGCCGCCGTACAGTTGGCCAAGGAGAGAGGGGCCTTCATCTATGGTGTGTGCAACGCTGTCGGATCGTCAATCCCTCGGGCAACAGATACCGGCACCTATATTCACGTCGGTCCGGAGATTGGCGTAGCCTCGACGAAAGCCTTCACCGGTCAGGTCACTGTACTGACGATGATGGCGTTGGCCATGGCAGAGGCTAAGGGGACTGTAGCACGTGAGGAGTATCTGAAGATTGTCAAGGGCTTGAGCGAAATTCCTGCTAAGATAGAGGAAGTGCTTAAGACTAACGACAAAGTGGCCGACCTGGCGCGTACCTTTACCTATGCTCACAATTTCCTTTATTTAGGTCGCGGGTTCAGTTACCCTGTTGCCCTTGAGGGCGCTTTGAAACTGAAGGAGATCAGTTATATCCATGCCGAGGGTTATCCTGCTGCCGAGATGAAGCATGGCCCTATAGCCTTGATAGATTCCGATATGCCTGTGGTAGTCATCGCCACCCATAATGCGATGTACGAGAAGGTACTCTCCAATATTCAGGAGATTAAGGCCAGGCAGGGTAGGGTGATTGCCCTTGTGACCAAGGGCGACAATACGATATCGAAGATAGCCGACGAAGTCATTGAGTTGCCTGAAGTGATGGAATGTCTCGAACCGCTTGTGGCCACCATTCCACTCCAGTTGTTGGCCTACCATGTCGCCGTCTGCAAAGGCAAGGATGTCGACCAGCCAAGAAACCTCGCGAAATCAGTAACTGTAGAATAAATCCAAAGGCGATTCGTCTTATCGACGTTTCGCCTTTTTGATGAATGTAAGACAATTATGAGAGATGTAACATTAGTCCTGCAAGACGGGACGACATTTCATGGACGCTCATTCGGCTACGAGGGAAACGTAGCCGGTGAGGTAGTGTTCAACACAGCCATGATGGGCTATCCAGAGGCCCTGACCGATCCCAGTTATGCCGGTCAAATCATGGTGCTCACCTATCCGCTGGTGGGCAACTATGGTGTGCCGCCATTTTCCTTTGAGGACAACGGTCTGCCCACGTTCATGGAGAGCGATCGCATTTATGCCACGGCCATTATCGTGGCCGACTATTCCGAGCAGTATAGTCATTGGAACGCCCACGAGAGCCTGTCAGACTGGCTGAAGCGAGAAAAGGTGCCTGGTGTGACTGGCATCGACACGCGTGCGCTGACCAAGATTCTCCGTGAGCGAGGGGTGATGATGGGGCGCTTGTTGTTTGCTGAGGGCAATGGGGCCAATGAGCACAAAGTGGCTAACAGGCCCAATGAGCCCAATATGCCCGACGAGGATTATGCTGCAGTCAACTGGGTGGCGCGGGTGTCGTGTACCGATATTATCCACTACAACGAAGGAGCCGGCAAGAAGGTTGTACTTGTCGACTGCGGTGTCAAAGCCAATATCCTTCGCTGCCTTATCAATCGTGGTGTCGAGGTGGTTCGCGTGCCATGGAACTACGACTACACGTCGATGGACTTCGACGGCCTCTTTCTGGCCAACGGCCCCGGAGATCCCGATATGTGCGTCGACGCCGTCGATATACTCAAGAAACAGATGTCGTTGAGCAGAAAGCCTATCTGTGGTATCTGCATGGGCAACCAACTGCTGGCAAAGGCCGGTGGTGCTACTATCTATAAACTGAAATACGGCCACCGCTCGCACAACCAGCCGGTGCGTGAGGTGGGCACCAGTCGCTGTTACATCACCAGCCAGAATCACGGCTATGCCGTAGATGCCTCTACCTTGGGCAAGGACTGGCGCGAACTCTTTGTCAATCTGAACGATGGCTCCAACGAGGGCATTGTCCACTTTTCTAATCCTTGGTTTTCCAGCCAATTCCATCCGGAGGCCTGCGCAGGCCCCGTGGATACAGAATTTATGTTCGACAGATTTGTGAAGACGCTATGAAAGAGATGAATATTAAGAAGGTGCTGCTTCTGGGAAGTGGCGCATTGAAGATTGGCGAAGCCGGTGAGTTTGACTATTCCGGCTCCCAGGCCCTGAAAGCCTTGAAGGAAGAGGGCATTGAGACCGTGTTAATCAACCCCAATATCGCCACGGTGCAGACCTCCGAGGGCGTGGCCGACCAGGTCTATTTCCTGCCCGTGCAGCCCTATTTCGTGGAGCGTGTCATCGAGAAGGAGCGTCCTGACGGCATCCTGCTGGCTTTTGGCGGCCAGACGGCCCTCAACTGTGGCGTCGAACTATATCAGAGCGGTGTGCTCGAGAAATATGGTGTCAAGGTGCTTGGCACACCTGTTCAGGCAATCATTGATACGGAAGACCGCGAACTCTTTGTCAAGAAACTCGACGAAATAGGCGTGAAGACCATAAAGAGCCATGCCTGCGCCACTGTCGACGAGGCTCGTCAGGCTGCCGCCTCACTGGGCTACCCAGTCATCCTGCGTGCTGCCTATGCCTTGGGTGGTCTGGGCTCCGGTTTCTGCGACAATGAGGACGAACTGGATCGTCTGGCAGAAAAAGCCTTCGCCTTCTCGCCACAGTTATTGGTGGAGAAAAGTCTGCGTGGCTGGAAAGAGATAGAGTACGAGGTGGTGCGCGATCGGTATGACAACTGTATTACCGTCTGTAACATGGAGAATTTCGATCCGCTGGGCATTCATACCGGTGAATCGATCGTCATTGCTCCCTCGCAGACACTTACCAATGCCGAGTATCATAAACTGCGTGCTTTGGCCATCAAGATAATCCGTCATATCGGCATCGTCGGCGAGTGTAACGTGCAGTATGCCTTCGACCCGGAGTCAGAAGACTATCGTGTCATCGAAGTCAATGCCCGTTTGAGTCGTTCGTCGGCACTGGCCTCTAAGGCAACAGGCTATCCGCTGGCATTCGTCGCCGCCAAACTGGGACTGGGCTATGGGCTCTTTGAACTGAAGAACTCTGTGACGAAGACCACCTCAGCCTTCTTCGAGCCGGCTCTCGACTATGTCGTGGTGAAGATTCCACGGTGGGACCTATCCAAATTTCATGGCGTTGACAAGGAACTGGGATCCAGCATGAAGTCCGTGGGCGAGGTGATGGCCATCGGCCGTACCTTCGAGGAGGCTATTCAGAAGGGTCTGCGTATGATCGGGCAGGGCATGCATGGCTTTGTAGAGAACAAGGAACTGCGTATCCCCGATATCGATGCTGCTCTGCGTGAACCAACTGACAAGCGTATTTTCGTCATCTCGAAGGCGATGCATCTGCCGGGATACACCATCGACCGCATCCACGACCTTACAAGGATCGACAAGTGGTTTCTCCAGAAACTCAAGCACATCATTGATATCGACGAGCACCTGAAGCAAGTGGACGTTCGTCAGGCAAGTGAAGAGGGAGTGGCATCAGGTATTCCTGCCGACCTCTTTCTCGAGGCCAAGGTCTATGGTTTCACCGATTTTCAAATTGCCCGTGCCATCGGACTTGAAGAAATGGTAGGCAACATGCACCAGGCCATGCTTCTGGTTCGTAAAGCCCGCAAGCACCAGGGCATTGTCCCTGCCGTTAAGCAGATTGATACCCTTGCTGCCGAATATCCCGCCCGGACCAACTATCTATACCTGACCTACGGCGGTTCCGCAAGTTGCGATACTGCGACCCTCACTTCAGACATCGCTTATGAGCACGATGGGCGGAGTGTCATCGTCTTGGGTAGTGGTGCCTATCGCATTGGCTCCAGCGTCGAGTTCGACTGGTGTGGCGTACAGGCTCTCACCACCATCCGTAACAACGGGTGGCGTTCAGTGATGATCAACTACAACCCCGAGACCGTCTCTACCGATTACGACATGTGTGACCGTCTCTATTTCGACGAACTTACCTTCGAGCGTGTCATGGATATCATCGACATGGAGGCCCCACATGGCGTCATCGTTTCTACAGGTGGTCAGATTCCCAACAACCTGGCCATGTATCTTGACGAGCAGCATGTGCCTATTCTCGGCACACAAGCCCTGGACATCGATGGTGCGGAAGACCGGGCTAAATTCTCGCAGATGCTCAGTGAACTGGGTGTCAACCAGCCGGAGTGGAGCGCACTGACCTCGATGGCCGACATCAACCGGTTCGTGGGGCGGGTAGGGTTCCCCGTTCTAGTCCGTCCTTCCTATGTGCTTAGTGGTGCCGCTATGAATGTATGCTCCAATATGGACGAACTGGAGAAATTTCTGCAACTGGCTGCTAACGTCTCGGAGGATCACCCTGTGGTTGTCTCTAAATTTATCGAGCATGCTAAGGAAATAGAGATGGATGCTGTAGCCCGTGACGGCGAGATTATTGCCTATGCCATCAGTGAGCATATCGAGTTTGCCGGTGTGCACTCCGGTGATGCCACCATCCAGTTCCCTCCACAAAAACTCTATGTAGAGACCGTTCGTCGTATCAAGCGCATCTCGCGCCAGATAGCCAAGGCCCTTCATATCAATGGCCCGTTCAACATACAGTATATGGCTCGCGACAACGACATCCTCGTCATCGAGTGCAACCTGCGCGCATCGCGTTCCTTCCCCTTTGTCAGTAAGGTACTGAAGATTAATCTCATCGACCTCGCTACGAAGGTCATGCTCGGCTTGCCGGTAGAGCGACCGGCGAAGAATCTCTTCGATCTCGACTATGTGGGTATCAAGGCCAGTCAGTTCTCTTTTAACCGTCTGCAAAAGGCCGACCCGGTGCTCGGTGTTGACATGGCTTCGACTGGCGAGGTGGGCTGTATTGGTGATAATACGAACACGGCTCTGCTCAAAGCCATGCTCTCTGTCGGACATCGCATCCCCCGGAAAACGGTACTGCTTAGTACCGGTGGTGCGAAACAGAAAGCCGAGATGCTGGATGCTGCCCGTATGTTGGTCGACCATGGGTATAACCTTTATGCCACCGGCGGCACTTCGAAGTATCTCTCGGACAATGGCATCGCCAATACCCTTGTCCACTGGCCCAGTGAGATTGGTCAGCAGCCTCAGGCCCTTGACCTGCTCCATAGTCATCAGATTGATATGGTGGTCAATATCCCCAAGGATCTGACCACCCATGAACTGACTAACGGCTACAAGATACGACGTGCCGCCATCGATCTCAATGTGCCGCTGATCACCAATGCTCGTCTGGCTGCCGCCTTCATCAATGCCTTCTGCACCGTACCGGTGGAAAAGATAGGCATTAAGGCATGGAGCGAGTACAAATAATGGGGTAATTAAAAATAAACTTAATTCTTTGTTTATTACTTTATTTATTTGTACCTTTGCATCGTTAAACAGATAAACGCAAGAAATGATAAGTTTCGTAGTGAGCCTTTTGGCTCTTGTTCTCGGCTATTTCCTTTATGGCCGTTTTGTGGAGAGAGTTTTTGGGCCTGATGACAGACCGACACCTGCCGTTGCCAAGGCTGATGGGGTAGACTTCATGGTGCTGCCGAGTTGGAAGATTTTCATGATTCAGTTTCTGAACATTGCTGGCACGGGCCCCATCTTCGGTGCCATCATGGGTGCGCAGTTTGGTCCCGTCGCTTATCTGTGGATTGTCTTCGGGTGTATCTTTGCCGGAGCAACCCACGACTATCTGTCAGGTATGCTGTCGATTAGGCACGGTGGTGCTAATCTTCCTGAGATTATCGGTCATTATTTGGGTAACGCCACCAAGCAGGTGATGCTGGTCTTCTCGGTGTTTCTGCTGATGATGGTCGGTGCCGTTTTCGTGTTCAGTCCTGCTAAGATTCTTGGCGGCATATGGGAGCCGGCCTTCTTCGTGGAGAACGTAGGTCCCTATGTGTTCTGGGTAGTGGTGGTGTTCATCTATTATCTGATAGCCACGATGATGCCTATCGACAAGATTATCGGCAAGGTCTATCCGCTCTTCGCTTTCTCGTTGCTGTTCATGGCAGGTGCCCTGCTGGTGATGCTGCTGGTGAAGCAGCCCAGCATTCCTGAGTTGTGGACCGGTGTGAGCGGCGAGTTGCTGACCACCGACAACGTGTTCCCCTGTCTGTTCATCACCATCGCCTGTGGAGCCATCAGTGGTTTCCACGCCACGCAGACCCCGCTGATGGCCCGTTGTGTGAAGAGCGAGAAGATGGCTCGCCCGATGTTCTACGGAGCCATGATAACGGAAGGCGTTGTAGCCTTGATCTGGGCAACGGTGGCCATGTATTTCTTCTACGACAGTCCGGAGCCCGGCTATGTGTCGATGGAGGGTGGAGCGGCTATTGTGAATGATGCCCCCTCGATTGTTAATATGATTTGTAACAATTGGCTGGGAGCCTTCGGCGGCATCTTGGCCTTGCTGGGTGTTGTGGCTGCCCCCATCACCAGCGGCGATACCGCTCTGCGTTCGGCCCGTCTGATTATTGCCGACTTCCTGAAACTGAAGCAGAAGAGCATCCGTAGCCGTCTGTATGTGTGCATCCCCCTGTTTGCCGTCACGATGGGTATCCTTATCTGGCAGATGTCCGACCCCAAGGGCTTTAAGATTATCTGGAGTTGGTTCGGCTGGAGCAACCAGGCCCTGTCGGTCTTCACGCTCTGGGCCATTACCGTCTATCTGGTGCGTGCCGGCAAGAACTACTTCATCACGCTCATTCCCGCTCTGTTTATGACGGTAGTCTGCACCACCTTCTTCTTCACCGAAAAAGTCTTCACGCTGGCTCCCGTGTGGACGTGGGTCATCGCTGGTAGCGCTCTGGTGGTAGCCTTGGCGTGGTTCTGCGTGTGGTATATGAAATTCAATAAAACCTCTAAATAACGATTCGTTTATGAAGAAAATCTTTCTGACACTGCTCTTCGGTCTGATGACGACCGTTGCAGCCAACGCTCAGTTTGAGCAGGGGAAACTTTATGCCAATGCCGGCCTTTCCGGTCTTGACCTGAATTATAACGCCAATTCCAAGTGGAATCTGGGTCTCAGTGCCAAGGTGGGCTATATGTTTGTCGATGACTGGATGGTGCTGGCCGATGCCGTGTGGAACGTGCGCCACGAGGTTCCCAACGACTTCCGCCTGGGTGCCGGCGTGCGCTACTACATCGAGCAGAACGGTCTGTATCTCGGTGCCGGTGCTCGCTATAAGCATGAGCACGAGTATGATGACTTCATGCCCAATGTCAACATCGGCTATGCCTTCTTCCTCAGCCGCACCGTGACAATTGAACCAGAACTTTACTATGACTTCAGTATGAAGGACTTCAAGGAGTATTCAGGTTTCGGACTCCGTGTGGGTGTAGGTATCTATCTTGATGAACTGTTCTAAATCGCCATTGCTATGCTGTCAGTAGAAGAACTCGTTGACAGGCTTATCGACCTGTCGTTTGCAGAAGACATCGGCGATGGTGACCACACTACGCTCTGCTGCATCCCTGAGGATGCTATGGGCAAGTCGCACTTGCTGATCAAGGAAGACGGCATCCTGGCAGGTGTCGAGGTAGCCAAGGAGGTATTCCGTCGCTTTGACCCCGAGATGCAGGTGGAGGTGCTGATGGGCGACGGCTCTGAGGTGAAGAAGGGCGACATTGCCATGGTTGTCAGCGGACGGGTGCGCTCGCTGCTTCAGACGGAGCGCCTGATGCTGAACATCATGCAGCGCATGAGCGGCATCGCCACCATGACCCGTCGCTACGTGAAACGCTTGGAGGGCACCGGCACCCGTGTGCTGGACACCCGCAAAACTACGCCCGGCATGCGTATGCTGGAGAAACAGGCCGTGAAGATTGGCGGCGGCTGCAACCACCGCATCGGACTCTTCGACATGATTCTGCTGAAGGACAACCATGTGGACTTTGCCGGCGGCATCACCAATGCCATCGACCGCTGCCACAAGTATCTGGAAGAGAAGGGACTGAACCTGAAGATTGAGATAGAGGTCAGAAACTTCGACGAACTGCAGCAGGTGCTCACTCACGGCGGCGTGGACCGCATCATGCTCGACAACTTCTCCGTGGCTGACACGAAGAAGGCTGTCGAGATGATCAATCATCGCTTCGAGACAGAGTCGAGTGGAGGCATTACCTTCGATACTATCCGTGATTATGCTGAGCAGGGTGTCGACTTCATCAGTGTGGGTGCACTGACGCACTCGGTGAAGGGACTCGATATGTCGTTCAAGGCTTGCTAAAGAATAGGTGGACAAGCCGGGTACGGCATCGCTATCAATAGACATAAAAATCCCCGCTGTTCGTTGGAGCAGCGGGGACTTTTATGATGTTACCTTTTACTTACTTCTTGTTCAGGGCCAGGTCAATCTCCACGGCGATAGACACGGTAGCACCCACCATGGGGTTGTTGCCGATACCGAGGAAACCCATCATCTCGACGTGGGCGGGCACTGACGACGAACCGGCGAACTGAGCATCAGAGTGCATACGGCCAAGCGTGTCGGTCATGCCGTAAGAGGCGGGACCGGCAGCCATGTTGTCGGGGTGCAGCGTACGACCTGTACCACCACCGCTGGCCACTGAGAAATAGGGCTTGCCGGCGAGCACACGCTCCTTCTTGTAGGTGCCGGCAACAGGGTGCTGGAAACGGGTGGGGTTGGTAGAGTTGCCGGTGATAGAGACATCGACGTTCTCCTTCCACAGGATGGCAACACCCTCACGCACATCGTCGGCACCGTAGCACTTCACCTTGGCACGGGGACCGTCGCTGTAGGGCACTTCCTTCACCACCTTCACCTCGCCGGTGTAGTAGTCGAACTGGGTCTGCACATAGGTGAAGCCATTTATGCGCGAGATGATCATGGCGGCGTCCTTGCCCAGACCGTTCAGAATGACGCGAAGGGGCTTCTTGCGCACCTTGTTAGCCTTCTCGGCAATCTTGATGGCACCCTCGGCGGCAGCGAAACTCTCGTGGCCAGCCAGGAAGGCGAAGCACTCGGTCTCTTCGCGCAGCAGACGGGCAGCCAGGTTGCCGTGGCCAAGACCCACCTTACGGTCATCGGCCACAGAGCCGGGGATGCAGAACGACTGCAGACCGATACCGATGGCTTCGGCAGCCTCGGCAGCACTCTTCACGCCCTTCTTGATGGCGATGGCGGCACCGCAGACGTAAGCCCACTTGGCATTCTCGAAGCAGATACGCTGGGTCTCTTCACACATCTGGTAGGGGTCGACACCTGCTTTCTCGCAAATCTCATTGGCCTCTTCTATGCTATTGATACCGTTCTCTTTCAGAGCGGCCAGCACCTGGTTGATGCGACGCTCGTAACTCTCGAATGATACTTTTCTAATCATCTTTTAATGAATTTACAATTTAACAATTTACTATTTACAATTTATTTTCGATTTCCTTATTTTACAATTTTACGAGCAATAATACAATTTTTAGAACTGTACATCCATCGTAAATCGTAAATCGTAAAATCGTAAATTACTCCTTGCGTGGATCAATAGCCTTAACAATTCCCTGCTCGGCGGTGGTGCGTCCGTAAGAGCCGGTGAACTTCTTCACGGCCTCGTTTGCATCCATGCCGTCCTTGATGGCTTCCATCATCTTGCCCAGGTGAACATACTCGTAGCCGCAGACCTGATTGTCCTTGTCGAGGAACTGCTTGGTGATATAACCCTCGGTCAGTTCGAGATAGCGTGTGCCCTTGGCAACGGTGCCATAGAGCGTACCGGTCTGTGAGCGCAGACCCTTGCCCAGGTCTTCCAGACCGGCACCGATGACGAGACCTCCCTCGGAGAAAGCGCTCTGTGTGCGGCCGTAGACAATCTGGAGGAACAGTTCGCGCATGGCGGTGTTGATAGCATCGCAGACGAGGTCGGTGTTCAGAGCCTCGAGGATGGTCTTGCCGGGCAGAATCTCGCTGGCCATAGCAGCCGAGTGAGTCATGCCTGTGCAACCGATGGTTTCCACCAGTGCTTCCTGAATGACGCCGTCCTTCACGTTAAGGCTCAGTTTGCAGGCACCCTGCTGGGGAGCGCACCAACCGATACCGTGAGTATAGCCCGAAATGTCTTTAATCTCTTTGGCCTGAATCCACTTGCCCTCTTCGGGGATGGGCGCAGGACCGTGGTTGGGGCCTTTGGCCACAACGCACATGTTTTCTACTTCCTTTGAATAAATCATTGTAAAACTATTTATAAATAGAATAATTCTTCAAGGCTGCAAAATTACAAAAAATCTGTGATAATACCTAAAAATAGTGAGTTTTTTTTCCTTTGTATAGTGAAAATGGCTCCCGATTCGCATCGGAAGCCATCTCAACACAAACACAAATTCAGTTAATCAATAACTGTAGACCATTATTTACCAGACGCTATCCTTTATTTATTGGATGCCGTCTTTGTATTTATTGGATGCCGTCCTTGCGCAGTTTCTCCTGCCAGCGCCAGGCACTCCTCAGCACCTCCTCGGTGGGTGTCTCGGCTTTCCAGCCCAACACACGGTTGGCTTTGTCCACATTGCCCCACACCTTCTCGATATCGCCTTCGCGACGGGGGGCAAACTCCCAGTTGACCTTCACGCCGGTGGCCTTTTCGAAGCCTTCGACCACTTCGAGAGTCGACAGACCGCGACCGGTGCCGATGTTAAACACTTCGACGGCATCGGTGTCAGGCTTGTCGAGCACACGTTCCATCGCTTTCACGTGGGCTTTTGCCAAATCGACCACATAGATATAGTCGCGAATGCAGGTATGGTCAGGGGTGTTGTAGTCGTGGCCGAAGATCTTCAGTTGTTTGCGGATGCCGATGGCCGTCTGCGTGACGAAGGGGATGAGGTTCATTGGCACGCCGTTGGGCAGTTCACCGATGAGGGCAGAGGGGTGTGCGCCGATGGGGTTGAAATAGCGCAGGATGATGCTCTTGATGGGCGCACCGCTGTGGATGTAATCCTGGATGATTTCCTCGTTGATCTGCTTGGTGTTGCCGTAGGGCGAGAGAGCCTTCTGGATGGGTGCATTCTCGGTGACAGGCAGGTTCTCCTCGGTGGGCTGTCCGTAGACGGTGCACGAACTGGAGAAGATGATACCCTTTACATCGTATTTGGGCATCAATTCCAGCAGGTTAATCAGCGATGTCAGGTTGTTGCGATAGTAGAGCAGCGGCTTTTCTACGCTCTCGCCTACGGCCTTCGATGCGGCAAAGTGGATGATGCCTTCTATCTTGGGGTACTTTTTGAACACGCCCTCGAGGGCTTCCATGTCGCAGCAGTCCACCTTCTCGAAGGCGGGACGGATGCCGGTGATTTTCTCAATGCCGTCGACGACGGCAGCGTTAGAGTTCGACAGGTTGTCGATGATGACCACTTCATAACCTGCCTGCTGCAATTCAACGGTAGTGTGGCTACCGATGAAGCCGGTACCACCCGTCACAAGAATCGTTTGTTTCATTTGTCGTTGTATATGTCTTTATAGTTTGTTAGTTCTTAACATAACGTGTGCAAAGGTAGGCAATAAAATTGAGACTGCCAAACTTTTCCGACAGAAAAAGAGTCATAAGTTATTTGACTTCGAGCAATTCTATCTTGAAGGTAAGTGCGGAGAATGGCTTGATGTCGCCTTTCTCTTGTACGCCATAGGCCTGTCTGTAGGGGATGTAGATTTCCCATACAGAACCGGTGGTCATACGAGGCAGAGCCGACTGCCAGCCTTTGATGGCTTCGGCTAAGTTTATTTCGGTGCCTCTGCGCTTATTCCAGTTGGTATCGAAAATGGTGCCGTCGGCAAGTCTCCCTTCGTAGCGTACACGAATGGTGCTTTCTGGTGTTGGCGTCAGTCCGGAACCGCTCTTTATGACCTTGTAGAGCACGCCTCCGCTACGAGGCAGTTCGTAGACGCCCTGTTCGCGACGCTTCTTGTTCAGGAAGTCCTCGCCCTGCCGCTTGTTGTCGGCATAGACTGCCTCTGCCTTGCGCTCTTGGTAAATGCCGATTAGTCGTGTAGATGTCTCTTTTGCCTGATCCATGCTCATCAAGGCCGTGCCGGGCTGGAGGGCCTGTACGAAACCGGCCATCAGTTTTTCGGTAGGAACAGTTTGGGTCGAGTCGGCAAAAACTGCATCTTGGATGGCTGGCAGCATCTGGTCTTTGATTTGCTGTCCGATTTCGATACCGATGTTGAAGGCTGTCTTCAGATGGTCTTGCTGATAGTCTTTGATATCGGTCATGTCGACGGCATAGAGCACCCCTTCGCAGAACGGCATCATCTGGGTGGTGTCCATGTCGTATTGGTTGGCCAGATAGTCTGCCAGTCCTTCCGACTGGGCCATGCCCATACTATATGCCAGCGTGTCGAGTTCGCTGTTGAGTTTGTGGTCGTTGAAAGCGGTGGTCTCCTCCTGTGAGAAGATCATCCAGGCGATACCTGCGCCAACGAGTAGGACGACTGTGAGGATGCCACCGATGACGATAAATGGCATGGCGCTGCTCTTCTTCTTTGGAGGCATGGGGTGGTAAACCGGCTTGGGTTGCGGAGCGGGTTGGGGCTTGGGAGCCGGCTTGGGCTGCGGAGCGGGTTGGGGTTTGGGAGCCGGTTCTGCCAGTTTGGTCTCTGTTGATATGGGGTTCGGTGTGACTGACTTCGGCTGTTGCTCTGTCAATTTGAACAGGACCTTCATACGGGC
>OCTX012138947.1_pt1 | contig 14464 bp, 16 predicted proteins | sample 1539691 | NCBI WGS metagenome assembly OCTX01 (sample SAMN02144231, study PRJEB22623) | gut metagenome | biome: sheep rumen | host: Ovis aries | place: New Zealand | reverse complement strand
GGGGGGGGGGGGGGTACTGAACAGATTGGTTGAAAATACTAAACGTGGCAAGATATTTGAGCATAATAATATTTTGTTTTCAGACTGGCTCCCTGAAGTGTATAGGGTTCTGAAAGATGGCTCGCACTGTTACGTGATGATAAACGCCAGGAACCTAAAAGAGCTGCAGCAGTCCGCCGAAAGCGCCGGGTTTGTTTTTCAGAATCTTCTTGTGTGGGATAAGGGCAACGCTACACCTAACAAGTGGTATATGAATGGCTGCGAATTTATCTTAATGTTGCGCAAAGGTACAGCGAAAAAAATAAATAACATGGGGACCTTAAACATACTAAGAATCCCCAACGTCCTGAGGAAGAAAGAGCACCCTACAGAAAAGCCTGTAAACCTTTTGCGGGTTTTGGTAGAAAACAGCTCGGCAGAATCCCAAATTGTTTTAGATCCCTTTATGGGAGTGGGTGGCACTGGAGTTGCCTGCAGGCAGACAGGAAGAAACTTCATCGGCGTAGAAATAGACAAGGGCTATTTTCAGATCGCCCGGCGCAGGATAGAAGAGGAACCGGAACAAATCAGCATGACTCTTTGAATCCCCATCAAATCCCCACCAACAGCATGAAATCCTCTGTGAACTAAAATATATGGCTCTCAGGGGTATCCCAGAACAAAAGAAAACCCGGATTGCTCCGGGCTTTTTTCTCTACTTGTTCTTCCTCGCTTGTTCGTACAGATCCCTTAACCACTCCCGGCTACTGATCCTCTTTTGCTGGGCTTCCTGCCAGGACTTTATAACGTCGGCGTCGTCATCTATTCTTAGTGCGATGTTTAACTTTTTGTATGTCTTGGCTTGGTATCTTGCGATAGCCTCCGCTTCTGCTGGTGTCATTGGCATGGCTTAACCTCCTCACTTTCTCGTTGCGTTATTAGCGTATTTTTCCAGCTGGTCGCTTGTAAAGTCCATATATCCGGTTATTTTAAGATAGTCCGTGTTTCCTTCAACTGGCTCGGTAGTCATGAATGCTGACAATGCGGACCCTCTTTTTATAACCTCGATCATGCTATCATCAGTGGCAGGTAGTTCCGTATTCTTCAGGACCCACTGCCGACCCTGCCGTTTAACGTCGTACCTTTCAATGACGTTAAAATCATCGTCCATAACTTCCATAATCTCACGTTTCCCCATTGTTATTATCTCGTAATACTTCATTTTTAACCCTCCTCATTTGGTTATTATAGCATATACGTTTTTGAAAATCTCGCGCGTCTTGCCTCTGCTTTCCTGGTTTCGGTGTGTTCTCTCTCCTGGCTTAGTGCCTGATTTGTGCCCTGTAGTTGTTTACTGCTTGCTGTAACTTCTCCCGGCTGTATTTGTTCCAATATTCCAGCGTTCCCCATGCTCCAGAGCTACAACCTGTATTAGCGTGGGCCATATAGTAGATATATCCGTTATACTCCAGCAGGTCCCAATTTCCCCCGGCTGCCTCGACTATTCGCCCATGATCCGCGACCTTTTGTAAATGCTCGTCGTTTACTCCGTCGAAGTTCTTTATTATATACATTTACTTTTCCTCGCTTTCTATTTCTTCGTATCTCTCTTGTAGCATTTCCGCCATTTCTACAACTTCCTGATCTGTTCCGGTGTAGTTCTCTTCCGGTGTGCTTACCCTCCAATTGTCCGGACTTCCTGTTATTATTGCGTCGCTGTTCTCTTGTAGGTATTCTATAGCTTTTGTGATCGTCATTTGTTCGCCCTCCCTTAGTTCCATATTTTATTTAAGATTCTGCCGATTAGTTCATACTTCAGCGGCTTATCATGTTTTACCGCCCAAAATGCGCCGATGTAGAAACTTATTGTTATATATGCCAGCGCTGCCAGGTTTATGATAGATATAATCTTTAACATTTTCTTACCCTCCGTTTCTTTGTGTTTGCGACTTTGCCCGGTTTAGCCGCCGGGCTCGGCTTGTTGTTGGTTTATGCTTCCGGGGTGATCCCTGCAGCCTTCAATATTTCTTTGGCTGCGTCTATTGCTTTAGGTGCTGCCCACAAAATAGCGTTGGGGTCGTTCTTTAATGCCTGGCTCCAGTTCTGCACGTATGCGGTGCTATTCGCTTCTGTAAAATCGCTTTCAATTCCTAAGTAGCTCATGATATAGGCGGCTCCGATCTCTGCTACAAGTTCCTCCCTTGCATAAGTTTTATCGCCCTTTTTAGCTGCCTTAGGTCTTCCCATTGCCTTTATAGTTGAGTGGATCATCTCGTGAAACATTGTACTGTAATACTCTGCCGCATTTGTGTACTGCTCTTTGCGCCCGGTTTCGATGTAGTGCCCGGCGGGGTGGTAACAAGGTTGGTTGCTTGCGGTCTTCACTTCCAGCCCTGACTTTTCGATAAATGCCGCTGTGATCTCTTCCGCCTTCTCTATTGCGTCCCATTCGTGTTTTGCGTTGTCGTGCTGGTGCTTGTTCTCTGCGTCTGTGCACTCTTCCACGTTGAACACGTTGTAATATTTAATTGATCTGGCCGGTACTTTAACTTTTCCGTTTCCCAGGTCTTCGATCTCTTCAGGCTTCCATCTGAAAAGGTTCTCCGGCTTCTGCAGGTCTTCTTTTTTTATTGTCTTCTTATAGTCTGTGTATTTGACGATCATTTCAGACTTAGCGCCTTTTGTTATCTGTATGCCTTCTTCTTTTGCCTGTTTGAATGTTACATACTCGCCGCCGCTTAAAGTCAGAAGGTTCGCGCCCTGGTAGTCGTTGCCGGTGTTCCTGCTCCAACTCGTCCAGTGTGTCCATGGTTTGACCCAGGGTATTGTATCGGCTTCGAGTGCGTCTATAAATCTCTGTGTGATGATCTCTGCAACTGTTTTTTTCTCTGTGTTCTTTTTCATTGTCTTTACCCTCCCTCGTATAGTCTTGACTATGTTATTTTTTAGATGAGCTTTCGCAGCTCATTTATTGACCTTTCCTGTTGACGATTACATTGTAGCGTATAGTCTTGACTATGTCAACCCCTTTTTTATATTTTTTTTATTTTCTTTTTTCAAAAGCGCCATAACCGTTGAAATTTCAACGATATTTTTTTACCGTAAATCGTTTTTAAGGTGCTATAATATAAGAGTAGAAAAGCACCGGAAGGGGTGCAGGGCGGCAGATCGTACCGCCTTTTTTTATGCCTTGCGTGTGGTCCCTGGCAGGTCCAGGAAGATGACCGGCCGCAGATCATACAAGGATCATATAAAAGGAAATGCGGCGCAAGGAAGACAAGCGGCAGCGCGTCAGGGGGTTGTAGTATGGCTTACGTTAAACACGGCACCGGGCCAAACGATCATAAAAAGGGTAACAGGACACGCGGAGCAGATCGGGCTTACCACGGCGGCAACAAGGGCAATGTGTCAGCTTCATCGCTTCAGGCGTTAGAGGAACAAAGGAAGAAGCGCGCAGCAGATCGAGCAAAATATAAAGAGATAGCAGAAAACGCCGCTAAAGGGTTACGCTATGGTCAGGATTACGCCGCGATCTTGCACGATAACCTATCGTCTTACATAGTAGAGCAGCGGCAGCAGAAAAAACCGCTTACAATTGCCGGGTTGATCCGGGCGTCAGGCTTTTGCGACGAGACCTATTACAGGTATAAAGCCGGAGAAGCAGATTATAAACTTTTTAAATACATAGATGAACATAACATTGACCCGGCTTTGATCGGTTCTGAAGTTACAAACGATGACGGGGAAAAGATACTTTTGTGGCAAATGTCCAGAATTATCAAAAACGCAGAGCTCGCCGTACAGGAACAGTTAGAGGAAAACTGCTACACAAACAAAGGGAACCCCGCGGGCTCAATATTCGGACTTAAAGCGCGTTACGAATGGCAGGATCAACCTGCAGAAGTCAAGCAAACGAATCAACTGACCGTAAATGTTGCCACTTTAGAGGAAGCAAAAGACGCAATGAAACGTCTCAAAGGTTGAAATTCCAACGTTTACAGAGGTTACGCAACTATTCCTATAATTTGCATTAAGGGAAAAGATGGCGCTGCAGCGAGAAGATCCCCCCCCGCCTATATAAAAAGCATCGACGAGAAAAAGAAAAAAGAAAAAAATAAAAGAAGCATAGCGCGTAACAGCGTGGTTGTGATTTTTACAGCGCGAAGGGCAGAGCCCCAGGGGGTGGGGGTGTGCGGTGGAGTGTGGTGTTGTTGGGATGGTACCACGCGAATATTTACAGCAATAAAAACTCCCCAAAATTTCATAAAAAAGCTAAAAAAGGCGCATAAAAATGCAAAAATGTATAAAAAGGCTAAAAAATCCCCGAGGAAACACCTTAAAAATTGCATAAACAGCGCATAAACGATGAATAAATGGATATTCAAGAGACATACTTAAAAAACATACAAGCGGATTACCTGTTTTACTGTGACTATGTGCACAACCACGGTCATAAGGTACTGAAGTGGATTCCGTCGAAGTTCCATAAGTATTTGTGCAGGACGATACAGGAGTTTGTAGAGAAGGAAACGGATAAGGCTTTTGAGATATTGATAGTGAACACTCCGCCTCAACACGGGAAGTCCGAGAGTGTAACAGCTACATTTCCATCGTGGTATGTAATGAGGAACCCGGATAAGAATGTTATCCAGGTCTCGTACGGAGACGATTTATCAAGAAAGTTTGGGCTTCAGAATTTAAACAAGGTTAGGGAATTTGGTGGACTGTTTGGAGTTGAGGTAGATCCCGACAAACACTCTGCGATGAATTTTGGCATAAAGGGACATCAAGGCGGCATGAAATCTGCCGGATATGGAGCCGGAATCACAGGCAACCCAGCTGATTTAATAATAATTGATGACCCTGTAAAAAACAGAGTTGAAGCGGATTCAGAATCCAACAGAGAAGCCAAGTGGAACGACTTTGAAGACTCAATCAAATCGAGACTTTCAGCCGGTGGAAAGATCATACTGATAATGACACGCTGGCATGAGGATGATTTAGCGGGAAGACTGATAAAAAACTACGAAGAGTATGTTACGGTTGTCAATCTTCCGTGTGAAGCTGAAGAAGATGATTTGTTGGGAAGGGAAGTAGGTGAGCCGCTTTGTCCTGAGATAGGAAAAGACAAAAAGTGGTTAAAGTCGTTCAAAGCTTCTCACACCGGGGAACACGGTTTAAGGTCCTGGAACGCACTTTATCAGGGAAGGCCGACAGCAATTGAAGGCAATTTGATAAAACGGGAATGGTGGAAGTTTTACAAGAAGTCTGATTACGAATTAGGCTTACTTAAACTTGATACAATGCTGATAAGTGTTGACGCGGCGTTCAAAGCAGCAGACAACAACGACTATGTAGCGATTGAAGTATGGGGCAGGCGTGAAAATAAAATTTATCTTGTGGAAGTGTGCAACGAACATCTAAATTTTACTGCCACCATTCAGAAAATCCGGCTGATGAAAGCGAGATACCCAAAAGCAAGGCGGGTATTGATCGAAGACAAGGCAAATGGTACCGCAATTCTCGAAGTATTAAAAAATGAGACTATGGGCGTGGTTGCAGTAAACCCCGACAAGTCGAAAGAAGCGCGAGTAAACGCTGTATCGTTTGCGATAGAAGCCGGGAATGTATATTTACCTGAAGATGAAAAATTCACATGGGAATTTATAGACCAATGCGCGAGTTTTCCGAACGGGAAGCATGACGACATGGTTGACGCTATGTCTCAGGCGCTTGCGAAACTTACTACCACGAGCGTTTTGAAGCGTGTTGAGCGTAAATTTCAGGATCAATTCAACATACCAAGTAAAAAAGCATCTGCTTTGGGAGAGAAAATCAATGTTATTTGAGATTTTGACAATGATTTTGGCGATATATGCGTGTTTAACACCGATTATTGTACTAAAAAGCGTACAATTCGGCATAAAATGTGCTGAAAAACCCGAAAAAGCCTCCGAATCAGAGATTTTCCATCTTCCGAAGAAGAAAAAGAAACCCGAAGTATCAGACGATGTAAGAAGAGAGCTTGATGTTCTTGCAAACATAGACATATACGATGGCACATCGCAAGGCCAAAAGGAGATTAAGTAATGTTCATTGGAAAAAAGAATGTTGAACCATGCGATATATGGCTTTTGTATGAAAAAGGCATAGATTATCTGAATAAAAAGCGTTTAGTGGCTCGTACAGACCGAAACTGGAACTTTTATTCAGGTAAACAGTGGGAAGGGATAGACACAGGCGGTCAGGAACTTCCTTTTTTAAATTTCATAAAGCCTACAATCAAGCACAAAGTCTCCACAGTATCGCAAAACAACATGGTTGCCCACTTTTCCGATGCTGAAGGCAACGAAGACATGGCCGAGGTATACGAAAGGCTGGATCAGAAGTTTTCCGCTTCATGGGAGCACTCAAACATGGACATGGTTTTGTGGTCCACCATCAAAGACGCTGCAGTAACTGGAGACGGAATACTGTATTTTGGCACCGAAGATATGTCAGACGTGCAGCAGTTACCTAACACATCTGTTTTGTACGGAGACGAATCAGAATCAAACATACAGAAACAGCCTTATTTGATAATTCACCAGAGGTTGACGGTCAAAACAGTCCGTGAAATGGCAAGAAGAAACGGACTTGACGAGGAACAAATATCCTTAATTGTAGCAGACACCGACACCGAAAATCTTGTAGGTAACAGGGACGAGGTTGAAGATCATTCTCACTCTGACAATTCAAAAGTAACCGTACTTTTCTACTTCAAGAAGGTAGACGGTGTAGTAAATATAGCAAAATGCACTAAAGGCGTGATATTTGAGGAATTACACCCGATTTCAGTAATAAATCCGGATGGAAAATACGGAAGAGGGCTTTCGCTTTATCCTTTGCTGAAAATATCGTGGGAGGACTTTCCTAACGATGCAAGAGGCGTAAGTGAGGTAGAACAGCTCATACCCAACCAGCTTGAAGTGAATAAAACGCTTGCTCGTAGGTCGATGATAATTAAACTTACTGCATATCCGAGACTTGCGTACGCAGCAGAAGGGATACTTAATCCGGAAGACCTTGAAAAGGTCGGAAAACCACTCGAAGTAAACACCGGTGGTGCACAGTCAATAAGTCAGGCTATAGCGTATTTGAATCCTGCACAGTCAAACAATGATCCAAAGAACTTTGCTGATGACCTAATGGAATACTCACAGGAGCTTTCGGGTTCAGGCGAAACTGCAATGGGTAACATCAACCCTAACAGAGTTGCAGCAAGCGCAATCATAGCGATCAGAGATCAGGCTGCACTGCCACTCAATGAACAAGTCGCTAAAATGAAGACCTTTGTTGAGGACTACGCAAAACTGGCTGTTGAAATGTGGGCTGCATATAACCCTAACGGGATGGATGTACTTGTAACTACATCAGATCCATTAACCGGCGAAGACGTACAGCGGATGCAGACAATAACCAAAGAAGACTGGGACAATCTGAAACCTACAGTAAGAATCGACACATCTCAGGACAACCCGTGGACGAAAGAAGCTGAACAGAACTGGCTTGATAACGTATTAGACAAACAATACATAAACTTTGAGGAATACATTGACGCTTCCCCTGAACATGGAATCGTGCCTAAAAACAAGATGGACAACATTCTTGCGAAGAGAAAAGCGCAAGAAGCAATGATGCAGGCGCAACAGGCCGAAATGATGGAAGGTCCATACGCAGAACCAATGGGTATGACAGGACAACCATCCGAGCCTATTGAGCCACCGATGGAGCAAACAACTTAACTCATCCTCACATAGACCTGGGCATGTCGAAAAACTGCCCCCACCCTTCAGATTATTAAAGACGCAATAAAGCGTCTTTTTTAATAAAAAAATTTAATAGAAAGGAAAAGGACGTTTCAATGGAATTTGAAAACACAAGCGCAGAAATGGAAGAGGTCGCTGAACTTCCAGAGACTGAAGAAGTCAACGAAACAGGCGTAGAAGAGCCGGAATTCGCCGAGCCGGAGTCCGAATCCGAAGAGCCAACAGGCAAAACGGAAGCCGATGCTGCATTTGCTGAAATGCGTAGACGCGCAGAAGAAGCAGAAAGAGAAAAAGCAGAGGCGATAGCCGAACTTGAACGTGTCAATGCTATGGCAGAAGCAAGGGCGGCAGCTATTGAATCTATGGATATTGATGACATAGATGCATTAGCAGATCAAGCAGGTATTTCAAGAGAGGAAGTTATTGCAGCAATCGAGCAAAAGCAATCCGCTGCAAATGCGGAAATCGAATCGAGAAGAAAAGATTTGAAAATCTCTGAGCTTGAAGAAAAGCTAAATGAAGTCAATGCAGAGAAAGAAATGCAAAACGACTTAGTTTTACTACAGGGGATAGATCCAACAATCAAATCTTTAGATGATCTCGGAAAGGACTACGGAGAATATATTGCAGCCGGGTTATCTGCGAAGCAAGCCTATTACGCCATAAAGGGTGAAGAATTAACCACTAAGGCAACGCCAGCAGTAGCGCCAGGCAAAATAGAAAACTCCGAGCCACCTGAAAGGGAACTCACAGAAGCTGAAATTGATGCAATGACTCCCGAAGAGCAAAGGAAAAACTACAAGAAAATAATGGCCTTTTGGGACAAACACAACAAATAAATCTCCTAAAAGGCAGAATAGGAGAGAAACATGTCATTTCAGAAATTCAAGCCTGAAGTGTGGTCCGCACAATTCATGGAAGACCTCGATAAGAAGCTGGTCTTCAAAGAGAACTGCAACCACGCATATGAGGGCGACGCAAAAAAGCCAGGCGATGGTGTAAGAATCCTCGGACTTGGTGATGTCGAGGTCAAATCTTGGCACGATGGTAAACTCCACAAACTTTCTGATCCTCAGGAAGTAAGCGGCAATTCAATCTATATGCCTATCAACGAGATCAGATACTTCCATTTCTTCGTGGATGATCTGGACAAGAGACAGGCACAGGGCGGCTCCGGCCTTATGGGTAAGTATATGTCTAAGGCAAAGGACAAGATTGCAGAAGAGATCGATACATTTATTGCCGGAATGCACGTAAACAGTGATAACGTTGAGACTGCATATCAGAGCGGAACTAAGATCACGGTTGACGGAGCCAACTCAACAGTGGCGATCCTCGACGCTATTGACGACGCTTATCTGAAACTGCTCAACAACAACGTATCAAGAGACACCAAGATCACTCTTACAGCACCCCCGTGGTTCATCATGATGCTGAAGAGAGCTTATGTTGAGCTTGATACGGACAACTCCGCAATGATCGCCAACGGTCGTGTTGGTAGATACGGCGGAATCGAGCTGAAAGAGTCCAACAACGTATATCACGCAACAGAGTCTAACAACGATGTATATCACATCCAGCTCAAGACTGACGAAGCACTTGCTTTTGTCAATCCGTACACCCATCAGGAGGGATATAGACCTGACAAGGCGTTTGAGGACGCTGTAAAGGGCTATACGCTGTTTGATGGTAAAGTTGTCGCTCCGAAGCAGATCATCGATCTGAACGTTTACAAGTAAGGGAGGTGAACTAAATGGCAACAGTAACTGTACCTATCAAGAGACAGGACTACAATTCAGCCGATCCGGGCAAGCAGCTTAACGGTTGGGAGCCTAATGTTATCTCAGGTGCCCTGACCGGTGAGTACATCACAAGCGCTGACACGATCACGATCCCTGCAGATTTCAAAGACCATAAGACCATCTTTGTTATCAATAACGAAGATTCAGCTGCTAAGACAGTGACTTTCAAGGCAGGCAATTCCTATCAGGGAGTCAAGGACCTTGTTGTAGAAGCCGCTGTAGGCATAAACATGATCTGGCTTGATTCTGCAAGATTCGTTGATAGTGAGACTGGGGAAATCACAGTCACTACCAACGAAGCGACAGCAAGCAAAGTATCCATCTTTGGTTACGAAATGAGATAACTGAAAGAGGGGCAGGTCCTACGGGGTCTGCCCTTATCTTCATAGGAGGAGCAAAATGTCAAGCAGAAGAGTAAGAGAAAAATTGCGTGAAAGACGCATAGAATTTGACCGCATAGTTGCGGAAAACAGGAACAAAGAGCCTGAGAAGGAGCCCGAAGAGACACCAAAGGAAGAACCCGAAGAGAAGAAACCTGCAAAGAAAAGGGGCAGACCCAAGAAAAAAGGTGATGAATAATGACTTATCAAGAATTGATAAACAATATCAGAGATTTGGGATTCTCCGATGATTCTGAAATGGAAGACTTTGGGGAACTTGTGCCCAATTCCATTAACAGGGCTATAACAGAGATAAATTATGAAGTTGACCCGATTATCGGAAAACTCGAAATAGAAATAAAAGACTCCGATTCAGGTTTTCTGTACATTGATATGGCGGATATAACGACACAGCGTTTTGAATGTGACGGAGAAACCGTGTCTTTTGAAACAGATACACCGATTCGATTCGTTACTGCAGTAACCCTTGTTCATGCAGGTGAAGAACAAATAGTCACTTCGGGGTACTCGTTTGTCGATAATATTATTACATTCGCAACAGCGCCTGATGATGGAGATGTTTTGAACGTATCGTACACGACGTACGGAGATCCCGATTTCATGGAATTTACAGACGTTCCAATTCTTTTCAGAAGAGTGACAGGACAGGACACAGACAATCCTATAACGTCTGATTTTTATACGAGGTTCAATAATTATGAAATTGAATCTAACAGGATTATGGTAATAAATGCGGATGAAAACAAAGGATTTTTCCGCATATTCTATAAAAAAGCACACACTGATTTTGAGAACACTCAAGAAGATTTACAGATAGAACTTCCTCTTAATTTAAGAGTACATCATCTCGTTCCTCTTCTTGCAAGTTACTATGTGTGGCTCGAAGACGAACCGTCAAAGGCCGCACAGTATTACAACCTATACGAACAGAAAAAAACAGAAATAGAGGCTCGCACGAATAAGCCGAAAATAAAAGTGCTTGAAGGAGGCATATAATGCCTATAAATGTACCTGAAGAACCGAAAGTTTATACAACGGTTTACGACAATTTCAAAGGGGTAGACTTCACTAACGACGCAACAAACGTGTGGAAGCATAGATCCCCAAGTGGGAAGAACATGCTTCCTGATTTGGATGGAAAACCATATAAAAGGACAGGCTGGGAAGTTGAGCTTACAGCACAGGATTTTATCGACGCTGCAGGTGTAAGTGATAGCGTTGAAGTGATACCGGACAAAACATATTATTTTGAAATAGGCGGATATGACTTCTTGATGATTTTCAACAATCTTGGCATATTCACGTATAGGACAAATCCTCTTGAGGCACAAAGGGCTGTTTATCCCAAATTGTTAGTGCATCAATCAAAATACATTCCGGCTGGATCAAACTTTGATCCTGACGAGGACAATCCTTCAGGTCTGCCAAACTTTCCGCCGCAGATTGACGGTCAAAACGTGCCGATCGACTCTGGCCGTGCGTTTTTCTTTGAAGGAAAAGGAACTGCTGGATTTTATGTCTTTGTCGGCTTGAAATTATTCAGATATGATGGAGCCTACTTCAGGGAAGTTGACCCTCACGTTCCAGTGGTATTGATAGGGTGTAGCCCTAATGGAGCAGGGACAACTTTAGAAGCAATTAACATGCTTACTGACAAGAGGATTGTGCAGTATTATTGTGACGGCACTACCGGAATATTCACCATCCCAGGCGGAATTGATACATCGAAACCATACACAGTAGAGCTAAGGAACACATCGGGCGATTGGGTAACGGTTGAAAGTGGATATACATATAGTAATGGAAAGATAAGTTTTTCTGAAGCTCCTCCCGTCGTCGTAGAGGGAGAAGACAACTTACGAGTAACGTATGTTGCTGACGGCATAGGCTCAAGCGTGTCCGAAAAAGAGGTTGATGTTGATGAGAAGACAGTTATCGTCAAGAGGATGTCACATCAATATCAGACTTGCGTAGATAATGGCGCGTCACAATCCGCGTGGATCACAAATAAATTAACATATGAATTTGTCGGCCAGACATTCAGTACACCTAACATTAAAATAAACGATCAGACTAAGCATAAAGAGGCAGTAATACAGTGCCGCAACTCGACCAACACCGGTTGGCAAACACTTGCCTCCGCAAATTATTGGGCTTCTTGGGGCGCATACAACTCAAACATTAAAGTGACGGCTAATGCCAATATAATCAATACATCTGCTCCGCCAAGCAAACACACGACCGCTACCGGCAAAGCTACTACTTGGCAATCTTATTCGTCGTTCAAAACCACAGTCAAGAAGGTAGTAAACGGTAAAACCCAAACGACAACGACAACGCATTATAGAAAAAGACGCACGAGGATAGTAACGGATTGGTTTTATTACAGGATCAGAGTGCATTACACAAAATATGAATACAGTAGAAGCTCTGCTGTAAATGAATCAAAAACAGCTTTTACGCAAGCGACAAGGGCGTTGGTATTCGGCAGCGGAATAATAAATCAAGTGTTCATGTCGTCTTCACCGTACCCTGAGTATAACACACGAGTTTGGTACTCAGCGGCAACAGATCCAACATATTTTCCTGAGACCAATTATATCGAGGTGGGCTCGACAGACACCCCTATAATGGGGATGATGAAGGTCGGTGAATATCTTGGAATAATAAAACAAGGAATATCTTTTGACACGTCAATATACCTTGCGTACCCGACAAGTTTTGACGATGACACTACATATGCAGTTAAGCAAAACATAAACGGCATTGGCGCCATATCTAAGGGCGCTTTTAACTCACTCAATGAAGAGCCGTTGTTTTTATCAAAAGATGGCGTCATGGGGATAGAGGTGTCTGCAGGAGACACCGATAGACAGCTGCGGAACAGATCGCATTTCATAAACAAAAAACTTAATGGTGAAAGCAATCTGAACCAGGCGATTAGCTTTGTGTACAAAGGTCTATATTACCTTGCGGTAAATAACTGCTGTTATGTATTGGATGGCTCTCAGAAGTCATCATGGGCGAACACAAAGACTAACCTGCAGTACGAGTGCTATTATCTTGAAAACGTACCGGCTCAATGTTTTGCCAAATTTGAGGACGAGCTGTATTTTAACGACTTCAAAGGTAATCTCTGCAGATTTAAACACGATGGAGACGAGAATGTATATCGGGATGAATATTCTGTATATGATCCTGATATTGAGGTGGCTAATGCTCCGATTGATGGCAACATAAACATCTCAGATATTCCTACTGGAGCAGAAGTCGCGATCGGCAATACTGTACGTTACTTAGATGACTGGTACACGATAACTGATATTAACGATGATGCCGTAACTGTTACCGGTGGTGTTGCTATTGACGCGGTATGGTCCACGATAGCCGACGATGACGAGTCGCCTCACTTCTTTAAGAACTTAAAGAAAAAAGGGACAATGATTTCTCTTTTGCCATCGAGCGATTCAGGAGTAAACGTATCGATAAAGCAAGACAGTAAAGATCCTGTGTTTGTTGGTGAAACTGACGCAAAGGATTATGAACTGCCTTTTGATTTTTATTCAAAAAAGAAAATCAAGAAATACAAGAGATTGCAGTTTATATGTGAAAATAACGTTATTGATGATTCCTTTGGTGTAGATCAAATAATAAAATCCTACACCGTAGGAAACTACTCAAAGAATAGGGCATAATCATGGCTGGTAGTACATTAGATAGAGAACAGTATAAGGTTGCGATTCCGCAGCTTTCCGCAAAACTGAATGAGCTGTTAGATAAAAACGTAATTATCAACAGAACGGTCATAAATCTGTCCGATGGGAAGGTTTCGGACCTAAACTCATATCTTGGTTATTTTCAAAACCTTGCAACTGGTTATTTTGAAGCAATAGCCGGTGATGTACAGTACCTGACATCAAGAGAGGCGTATATAAACCACCTGAAAGCAGACATCGCAGGTTTCGGATACCTAACGGCAGATAGCGCAGTAATCGAGAACTTGCAGGTAGGTAATCTCACAATAGGTGGTCAGACAGTCAACGTATGGGATAAAGCTGTATCAGCCGAGTCCACGGCCACAGCCGCCCAGACTTCAGCGATAGCCGCCCAGAACGCAGCTACGGCAGCACAGGCTGACGCAACTGCCGCGCGAACTGCCGCTGCTTCTGCACAGACAGACGCTACGACCGCAAAATACGCCGCAGATCAAGCCGCGGCAGACGCAGAAAGAGCATATCAATTAGCGGAAGACGTTGAAGGGCTGGCACAGCAGGCAAGTGAAGATGCAGAAGATGCGAAGGAATCGGCAGAACAAGCCCAGTCCGCCGCAGACAACGCAATGAAAGGTCTTGGACAGGTCGAGGATGTAGTTGGAACATTGAATTGGATAACAGCACACAGCAAGGTTACAACAGATACAACACCGACAGCAGGCAAGAGTTATTACATCAAGAATCAAGATGGAACATTCACA
>OCTX012268789.1_pt1 | contig 14466 bp, 6 predicted proteins | sample 1539691 | NCBI WGS metagenome assembly OCTX01 (sample SAMN02144231, study PRJEB22623) | gut metagenome | biome: sheep rumen | host: Ovis aries | place: New Zealand | reverse complement strand
GTTTTTGTCTGTTTAACGCCGCACATTATGGTATTTTCCATTATCTCGACATTTGGCAGAGTCTGAACATGGGCGAGAAGCTTTGAAGCGATCTCCGCACCTGTAGAATCTGCGTGGTGGAAGATACGGTGGTGGCTGTGACCGCCTTCAAGAGTGCGGTGATAAGAGCCGTCGTCGTTCTTATCAAAATCGACACCGAGCTTTATTATATTTTCGATGTCTTTTGCAGCCTCGCTGACGAGAGTATGAACAGCGTCAATATTATTCTTAAAGCCTCCGGCTATAAGGGTATCATTCTGGTGGTACTGGATATTATCGTTAGGGGAGTTATATACACCAGCGATACCGCCCTGAGCAAGAGAAGAGTTACAGAGACTCAGTTCACGCTTGCAGAGGATAAGTATTTTTAAGTTTGCAGGGAGATTTATAGCTGCATAAAGTCCGGCAGCACCGCAGCCTGCAATAATGACATCATAGTTACGTGACATAATAAGCACATCCTTAGAATAAAATGTATTCATAATTATTATATCACACTTTTTCTGATTTGTCACTATTTAAGGACAAAAAAATAGACAGCTCATTAAGAGCTGTCTCGCATTTGTTTTAATTACTCAGCGTTTGGAGCAGAAACTGGGCAAACACCAGCACAAGCACCGCACTCTACGCAAGCGTCTGCGTCGATAACGTACTTGCCGTCGCCTTCTGAAATAGCACCTACAGGACATTCACCTGCACAAGCACCACAGCTGATGCAATCATCTGAAATAATATATGCCATTTAACAAGCACCTCCGTAAAAAATTTCAGGTACGCTATGCGTATCTCTGTTATATATATTGTAACATAAAACGAGAAAAAAGCAACAGTTTTTTGTTAGTTATTGCTTACATTGACAATTGTAAACGAAGCCGATTTCTGGCTGTATGCAGGGAGATATAAAGAATGTCCCTTACATTTGTAAGGGACAAATTCTATTATTTCTTATTTGTTTTCTTTTTATTACTGCTGTTTTTTTTTTCTGATCGTTTTTTGCAGCGGGAGCTTTTTTATTTGCTGGTTTATCGTTTGTTTTATTCTCAGCTGGCTTAGAAGCATCCTTTTTGGTGCTGTCAGTTTTTTTATTATTTTCGGAGTCTTTGCTGCCTTTAAGGTAGATCTTGTCAACAGACGCACAGGATGCACCTGCTGCTGCCCAGAATATAGGAGCTATTACGATATTACTACAGCATAGAATGAATCCGAGAGCACCTCCGAGCGTTATGAAGAACAGTGTCAGAGTATCCTTATCGTGGTTCTTTCGGACATTCTGCATACTTATCCAAAGGATAGAAAGTACCAGAACAACGAGTGAGATAAGAGCTATGATACCTCGTGTAGCTCCGATATAGAGGTACTCATTGTAGCATTTATCGAATGTGCCAATATTTACGGAAATGATATCGGTCATAGAGTCCATTTTTGCACCTTTTATATTACGCAATGTGTATATCTGCGGATATAAGAGCTGTTCAGGACCTGAACCTGTGAGTTTATGGTCGCTTAAAATATTAGCAGTCTTGCTGTTGATGTGGCTATAAACATCTGAAACATCTGAGATATCGATGCTCTTAGGCTGATAATTTCCGCCTGCGGAGATACGCTTATAGGAGTCGCCGGTCCAGAGGATATATCCGTCACGGAGCTGGAATTTGAAGATAGTATGACCCACGCCGTTGTTTATGAGTGCGAAAGCAAGAACGAATCCTGCTAATGGAGCAGCGATAGTAACTAATCTTATCTTTGGTGATTTGCTGATGAAGATCGCAAGTATTGCGGCTACAGCAGCGAATATCAGTTCGAAGATTATCATACGGTTGTAGGTATAGAGCATCACGAATGCGAAAATAACAGAGCTTCCGATGCAGAATACACGTTTTGTCAGGTCAGATTCAGTAACAGCGGTCACGAGAGCAGCTGTCAGTGACATTGTAAGCAGGAATGCAAGGAATATAGGTGAATGAGCAAGACCGGAAGCTGCGAAATCGAAGAAGATAGATATTTGACTGTAGTGTGAAAACTCATGATTCGGAGTGAATATCTGTATCAAAGCCCATACTGAGTTTAGCAGTCCTGATAGAATAATGCTGTCGATAATTAGTCGGATAGCTTTTTTTCGTTTCAGCGTCATACCGGTTATGAAGAATCCGCAGTAGAATATGGTAGAGAGAACTCCCTCACCACGCTGAGGAAAGCCGTAGAATCCTATGTGTTTATCATACGAATCTAACATAGAGACCGTACTCCAGCCGATAAGAGCAGCAAACGCTATTACCGGAAGAAGTTTTTTAGGATCTATATATTTCTTCATTATAGCGATGAGAGCTGTTATCAGACAGAAAACGCCCGGAATAGCAAGTCCGACAGTTGCTATGGAGTAGGTGTGATCGCTGTTTATTTCCGGCAATGCTGTAAGCAGAGACACTGTAAAGCAAGCAGCAGCAAGTCCGCAAGTGGCTAATTTTGTATATGTTTCCTCGGTCATATTCAGAATAAAGTTAGATTTTTCTGAAGTATTCATTAATGTTTTTGCCATGATAGTTACCTTCCCTTTTTGTTCAGCAGAGTATCAGGCTGCTGAAACAGTTATTGTATAGGCTCCGTCAACGAGGTCGCCTATAGTTATTTTTAATCCGGTATCGACGGTCTGACCGCCTGAGGAGTCATACCATCTGAATCCGGGGATCTTATTGTCTATGATGTTTCCGCTCTTGTAGATATTGTATGTATCGGAATCATCAATAAGTCTGACGAATCTTCTGCCGTTGTCATAATTGGTATCTTCGTTATTTCCGCTTGAATATCGGAAGCTCGGATACCACTCGTTGTCGTTCTGAGAAGCTTCGATGTGAAAAACTCTTATACCATTTTCTTTAGGTTTCCACCAGTAATATTTGTCGACATATCTGTTGTTATTGTCGAGAGTGAAGTATTCGATTATGAAGTACTCCGAGCGGTATTTATCGTTCAGCTCACCGCATGGGATTATCAGACAATTGCCTGCATCAGTCTGGCAGTTATAAAGCTTGAATGACTGTTCGCCCTCAGATGTATCATATACCTGCACCTGATCTTCTTTGTACCAGCCGAGCTGGAGCTTAGATATTGCTGAGAAATCGGCAAGTGAATCGTCCATAAGAGCGTAGCCTGCTGAACCGTGGAGTCCTTCCCAGTCATCGTCCTTGTTATAGAGGTAGAAATCCGGAAGTCCCATACAGTGACCCATTTCGTGGAGGTAGGTACTGTTGAAATTCTGGAAGTCTGATGAACTTTTTATCTGAGCGTTGCCGGTTATAACGTGACCGATAGTTTTGCCGTCATAGCGTTTTATACGGTCGCCGCCGAATACTCCTGCACACGGCCACCAATTATCGTCACCTGCACTGGTCGGCACATTAAATAGTATAGCATCGATAGTATCGTCGCCATCGCCGTCAAACTCAGAGAGGTCGACATATTTATCCATTTCAGCCATTACTTCATTTACGAGCTTTATCTTCCAGCTATCATTTTCGTAATATGATTTACTGTTCTTAGTGGTATAACGGTAAGCCTTTCCGTCAAGCTCCATAACGCCTTTTGAAGAACGCTTATAGAAAGCTTTCATACTTTCAAAAGGATAGTTATTATTTTTGGGATCTTCGTCACCGAAAGCAATTTTTTCGACCTGTTCCATACTTGGTTCATAGTCGTATTTGCAGTCTGGGAAGTCCACGTAGAAAATGAGGAGCTTAGCATCTCCCTGAGATGGGAGCGAGCCGTAAAGGTCGTATATAGGCGGATCGATGAAGTCGGTTTCTTCACCATAAATCGGGTCGAGCGGACGCAGTCCGAGCACTGTCTTACGGAGCAAAACAAGGTCGAAACCGTCTATCTGACCGTCTTTGTCCATATCTGCATACTGGACGGCATCGTCGTGCAATGCTGAGAAATTCAGAAGATACTTCGACAAGATCACGACATCAGCGGTATTAACATTCTGATCTGAGTTAAGGTCTCCCATATAACCGATTATAGGAGCTTCTGCGTGAGCAGCAGGAGTTGGTGCGGAAATAGAAAAGAGGAAGAGTGCGGTAAAAAAAAACGAAACTAATTTTTTCATAACGATCCCCCGATAATTTTATTTTCCACGATAACGTTAGTGATCGTGACAGTTTTTTCGGTCTGTCAGTATTATTATGTTCAGAATATAAGATATATTCCGGAGGGACTGAATGATATTCAGTCTCTACGCAGTATATCTTAAAGAAAAAGCGGACGGGGAAACCGTCCGCTCATATTCCGATCATTTAGCGTAGTCAGTAACTCTGCTCTCACGTATGAGGTTGACCTTGATCTGACCTGGATAATCCATTTCAGTTTCGATCTGCTGAGCGATCTGTCTTGCCACGATGACCATCTTCTCATCGTCGATGACCTCTGGAACGACCATGATCCTGACTTCACGTCCTGCCTGAACTGCAAAGCATTTCTCAACGCCCTCATAGGAGTTGCATATCTCTTCGAGGTTCTGGAGACGCTTGATGTAGCTCTCATAGTTTTCGCTTCTTGCGGCAGGTCTTGCTGCGGAGATAGCGTCGGCTGCCTGAACGATGCAGGCGATGACTGTTTTAGGTTCAACATCATTGTGGTGAGCCTCAACAGCGTGAATGATAATAGGATTCTCATTATACTTTTTACAAACGTCAACACCGATCTGGACATGAGAGCCTTCGATCTCAGAAGTAAGAGCCTTACCTACATCGTGGAGAAGACCTGCACGTCTTGCCATATTGGCATCAACGCCGAGTTCTGATGCGAGAACACCGCTGAGCTTAGCGACCTCGATAGAGTGATCGAGGACATTCTGTCTATAGCTTGTGCGGAATTTAAGACGTCCGATGAGCTTGATAAGCTCGTGGTTTATACCGTGGACGTTAGTTTCGATAACTGCACGTTCACCTTCCTGCTTGATGCGGTACTCGACCTCACGGCGGGCTTTATCAACCATTTCCTCGATACGGGTAGGGTGGATACGGCCGTCAGAGATAAGTTTTTCGAGTGCGATTCTTGCGACCTCACGTCTTATCGGGTCAAAGCATGAGAGGGTGATAGCTTCAGGAGTATCGTCGATGATGAGGTCAACTCCTGTGAGAGTTTCGAGAGTACGGATGTTTCTTCCCTCACGGCCGATGATACGACCTTTCATTTCGTCATTAGGGAGAGGAACAACTGAAACGGCAGCTTCAGAGACCTGATCAGCAGCTACCTTAGCGATAGCAAGGGATATATAGCTTCTTGCTTTTTCCTGACATTCGTCTTTGATCTGCTGTTCATAAGCTGCGACCTTGACAGCTTTTTCGTGTACAAGATCGTCTTCGAGCTTAGAGATTATGTATTCTTTTGCCTGATCTTTAGTGAATTCTGAGATCCTTTCGAGGACTTCGAGCTGACCTTTCTTGATAGTGTCAGCCTCTTTGAGTTTTTCATCAGCGGACTTTATCTTTTGGTTCAGGATATCCTCTTTCTTTTCGAGGTTATCAGTCTTCTTATCAAGATTCTCTTCCTTCTGCTGCATACGTCTTTCCTGACGAGACAGCTCTGCTCTGCGATCCTTGATTTCCTTATCAGCTTCGCTGCGAAGTTTGTGTATCTCATCCTTAGCTTCAATAAGAGCACTTTTCTTTTTATTATCAGCATCTTTTTCAGCATCTTCTATGATACGCTCGGCCTGTTGTTCAGCAGAACCAACGATAGCTTCTGCTTCATGCTTACGCTTTTCAACACCGGCTTCTACACCCTTTTTAAAGAAGAGAGCGTATCCTACGCCTATTCCGGCAGCTAAAGCGGCTAAGATAAGGACAATAGCGATTATCGGATCCATACAGTGCATTACCTCCTTTTCGTAAAATTGATTAATAAGCTTGTACTTTAAACCTACTACTAAAAGGCGGTAAATGCCGCATTATTTTATTCATATAAATATATTGATGAAGGGCGATTCCGGGAGCGGAGCCCATAAAACATAGGGACATACGGATAACAGTTCCGGAGTCCGGGTTTTGTTTCAGTTATCATATTTATAAATAGCTGCTGGGTATCTTTATTTAAACAGCAGACTTGATAAATGATTTAAAACAAAGCTGCATATACTGCCATAGTAATATTATGCAAATAAATACAACATAATTATTATATACTTTTTTGAACATAATGTCAATAGAATTTTTATGAATTGAAATGGTATCTGGTCAATTTTTTACTGAGAGTTAAAAAGTGGCGGCTGATCCAAGACAGCATCTATAAAATCTACATATAATCTATATCCATAGTTTTTCACTTGACATATACTTTAAAATAGTATATAATCAGCATATAACAATGAGAAACAATACTCTTTTTAAGGAGGAATCAATTTGAAAAAATTTTTATCTGTGATAGTTTCAGCAGTAATAGGTGCTTCAACGCTGACTTGCTTTCCTGCTGTAGCTGAGGACACAAAGGCTGCTCAGAGCTCAAAAGGCGGAGTTGTAGTTTTCGGTGACAGTATTGCTGCCGGATATGGACTCAGCGAAAAAGAGCATAATTACGGTGAGATAATAGGCGATTATCTTGACTGCGACGTTGCTAACTACGCTCATTCCGGAGATACATCATTTGATCTTCTCGAAAAGATCGATGCTATGACTGATGAGCAGAAGAAAAAGGTTGAGAATTCTGATTACATAATTATTTCCATTGGCGGAAATGACATCATGGGCTACGCTGCAAAGAAGATACTTAATTTCGCTGCAAAGAAAGATCTTCTCAACGACGGCTTTACAGCTTCTGATATTCCGGAAGATCCGTCGATAACCGATCTTCTTGTCATGGCGAATCTCCGTGGAGAGGGCGGCTTTATGGACTACGCTTCAAGCGGTATGACTGCTGTTATGGAGCTTACAGCCCTTTTGACCGATATTACTTCTAATCTTCGCATTTACAATACAAAGTACGAGGGATATATTTCCGAAGTTATCATGAGAAATATAACATCTGCGGCTATCAAGCTCAGAAGAATGAATAAGAATGCAAAAATAATCGTTCAGACAATTTACCAGCCTTTACAGTTCGACCCGAATTATATTGAGGAAGAGTACGGTATGGACAGCGATTATGGCAACTTATTAACTCTTCTCTGGTCTAATTTCAAGAAAATAATGGATACCTTCCGCACAGAGCTTGAGGCTCAGCACGATATAGAGGTAGTTGACATCTATAAGGAGTTCACTGCTGTTCCGGACGGCGAGAAACAGAATATGTACAATCCGGGTTATACATATATGCTCGTGAATATACAGGAGCACGGAAGTGCACAGGACATCCACCCGAACCAGAGAGGTCATCTTGTTATCGCTTCAAGCATTCTTGAGCATATAGGCGAGCTTCACGTTGATAATGACGGACTTCTTACTCAGGTTTTCTGTCAGATGGCTCCTTATTCCAGTGAATACAGACTTCCGCTGCTTACTATGGACACATTCAAGAGAGTTGCCGGAAATATCATGCTCGGAGATGTTGATTTCAGCGGCGATGTTGACGGCAGCGACGCTTCTTTCGTGCTCAGAGACTACGCTCGTATAGGCGGCGGTATGAAAACTCTTCTTTCAAATATTCAGAATGATTGCTCTGATATCAACACTGACGGTGCTGTTGACGGTTCAGATGCCGGTACTATACTTAGATACTATGCTCTTCACGCTTCCGGAATGTTCGACGGAACTTTTGAGGAATTCGCAAAGAGCGGTGCAGATAAGACCTGATGATATGATAAAAGCTCCTGTAGATGCCTACAGGAGCTTTTCATATCCGGATATAAAAAGGGAGCTGAGTTATGCAACTCAGCTCCTTAATTTTAAACTATAGGGTTAGTTATCGGAGTTGTATTGTGCTCAAGGTAAGCATCGTTTTTTACGACCTTGACCTTCTGATAGCAGTCCATACCAGTACCGGCAGGGATAAGTTTACCGATAATAACGTTTTCTTTAAGTCCGAGGAGCTTATCGCTCTTACCTCTGATAGCAGCGTCTGTAAGAGCCTTTGTGGTCTCCTGGAATGAAGCTGCTGACATGAAGCTGTCGGAGTTAGAAGAAGCCTTAGTGATACCCTGAAGAACAGGACTTGTCTGAACGAGCTGGAGGTCGATCTCACCAGCATCGATACGAGCCTGAATGTCCTCATTGATAGCGTCGATCTCTTTGCGGTCAACAAGAGTACCCGGGAGCAGATAGCTGCTTCCTGTTTCCTCTACCTTGATCTTGCGGAGCATCTGACGAACGATAACTTCAATGTGCTTATCGTTGATATCAACACCCTGTAAACGGTAAACCTTCTGAACTTCATTGATGATGTAGTTCTGAACAGCCTGTGTTCCGAGGATATTGAGTATATCAGCAGGATAAATGTTACCCTCAGTAAGACGAGTACCCTTTTCGATAGATTCGCCTTCCTGAACTCTTATCTTGAGGTTGTATGGGATCATATAGCTTTCAGCCTCGCCGGTCTCATCGTTATTGACGATGATATTACGAGTTGTCTTGACTTCTTCAATGTGTATCTTACCTGAGATACGTGAGAGAATAGCAGCACCCTTAGGACGGCGGCTCTCAAAGAGTTCCTCAACACGAGGAAGACCCTGTGTGATATCTTCAGCATCGGCAGAAGCAACACCACCGGTATGGAAGGTTCTCATGGTAAGCTGTGTACCAGGCTCACCGATAGACTGAGCTGCGATTACGCCGACTGCTTCACCGACAGAAACGATGTTGTTGAATGCAAGGTTAGCACCGTAGCATCTTGCACAAACGCCGTTTCTTGCCTTACAAGTGAGGACTGAACGGATCTTGATTTTCTCAACACCAGCGTCGATGATCTTCTTAGCATCAGCATCACTGATAAGCTTATTGCGTGAAACGATGAGTTCACCGGATTCATCTCTGAGGTCTTCAGAAAGGAATCTTCCGACGAGACGCTCTGCAAACGGCTCAACGACTTCGTTGCCGTTCTTGATCTCGTAAACTTCAATACCCTCTGTAGTACCGCAGTCTTCCTCACGGATGATAACGTCCTGAGAAACGTCAACGAGACGACGAGTAAGGTAACCTGAGTCAGCGGTACGGAGAGCCGTATCAGCAAGACCCTTACGGGCACCTCTTGATGCGATGAAGTATTCGAGGATGTTAAGACCTTCACGGTAGTTAGCTCTGATCGGGATCTCGATGACAGTACCGGAGGTATTAGCGATAAGTCCACGCATACCGGCGAGCTGTCTGATCTGAGAGATAGAACCACGGGCACCGGAGTCAGCCATCATCCAGATAGGATTGTATCTATCGAAGTTTTCTTTAAGTCTCTTAGTAACCTCATCAGTAGTATTAGTCCAGAGAGCGATGATTTTCTTGGTCTTTTCCTGAGCGGAGATATAACCGTACTCATACTCATTTGTGATCTGCTCAACTTCCTTATCAGCTTCAGCAAGGATAGCCTTCTTCTGAGGAGGTATTGTAGCATCACAAACAGCAACGGTAAGAGCTGCTCTTGTTGAGTACTTGTATCCGAGAGCCTTGATACGGTCAAGAACTTCGGAAGTAGTTGTAGTACCGTGTATCTTTATGCAGCGTTCGATAATGTCGGAGAGCTGCTTTTTGCCAACGAGGAAAGCAACTTCAAGGTCGAACTGCTTATCCGAGTTAGTTCTGTCAACATAACCGAGGTTCTGTGGGATATTCTCGTTGAAAATAAGACGTCCGACAGTAGCATCGATTATCTTTGAAACCTTCTTATCGCCGATATCCTTAGTGATCTTTACCTTGATATTAGCGTGAAGTGAAACATCGTGCTCATTATAAGCCATGAGAGCTTCGTTAACGTCACGGAATACCTTGCCCTCGCCGGGTTCGCCCGGTTTATCCATAGTCAGGTAGTAAGAACCGAGTACCATATCCTGTGAAGGAACGGCAACAGGCTTACCGTCTGAAGGTTTGAGAAGGTTATTAGCTGCGAGCATGAGGAAACGAGCCTCTGCCTGAGCTTCTGCTGAAAGCGGAAGATGTACAGCCATCTGGTCGCCGTCGAAGTCAGCGTTGAAAGCTGAGCAAACGAGTGGGTGGAGCTTGATAGCACGACCCTCAACGAGGATAGGCTCGAATGCCTGAATACCAAGTCTGTGGAGCGTGGGGGCACGGTTCAGCATTACCGGATGATCCTTGATAACGTCCTCAAGAGCGTCCCATACCTTATTATCGGCACGGTCAATGAGTTTTCTTGCGGATTTTATATTAGCGATAGCCTTTTTATCAACGAGTCTCTTTAATACGAAAGGCTTGAAGAGTTCGAGAGCCATTTCCTTAGGAAGACCGCACTGATACATTTTGAGTTCAGGTCCAACGACGATAACGGAACGTCCTGAGTAGTCAACACGCTTACCGAGGAGGTTCTGACGGAAACGTCCCTGCTTACCTTTAAGCATATCAGAGAGAGATTTAAGAGCACGGTTGCTTGGACCTGTAACAGGTCTGCCGTGTCTGCCGTTGTCGATAAGAGCGTCAACAGCTTCCTGAAGCATTCTCTTTTCGTTTCTTATGATGATGTCAGGAGCATCAAGTTCGAGCATTCTCTTGAGACGGTTATTTCTGTTGATAACACGTCTGTAGAGGTCATTAAGGTCTGATGTAGCGTAACGTCCGCCGTCGAGCATTATCATAGGACGGATATCCGGAGGAATTACCGGAACTACATCGAGTATCATCCACTCCGGCTTATTGCCTGAGAGACGGAAAGCTTCTATTATCTGGAGTCTCTTTAAGAGCTTGACTTTCTTCTGACCTGCCGGAAGTCCAACGAGTTCAGCTTTAAGGTCATCAGCAACGAGTTCGATATTATTTCTCCACTCTACGTTTTCGAGTTCTGCGAATTTCTTACACTCATCGCAGTCGCACTCAGTAGGCTTATTGAAGCACTCTATCTTCTTTCCGCCGAGGGAGATCTTGCCCATTTCAACAAGACGGTTCTTGTGAGCGTCATATCTTGCAGGGTCGTACTCATTGAGGAGCTTCTTTATAGCTTCTGCACCCATTTCAGCCTTGAAGTCGTCACCGTACTTCTCACGGTAAGAGAGGTATTCCTTCTCAGAGAGAAGCTGCTTCTTGATAAGCTCGGTATTACCGGGATCAGTAACGATATACTTTGTAAAATAGAGTATCTCTTCAAGACGCTTCTGAGATACTTCGAGTACCTGTCCTATACGGGAAGGAGTACCCTTGAAATACCAGATATGGGAAACAGGAGCTGCGAGTTCGATATGACCCATTCTTTCACGGCGGACTCTTGCTCTTGTAACTTCAACGCCGCAGCGGTCGCAGACCTTGCCCTTGAAGCGGATCTTCTTGAACTTACCGCAGTGACACTCCCAGTCCTTAGTAGGTCCGAATATTCTTTCACAGAAAAGACCGTCACGCTCTGGCTTCTGGGTTCTGTAATTTATAGTCTCAGGTCTTTCAACAACACCGTAAGACCAGCTTCTGATCTGTTCAGGTGAAGCAAGACCTATTTTTATTGATTCAAAAGTTGTGAATTCCAAACTGCTACCTCCTACAAATTATGTGGAGAATGCGTGGACACGGAAATATTCCGTATCCGCATTCATGATTCCGGATTATTGATCAGTCCTCATCAGAGGAATCGTCAAGGTCGAAGCTGCCGAAGAGATCGTCCTCGTCATCGCCGTCAAGGCCGAGGTCGTCATCATCGAAGCTGAATTCATCACCGTCATCAACGGAGCTGAAAGTATCATCGTCTTCATCCTCGTCGCCGAGAGAGAAGCCGGCATCTCCGATATCGCTGTCAGAGTAGCTTGTGCTGTCAGAGGTATCCTCATCAGAGAATGATTCATTAGAAGGTATCGGATCTTCGTCATCGAAGTTCTGCTTGAGGTCGATCTCTTCCTGATTGATGTCGAGAACACGAACATCAAGGCAGAGTGACTGCATTTCCTTGATAAGAACCTTGAAGGACTCTGGGATACCAGGAGTAGGAACATTCTGTCCCTTAACGATAGCCTCGTAAGTATTAACACGTCCGATAGTATCGTCAGACTTGACAGTAAGGATCTCCTGAAGAGTATAAGCAGCACCGTAAGCTTCGAGTGCCCATACTTCCATCTCACCGAAACGCTGACCGCCGAACTGAGCTTTACCTCCGAGAGGCTGCTGAGTAACGAGAGCGTAAGGACCAACTGAACGAGCGTGGATCTTATCGTCAACGAGGTGGTGGAGTTTGAGGTAGTACATATATCCGACGGTTACACGGTTATCGAATTTCTCACCGGTACGTCCGTCATAAAGAGTGAATTTACAGTCCTCAGTGAATTCGAGGGCATTAGGATTGATAACTTTATCCATAGAGTTCAGCTCGAACATATCGTTTTTATGTTCCTGAGCGTGCTCGTTAGCCATTTTGAAGCATTCACGGATATCATCTTCGTGAGCACCGTCGAAAACAGGGGTCATGATGTGCCATCCGAGAGCCTTACAAGCCATACCGAGGTGAACTTCGAGAACCTGACCGATGTTCATACGTGAAGGAACGCCGAGCGGGTTAAGAACGATGTCAAGCGGAGTACCGTCCGGGAGGAATGGCATATCTTCCTCTGGGAGAATACGTGAAACGACACCCTTGTTACCGTGACGGCCAGCCATCTTATCGCCGACTGTGATCTTACGCTTCTGAGCTATATAGCAGATTACACGCATATTAACGCCGGCTGAGAGCTCGTCGCAGTTTTCACGGGTAAATACCTTAACGTCAACGATGACACCTGATTCACCGTGAGGAACTTTAAGGGAATTATCTCTTACTTCTCTTGCCTTCTCACCGAAGATAGCACGGAGGAGTCTTTCCTCAGCAGTAAGCTCTGTTTCGCCCTTTGGAGTTACCTTACCAACGAGGATATCGCCGGAGTTGACTTCTGAACCGATGCGGATGATACCGTTCTCATCGAGGTTAGCAAGAGCATCGTCACCAACGTTAGGGATATCTCTTGTGATCTCCTCAGGTCCGAGTTTTGTATCACGGCACTCAATCTCATATTCTTCGATATGAACAGAAGTGAACACGTCTTCTCTTACGAGACGCTCATTAAGAAGAACGGCATCCTCGTAGTTATAACCTTCCCAGGTCATGAAGCCGATGAGGGCATTCTTACCGAGGGAGATCTCTCCGTCTGCTGTAGCAGGACCGTCTGCGAGTACCTGACCCTTCTTTATCTTTTCGCCGACTGTAACGATAGGACGCTGATTTACACAAGTACCCTGGTTTGAACGCTTGAACTTAATGAGTTCGTACTTGTATTCGATACCGTCATCGCCGATCATATTTATCTTATCTGCGTCAACGTAAGTGATAGTACCGTCGTGATCTGAAACGACGCATACACCTGAGTCAACAGCAGCCTTGTATTCCATACCTGTACCAACGAAAGGACGCTCTGTTTTGAGGAGCGGAACAGCCTGACGCTGCATGTTTGAACCCATGAGGGCACGGTTAGCGTCATCGTTTTCGAGGAACGGGATCATAGATGTAGCAACAGAAACGACCATCTTAGGAGATACATCCATGAAGTCTACCTTTTCACGCTCGCACTCAAGGATCTGGTCACGGTAACGAGCGTTAACTCTTGGTCTTGCGAACTTTCCGTCTTCTGTAAGAGGCTCGTTCGCCTGAGCAACGATGTAGTTATCCTCAGTATCAGCAGTCATATAGACAACGTCCTTGGTAACGACACCTGTAGCCTTGTCAACACGTCTGTATGGAGCTTCGATGAAGCCGTATTCATTTATTCTTGCGAAAGTAGCCAGATAGGAGATAAGTCCGATGTTAGGACCTTCAGGAGTCTCGATAGGACACATTCTTCCGTAGTGGCTGTAGTGAACGTCACGAACCTCGAATCCGGCACGGTCTCTTGAAAGACCACCAGGACCAAGGGCGGAAAGACGTCTTTTATGTGTAAGCTCTGCAAGAGGGTTATTCTGGTCCATGAACTGTGAAAGTGGTGAGGAGCAGAAGAATTCCTTCATAGCGGAGGATATTGGTCTTATATTAATAAGTGTCTGAGGGGTGAGTGTATTGACATCCTGAGTCTGGATGTTCATTCTCTCACGGATACCTCTTTCCATACGAGCATAGCCTATACGGAACTGGTTCTGGAGGAGCTCACCGACAGAACGGATACGTCTGTTTCCGAGGTGGTCGATATCGTCGACAGTACCAACGCCCTCACAGAGGTTGAGGAAGTAGCTGATAGTAGCGTAAATATCGTCAAGGATGATATGCTTAGGAACGAGTTCGTCGGCACGCTTCTTGACATTTTCTTCAAGCTCATCAGCGTCAGCAGAAGTTTCAAGGATCTCTTTG
>OCTX012095967.1_pt1 | contig 14467 bp, 19 predicted proteins | sample 1539691 | NCBI WGS metagenome assembly OCTX01 (sample SAMN02144231, study PRJEB22623) | gut metagenome | biome: sheep rumen | host: Ovis aries | place: New Zealand | reverse complement strand
CTAACTTCTAACATTATTAATCACTCCTTTTTTTAGGTTTATAAATTGGAAGTTCACCAGTGTATCCCCTAGAATCAAGTGAATGCTGTAAAGTTTCACTCTTATCAAGAGACCTTAAAAATATTGTACTTGCAAGAGCACCTAAAGATTTGAATGAATTGAAATATGAATGATATCCCAATCTTGTTTCCTGTGCCTTTTGCATCGTGTCAATTTCATTTAAGAAAATGAATATTGAATTATACATTAATAATGCAATTTCAATGAAAATCCTTGGAACTTTTAATGTTGACAAACAGTTTAATATCTTTGCAATAGGTGTAGTAAGAGCTAAAAAACCCAATGAAGGTAAACAACCGACAACTCTGAAAAATGTGTAAACACCGTAATGCAGGGAATCTGTTGTTACTACAATTCCAAATATTCCAGTTTCAAAAATAACTTCCCCTTTACCAAAGAAGAAGATTAAAAATAAACATGTAATTACAACAAATGCCATAGGTATTGAAAGAAATTTTAAATAAGATCTAAAATTGATTTTTGCAACACCCAAAATAACTATGGACATTATTGAAAATATTATTATATCAAAATACAGATTATCTAAAGCTAAAGTTAATATCAGCAAAAAAATTGCTAAAAATAACTTAAAATAAGGATTTGTTTCCGTTAAAGCATTATGATGCGCAATATAATCCATATCAAATTTCATATAACCACAAAAAAGTTAAAAAAATAGAAGAAGAGTTATTCTTCTTCTTTTTTAGATGATTGTCCTCTCCATAAACCAAAGAAGTAACCAATAATGATTGCTCCAATAGCTGCTTGAAGAGCAAATATTAAACTTTCAATTTCTCCGCTTGGTGGTTCCCATATTGATGACATCCAAGGTTGAAAACCTGTTTTTTCTACAGCCTGACCAGCTGCATCATCTGCTCCACCAAAGTATCCGTCATCTTCACCATGACCACTATACATTATTAATGGTGCGATGAAGATAATTATACAAATAATACCTAATAAAATTAAAGTATTTCTATTCATAATATCACCTATGCTTCATTTGGAGCTAAAGCATTGAGTTTAGCTAATAATTTTGGTTTGTATGCTTTTAATCTATCCCAAATAATTACAGTTAAAATACCTTCACCAACAGCTAATGGAATTTGAGTTACAGCAAAGATTATTAAGAAATTGGTTAATGCTGTACCAAAGTTAGGAGATGGGAAAGCTAAAGCTAATTGGAATGAAGTAGCAACATAAGTTAATAAGTCTCCTAAGAATGCTGCAAAGAAAATTGCGACAGTAGAAGATATATTAGATCTTGTTAAAGCTTTATAAATAATCCAAGCAACGAATGGTCCGACAATACCCATTGAGAAAATGTTTGCTCCTAAAGTGGTTAATCCACCATGAGCAAGCAAAATAGCTTGGAAAAGAAGTACAATTGTTGCTAAAACTGCAGTCACTGCAGGACCGAATAATGCTGCACCTAACCCGTTACCACAAGGGTGAGAACAACTTCCAGTAACAGAAGGTAATTTCAAAGATGATAATACAAACATGAATGCTCCACTAACAGCAATTAATGCTTTAGATTCAGGAGTTTCATCTACTATTTTTTTAATTTGATATATACCAAAGGCAACTACAATGATTGATATTACAAACCATATAGTACACCACAACAATGGTAAATATCCTTCCATAATATGCATGATAAATTCCTCTCTCATTTTAATATCAAATTTAGGTAAACGTAAATTTAAATAAATTAATTACCATTTGACATAATTAGTTTTATTTTTATAATATATAAATCTAATTAAAAATTTATCAAGTATAATTTAATAAAATCATTGATTATATCAAACACATTTTAAAAAAACCATGAAAGTAATGCCAAATTATGAAATAGACATGAAACAATTCTAATCACAATTAAAATATATCAATCCAATTGTAATTTAATTTAATATTACCTAAATTTTAAGTATAGCTAAAAATCATTTAAATAAATGAATATTAAGATAACTTTTGAGAAAAAAATAATTTAAGCAGTAACTACAAATAGTCAATCATGAATATTAAAAATAACTTAATTTTAGCATTAGATGTCGGAAGTGAATCAGAAGCAATAGACATTTGTGAAAAAGTAAAAGACAGCATAGACACTATAAAAATTGGTTATCCCCTTGCACTTGCAGAAGGACTTGAAATAATCAAAAAATTAAAAGACAAATTTGGATTTAAAGTAATATGTGACTTTAAAGTTGCGGATATTGATGCGACAAATGACAAAATATGTAAAGAAACATTCAAAGCAGGAGCAGATGCAATAATTTGTCATGGTTTTGTAGGTCCAGACAGTGTACAGGCCTGCCTTGATGTTGCAAACAAATATGAAAAAGAACTGTTCCTTTTAACTGAAATGTCACATCCTGGAGCTAAAAAATTTTTACAGCCAGCAGCTGATGAAATAGCTAAAATGGGTGTTGAAATGGGAATTACAAACTATGTAGCTCCAGCAACCCGTCTTGATCGTTTACAAGATATTAGAAATATTGTTGGTGAAGATGCATATATCATATCTCCAGGAGTTGGAAAGCAAGGCGGAGACGGTAAAAAAACATTAGAAATTTCAAATGCAATTATTGTTGGAAGAAGTATTTACGAAGCAGAAAATCCAAAACAAGCATGTGAAAATTTACTAAAATAATGTTAAAATTAACTAAAAATATTTTAATTATTAAATACAAAAAATAATATGTTCTACTTATCTTATGAACAAAAAAATTAAAAAGGAGGATAAAATATGGCATCCAATGTAGGTAAATTAGTTGTTGAAACTATTTTAGGTTTAATTACTACCGCTTTTGCATTTGTAGCAGGTTTAGCATGGAATGAAGCTATTCAAGCATTAATTAAACAATTTGTTGGAAGCGGCAGTGCTTTAAGCAGTTTATTTGTTTATGCAATCATCGTTACCGTTATTGCAGTCCTTGTTACTGTAATCTTAGCAAGATTTGCTGCTAAAATGGGTATCGAATTAGACGAATAGAAAGGAAAATTTTTTCCTTTTTACTCTACTTTTTTAAATACACCACCAGCCATCGTATATGAAACTTCAAATAAAATAAAGAATATAAAAGTCCAGAATGAAAAAGCACCACATAATGCCAATATAAATATGACAACCTTCATTACAAACCTATACTCAAAAAACAATTGAATAAACTTATTCTCAGTATAATTATTTATCAGTTCATGACCTACTTCATCACCTAAAGCTGCCAATATCAATATTAACAAAACAATAATACTCAATTGAGGTATTCCACAGGTAAAGCATATTGCAGCGAAAATTACAAATGTTACAAAATGATGAATACCATCAACTTTGAAAGCCAACAAATTTCCTATTGCAATGGCAATGAAAATATATGCAGAACCCACATCAGAAACTGATGCAATTGCACAGGCCAATCCACACAATACTCCGAAAAAAGTAGCTAAAATCAAATTATTATTTATATCATACTCATCATCTGACAATTTCATGAAAAAACCAGATAGAATAAACAAAATAGCTAAATAAACATAATCCATAGTAACACCTAAATTTTATCTAAAACTGAAGCATAAATCAATGGAAATATTATTGTAACATCACCAATAACAGTTTCCAGAGTTGAACCGCATTTAGCTTTAGACCAGGATTTCGCTTCCTGCAGAGGAGCTCCGCTTAAACTGCCTGCCTCAGGTCTGTCCAAAGTTATTTGAATAGCTGAATCAAGCCCTCCTTTAAGCAATGTTGAAGCCAATGTGTAATGTTTAGTCAGACCACCGCCTAAAAGTATTCCTCCAATTCTTTCACTGTCAAAAACAAAATCAGATAGATAATGCATATCCGCTACGGCATCTACTGTAAAATCATGATCTTGTGTAAACATCCATAACTGCAAACCAAACATGCTGTCAATCAAACCCGGTGCAAATATAGGGGTCTTCATGCGAGCTGCAGTTGCTAAAAATGAATTTTCATCATCAATCAATAATCCAACCTCATACAATAATTCCTGGATGGATATTTTGCTTTTACGGGACGAAATATCTTCAAATATCTTAATTATTTCACTTTCAAATATTGTAAAATCATCAGATCCCACATTTATATCAGCAATTCTTCCAATACCTTCAGCATTTAAGTCTTCATCATCACGTCCTTCATCACGATAATGATTTCCCCCAAAGGCTTCCAGCATGTCATGAGTAATATTTGCTCCACTTGAAATAATCAAATTAACATGTTTATTTTTTATCATGTCAGTTACTATGTTTCTAAGGCCTCCCGGTATTAACGGACCGCCTAAACTCATAAAAACATTCATCTCTTCATCATTAATCATGTCACATAAAATATTAGAGGCTCTTGCTACTCTACCTGATCCTAAAACTCCTGACTGATTAAATTGTTCTATCAATTCAGATACTTTCATATCTTTTTTTACATTTAATTGGTTAACTTTATCCATTTAATCACACTAATTAGTAAAAATTGGGAATTGCTCAAAATTAGTTATTGAATTTATTAAATCTGTTCTTGTTACAATTCCAAGCAGGTTATTATCATTATCTGCTATTATTAATCTTGAAATAGACTTTTTAAATAGAATTTCAATTGCTTTTGCTATTTTTAAGTCTTCATTAATAATGATTACTTTTGTTGACATCAAATCTCCAACAGTAGCTTCATCATTATCTTCAGCAATTGCCTGAATCAAATCAGTGACAGTGAAAACACCAACAACCTTACCGTTTTTCATGACTGGTGCACCATCAATTCCATTTTCAGAAAACAATCTTGCAGCCTCTCTCAGGCCACAATCAATTTTTAGAGAAATAACATTTTTGCTTGCAATATCACCAACAGTTTGTTTTGGAATACTTCTTATTGTGGTCGTGTCAACAAGCAAAATATTGTCCATATCATCCCTGCCAACAATTTCACCCATAATTCCTAAATTGTTAACTGGTGTTGGACCTAGCTTAATTGTATCACCTAAATTCAAATCCTTAATGCTTCCAAGCACTTTAATGGCTGCCTCACATTCACCGGGTTGAGGCACTGAAGTAAATTCTATTTTTGCAACTGAAATATTATTTAATCTTTCATCATTTTTATAAATAGGAACCTTTGCTTCCTTATCAGAAATAGATATGTTTAAAGAATGATATGCTTCAATTGTTGGTTTATATCCTCCTCTTGGACCTGGAACTCCCTTAACTAAACCCAAACTCCTAAGTGATTGCATCTGGTTACGAATTGTTCCGGGATTTCTATTCATAACTTCAGCAATATCTTCTCCCTTTATGGATTTTCCATCAGAAGACTGATATAAGTTTATTAGTGTTTGTAAAATTTCTTTTTGTACTGAGGTTAACATGATAATCACTCATAAAACTATTAAAATTAATATTACTTTGTAAAATATGGTTTATAAATATAATGATTTATCATGATATATTAATCAAATAAATAATATCGTTTAAAAAAGACAAATAAAAAATAAAAAAAGAATAATTAAATACTGAATTTTATTATTTTTGATTAGTTATGATAACTTTCACATGCATGTCTTTCCATAGAATGTGTGTGGGCATGCAAATGGCGAATACCATTTTCCGTTTGAATCGCATCAATTATTTCCACATTTTCATGTGAATGAGAATGTTCTCCATCATCATGCGTATGGTAATGATTATGCTGTGCTTTTTTACTAGTTTTATCAAAATTCCTATCATATAACAAAGCCGCATTTAAAACAACCAAACATGAGCCAGCATTGTGAACAATAGCACCCGTAACAGGATTTAATAATCCCAAAACAGAACAAATTATAGCAGCTGCATTAATGGCCATAGACATGACAATATTTGCTTTGATTGTAAATAATGTGGAATTTGATAAATTCTTAAGATATGGAATTTTGGATATTTCATCACCTAAAAGAGCAATATCCGCAGCTTCAATAGCAACATCACTACCCATTGATCCCATAGCAACACTTACATTGGCAGTTTTTAATGCTGGTGCATCATTAACACCATCCCCTACCATACACACATTGTCACCATTTTCCTGGAATTTTTCAATCCAATCCAGTTTTTCTTCTGGAAGGAGATTACCGTGAACTTCACCTATTCCAACTTTAGAAGCAAAATAATCAGCCGCTTGAGTATTATCCCCCGTAAGCAAAACAGTTTTTGTTTTTATATCATGCAATGCATTAATCATTTGAGGTGCATCTTCACGAATCATATCAGATAATGCTATGATTCCAACAACATCATTATTTTTACCGACGATGACAGTAGCCTTACCCTCATTTTTAAACTTATCCAAGTCTTCACCAATATCTGCTGAAATTCCATTTTCATTGATGAATTTAAGATTTCCTGCATAAATTTTATCTGAATTGATTTCACAGGATACCCCCAAACCAGGATTCATCTTAAAGTTATTGACATCACTAATTGAAACATTATCGTTTTTAGCCTTATTTACAATAGCTTTTGCAAGAGGGTGTTCACTTAAACTTTCACATGATGCGGTAATTGACAATAACTCCTCTTCAGAAATGCCATATTTAACAATATCTGATACCACAAGATTTCCATATGTTAAAGTACCTGTCTTATCAAATACCAATGTATTCAAAGCACCTAATTTTTCTAATGCTTCACCAGATTTGATTAAAACACCATGTTTTGTTGCCTGACCAATAGCTGCCATAATAGCAGTTGGAGTAGCAAGAATTAAAGCACAAGGACAGAAAACTACCAATACGGTTACACCACGTTCAATATTACCTGTAAAAAGCCATGCTGCAATAGCAATAATCAATGCAACAGGAACTAACCAAGTTGCCCATTTGTCGGCAATTCTTTGTGTTGGTGCTTGCTTTTCATCAGCAGCCTTAACTAAATCAATTAATTTTTGAAGAGAGGAATCTTCAGCTAAACTTGTTGCCTTAATATCAATTGCACCAAACATATTTGTAGTTCCACAAAATACCTCATCACCTACTGTTTTATCAATAGGCAATGATTCACCAGTCATTACTGACTGATCAATTGAACTGGTTCCTTTAATTATTTCACCATCAACAGGTATGTTCTCACCAGGCAATATTCTGATATTATCTCCTAATTTAACCTCACTTGCAGGAATTACATCACCATTTGTGAGTCTTGCAGTCTGCGGAGTTAAATCAATTAAATTTTTCAAACCTTTTTTAGCTCTTTCAACAGTCCAATCCTCTAAAAGAGCACCTAATGCCATAATCCATGCCACTTCACCTGCTGCAAATACTTCACCAATTAATAATGATGCAACCATAGCAATTGCAATTAATAATGCAGATGAAATCCATTTTTCACGGATTAATCTGGTCATAGCCAATAACAGCATTGGAATACCACTGATTATTACTGTACCCCATGCAGGATTTAAATAAATTGGAGTTTCAACCCCAAATATCATAAAAATAATAGCTATCAGTAAAAATATTCCTGAAATAATCGTCATTTTTAATCCAAATAAAAAATCTGTTATTTCATCAATCACAATTAACACCCCAAAGTATTACTTTTTTTAAATTCATTTATATACCAAGTATTACTCAAAAATTTTTCAACCAAAATCCCAATACTTGAGACAATTAAAAAAATCAATAAAGCACTAATTTCATCTCATTTAAAAATAGTATTACCCACAGCCAAAAAGTATTACTTTTTTTAAAATCATTTATATACTCAGTATTACATTTAATTATTATATGCATCATTTGATATAAATGTTATTACTTTTTTTGAATTCATTTATATACTCAGTATTACTAAAAAGAAAAAATCATATTAGAAAAAATAAAATTAAAAAAATTAAAAAAAAATAGTTGAATAGAATTAATCTATTCGTCGTCATCCTTTTTTACAAAATTCATACATTCCTTAACATCCAATAATTGATGTTCATGAATTTTACACACAATTTTATATTTGTTTCTCAATTCAAGATGCTTGCAATCATCACAAATCATATTATCTCTCCAAAATTATTTCATTGCCAAATCCATAATGCTGAATGCTTCTCCTTCTTTTCTTTCAGAAGGTGCTCCCATTCCAAATGCTGATTTGGCGAATTCCTTATTCATCCTTTTAGAAACTTCACCAAAAATCATTTTATATGCAGTACATTGGGGATCTACTGCCTGCGGAGTTTGATATGCAACAATAGCATTGTAAGGACAACCTCCTTCGCAGTATTTAACATACCTGCATTTTTTACAATTTTCATCGACATAATTCCGGAATTCCTGAAGTTTTGCCCATGCATCAGATTCCTTTAAGTCATCAAAGCTAGGGTTAGTTGAAACATTTCCCAAAATGTAATCATCCATTCCAACAAATCTGTAGCAAGGATAAATTGAACCGTCAGAGCCTACCGCCAATGTTGTTCCAATGCAATCTGCAAAGGTACAGAGTGTTCCCCTTCTTCTTAAACTAGATTTGCAGATATGATCCAAGTCCATTATTGTAAACTTATCCAAATCATAGAGATACTTATCCAACCATTCAATTAGCAGTTTTCCATGTTCTTCCTGGTCTAGTGCCCATGGATCTGCATTATCTCCCCTTAGGGAAGGCAATGCCGCATGAATTTTCAGATTCATTTTTTCTGCCTTAAAGAATTCATATAACTCATCAGAGAAATCTTTTGAATAATCGGTTACAGTCAATACAAAGTTGATTATAAGTCCTTTGCTTTTAGCGAGTTCATATTTGGCCATGGTTTTATCGTAGTAACCTTCTCCCCTTTGATAGTCATTAATTTCTTTTGGACCGTCTATGCTTGTACTGACAACAACATTATATTCAACAAACAAATCAATCAGTTCATCAGTCAAAAGCCAAATATTACTCTGAAGGGAAAATCCTTCCAAATTAGGCAATTTAGATAGCTTTTCAAGAGCATTTTTGTAAAAGTCATATCCTGCAAGAAGAGGTTCGCCACCATGAAAAGTGAAATGAACTTTATCATCCCTAAAATCACCTAACCAGTCAATTATCTGATCTATAATTTCAATATTCATCATTTCCTTTTTATTTTCAGAACCCCAACAATATTTACAATTTGATGGACAATTGAGTGTAGGGATAATCATCACATGAAATGTCATTTTAACCATAAATCTTATTTAATTCTTTTAACAATTTCTTTTTCTCATCCTCATCCATATGGTCATTTACAAAGAAAATGTAACCGCATTCTTCACATTTTACGGTATCCATCTCTGCATGTGCACGATGATTGTCTAACATTTTTCTGTGAGCGACTTTATCTTTAGAACCACATTTTGGACATGGTGCAATTAATTCTTCAAACTTCATTTTCCTCACCTATAATTAAAATTAGATTTTAAAATATATTAAATTTTTCAATAACAAAAAGTATAAATACCATGTTTCAGTGAGAACAATTTTTATCACTGCCCTCAACAAGCTTTAAATAATAAATTGCTAATAAAAATAACTAATTTTTAAAAAAAAGAGATGATAACCATGCCATATGACTATTATGATTACTTTTTAAAAAAGAGAAATGACACTGTTTTTACTGAAACCACAAATAAGATAAGGCAAAATTTCTGGAGAGAAACATACGATGTTGTAGAATCGCAGGAATGGGAAGAAATAACTGACAAAATAAGAAAAAATTAACGATTTAAAAGTTTAACCAAATACCTGTAAACAGGAAATCCAACATGCCTTACAAAAGACAACATATATTTCATTCCAGGCAATTCAAATTCCTTTTTTACTTTTTTTAATTCAGAAATTATATCCAATTTTTGAGGGCATTTTCTTAAACACTTACCGCAGCCATTACATTTTCCGGCATTTCCTGAATTGCCCATGATTCCACCGACATACTGATAATAGTCCATGAAAGAAGGATTTATAAAACCCTTATGATTGAACAAATATTTTTCATTATATATCTTCATGCATTCAGGAATATTGACTCCCTGAGGACATGGCATGCAGTATCCGCAAGTGGAACAGTTTATTTTAAGAGAATCCCTCATTACTCTTTTAACATATTCGACAGTTTCCAAATCCTCAAAGCTCATGGACATTGGAGGTGTATTATTTGCAACATCCAAATTTTCATCAAGCTGTTCAAATGAGTTCATTCCAGATAAAACACATGTAATGTTTCTATTGTTCAATACCCATTCCATAGCCCAATAAGCATTACTTTTGTTTGGATTAGCCTTTTTAAATATTTCTTCAGCTTTTGAAGGCATTTTTCCAGCAAGAATTCCTCCCTTTAAAGGTTCCATAACAAAAACACCCATGCCTTTTGAAGCTGCATGTTCAATTCCTTCAACGCTTGCTTGAACATTCTCATCAAAGTAATTATACTGAACCATTACAACATCCCAGTCATATCCATCAACCAACAATGGGAATTCCTCTTTAGGACCGTGATATGAAAAGCCTATGTGCTTGATTTTACCCTCATTTCGGGCCTTGTTCAAGAATTTGATCAAATCCTTTTTAAGCAATCTGTTCATCGCTTTTAAATCAACGGCATGGATAAGATAATAGTCAATAGAATCCCTATGAAGTCTTTTTAGCTGTTCATCAAGAATTACTTCCATGTCTTCATATTTTCGAACATTGATGGCAGGCAGCTTAGTGCATAACTTAACCTTGTCTGCATATTCTCCTTTAAGGATTTCACCCAAAAAGCTTTCACTATCACCATAAAGATATGCAGTATCAATAAAATTAACTCCATTATCAATTGCATGATAAATTAATTTTTTAGCCTTATCCCGGTCAATTTTACCATTTTTTAATGGCAACCTCATTGCACCAAAGCCTAAAGGAGAAATTTCATCTCCTGTCTTTACAATTGTTCTATATTGCATAATATCAAATATTAAACTGAATAATATATAATTTTTTTTAAATATAAATATTGAAAATAAACAAAAAATAGGAAATTTGCTGAGAATTCTCAGCAATAAATTAAATAGTTATTCAAACTCATTAATCATAGATTTCATATAATCAATTAATGCATCTTTGGATTCATCATCATCCAAAGCGAATTCAATTGAAGTTTTAAGCCATTCAAAACGGTTTCCTATATCATAGGTTTTTCCTTCAAAGGTGTTTCCATAAATAGCATCCAATTTAGATAAAGCATCGGTAAGCTGAATTTCTCCACCAACTCCAGGCTCAGTTTCATCAATTTTATCAAAAATATCTCCTGTTAAAACATAACGCCCCATAATAGCTAAATTAGAAGGTGCCTGATGAGCCAATGGCTTTTCAACAAGCTTATCAATCTTATAAACATCCTTTTCAACTTCGGTTCCTTTAATAATACCATATCTTTCTACTTTATCTCTTGGAACTTCTTCAAGAGAAATTGCAGATGCTTCATATTTTTCATAAACATCAATCAATTGTTTTGTACATGGTGTAGGACCTTTAGTGATTGAATCTCCCAAAAGTACTGCAAATGCTTCTCCACCAATATGTTTTTTAGCACAGTAAATTGCATCCCCAAGTCCTTTTTGCTCTTTTTGCCTTACATAACAGATATCTGCCAAATCAGTGATTGCACGGACTTGCTTTAAACGGTCATCTTTACCTGCACTTTGCAAAGTTTGTTCAAGTTCAAAAGATTTATCAAAGTGGTCTTCAATTGATCTTTTATTTCTTCCTGTTACAATTAATATATCATCAATACCTGAAGCTACAGCTTCCTCTATAACATACTGAATAGTTGGTTTATCATAAACAGGCAACATTTCTTTAGGTTGTGCTTTTGTAGCAGGTAAAAATCTTGTACCAAAACCTGCTGCAGGAATAACAGCTTTCATAGTTTATCACCATATTTTAATTATTGAATATACTCTTTATTTTAATACATAAATAGTTACTTGAAAAAAAAGTTTGAAAACAGTGCGGGGGACGGGACTTGAACCCGCGAAGGGACTAACCCACTAGGCCCTCAACCTAGCGCCTTTGACCGCTCGACCACCCCCGCATAAAACAAAAGTAGTTATAAATAATTATGTTTTAAGCATTATATAAAGTTAACTATTATTCAAGGATTTTGATTGTCACTTCCAATGTTTCTTCATTTTTTAAATCTGTTATTAACTGAGAATTAAGATCACGTGCTGCTTTTGAAGACTTAATCATCAAAGTTCTGGGACATGTAAACTCACTGGTTCTGCATACAATATCAGTAGGATGAGTTAAAGTTAAATCTTCATGACCAAAACCAATTATTTCATCATGAGCATTAGGAGTATCCAATAAAACAGCAATTCTAGTATTTGAATTAGAAATTTTATTTTTAAACTCCTCTGGAAAGTCCAACATTGAATCATCCATATCCACACCGATAATGCAATCCGCAGTAGGCCCGATTTCCAAATCCTTCGTTATTTCAAAAGTAGATTTATGCATAGATGATACATTCTTATGACCTTTTGATTTAATCTTAAATTCCATAATATCATATTTATCTTTAATCACTTATTAATTCAACAGATTTTAAATCCTTTATAAAATCCAGAAAGATATCCGCATTTGCAATATCACCACTATGAGGATTTAATTCAAAAGCTTTTTTATAGGTTTCATAGGCTTTATCATACTCAAGCAGGTGCAAATAACATGATGCCTTATCAAATAAATAGCAGTCAACGTTTTCATCAATCAATAAAGCCTCATCAAAATATTTCAATGCATTTTTAAAATCGAACTTGTCCATGAAAATCTTTGCTTTCAAATACCATGAATAGGAAATCTTGGGATTAATCTCAAGAGATTTGTTAACATTTTCCAAAGCCTCATCAATGCATCCTGTTTCAAGAAGGGCATCCCCTTTCAACATATATGCCTGAGGATTTTCATAGGAATCATTTAAAACCTCATCAAGTATTTTTAAAGATTCATCATATCTTTCAATAGAGTTCAGATATTGAACCTTGAATAATTTTATATCATTATTATTGGATTCAATTTCCAAAAGCTTTTCCAGACAATTAAAGGCCGCATCCTGTTCATCCAGCCTAAGCAATGCAACTGACTTGAAACTTATGGCTATAGTATTTCTATCGTCAATATCAAGTACTTCATCATAGCACTCAATTGCTTCAATATACCTTTTTAAAATCAAATTGCAGTTTCCCTTAATGTTTAAAACAAATGGATCAGTTTCAATTTTTAATTTTTCATCACAAAGAATTATAGTTTCCTTATAAGTATCATAGGCTTCCTTTTTCATATCCAATCTCAAATAGCACTGAGCCTTACTCATTAAAATCAACGGGTCATCTATGTCTTCAGAATCCAAATCGCCAATATATTCAAGAGCATTTGCGTATTGCCTTTTGCCGACAAGTGACATTATTTTTTCAACCACATCAATTTTGTTATCATCATGTCCATAATAATTCATAATTTACACCTAAACTAATTTATATTAATTTATTTATTATATATAGTTTTTAAATTTATCTATTATAAATTTAGACAGTTTTACTTGCTTAAATTAAAAAAATAAGATGAAATCAATATTTATTTGAGAAGGTAAAAAATATTAAAAAACAAAATTAATAGTTAAATATGAAAGGATGCTACTGTCTGGTAATTAAACTCGAAAAGAAAAAAAATTTGAAAATTGGCAAAAAACTTAAATGCGAGTTTAAAAATGGCTATTATGCATATATCGGTTCTGCAATGAACAGTTTGGAATCCAGAGTGAAAAGACATTTATCTGCATCAAAGAAACTCCATTGGCATATTGACTATTTATTGAAACATGGCGAAATTGTTGAAGTTATTTATAATTTAGACAAAAAAGTGGAATGTGAACTTTCAATGGAACTGTCAAAAAATCATGAATCCATAAAGGAATTCGGCTGTAGTGACTGTGACTGTGAAAGTCACCTGTATTATTTCAAAAACAAAAAAGAAGCTATTGAAGAAGTAACTAATGCATACAACTCAATAGCATGTCCGTTTAAAATTGGTATTTCTGACTTTTCTTGAACTTATATGAAATTTCAAAAGTGTTTAAAGCAACTTTTCTTAACTCTTCAACATCAAAGTCTGCAATTTCGACCCAATCTTTTTCCAGCAATCTAATTTCAGATAAAATTTCACTGCCGTAATCAGTCAATACGACATCATAAGGCAAATCATCGACTTCCAATATTTCAACCAGGTTTTTCCTTGCCAGTTTCTCATATCTTTTGAGATAGAGTTTTGAGTGAAGCTTGAAGTGAGCATCATCATCTGAAATTTTAGCATATTGCCTTACTCTTGCTTTTCTGTGATGTTTTTTAGAGTGTTTATCTACATTCTT